>TARA_R110002051_G_scaffold111306_5_pt1 | contig 16058 bp, 17 predicted proteins | sample TARA_R110002051 | Tara Oceans TARA_R110002051 (sample SAMEA4397023) | marine metagenome | biome: Polar Biome; feature: [MES] marine water layer (ENVO:01000295) within the mesopelagic zone...; material: water (ENVO:00002006), including particulate matter (ENVO:01000060) such...
CCATTCTAGATTTGATCATGAATTTTGATTCAGCATCATTTAATTCATATATCTCATTAATTTCTTTTTCAGTATTAGCAACAATAAAAATTTCGTCCGCGTTTGGGTGTTTTGCATTAAGATTGCTATACTTTGATTCTATTCTTTCTTTGCTCCTCTTATTTTTCTGCTTTATTAACCAGCCATCTAATGCATAGTCATCTTTTATAATTACCTCTTCTGGAGGTTCAGATGATTCTGCAATATTGTCATACAATCTAGTCCAGTCTAATAATCCAGATTGTTCCTCGGATAATTCATTTGGTTTTCTGTTAAAAGCATCTTTTGGTATTTGATTACAATTAACCCAAATGTTTCTCCAAGGTAGCGTTCGTGCTAGTTCTCTTATTTTTTCTTGAGGTGTCCTGTTTTGATGATAGTATCTTAATACTGTAGACGCATCTACATGACTAAAATCATAAGGTTCGCCATCTTCACAAAACGTACTATTTTCTATAATCCAACTCCATCTAGAATAAGCAGCAATTCCTTCGCAGTCTAAATGGTCATTAGCGTGTTTTATTTCATGAAGCCTTGATTGTTCTCTTTCTAAATCCTGTATTGATCTTCTGATGTTTTTAGAAATAGGTACAAAAAAGTTATCAAAATACCTTTCTTTTAATTTGTCAAGGTCATCAGCAATTTTTGATAGTTCTTCATCCTGCTCTTCCGTCCAAACGTCGTTTTCCTTTAATATCTTCAACATTTCTTTTCTAGTATAAACACCGGAAAATAGTGCATCGTCATAAGAATCTCTATAAGTCTCTTGAGCAAGAAAGTTCTTTTCTATTGTTAACGGATGAACAATTAAAGTAAGGTCTTTCTTTATTCTTAGTCTAGAGTCTCCAAGAATAATCTTAGCGACTAAAGATTCTCTCTCATAGAGTTCCAATGTGTTATCCTTAAAAAGATCAGCTCATTCGCCTGCCTATCGCTTTTTAAAACTATGCAGTGGCTGTCGAAGTAATATCTAACTTATTAAAGTTACGGTATGAGTATGTTACGGTAGCGTTTGTACCATCAGTACTCAAGCCATTCCAAGTGATACTTGAAAGAGTATTTTTCTCCCCCAAATCAAAAGTGTGCAACGCTATTGCTGCATTAAGAATATCCGTTACAGCAGGGTCGTCAACTTGGAACTTAATGTGTTGGTCACTTGAAACATTGTCAGCTTCAGGTAAAGCATTAAAGGCCATATCCTCAACGTCAGTAACATAAGCTTCAATATCACAGGTAACTTCAATTGGGAATGTTACAAATCTATGATAAGCCTGTCTTTCTCCAAGAGAGAACATTTCCTCTCGACCAAGGTCTGTTGAAACTGAGATACTAGAAATTCTCAAGTCATCTAAGTTACCACCAATGGTTTTTACTGGTTCTGGGACATTAGCTATGTCAGCAAACGAGAAGTTTTGTCGTCTTGCAACATCTCCCGCATCTATACCACCCACAGCGCTAGGGGAGCTAGCCATTGTGGCGGCAGGGGCAAACCATTTTTGATGGTTTCCTACAAGCGTGATGCTTTCAGTGAAGAATCCATCTGTGCCAAAGTTGAAGTTAACGCTGGAGACAAACATTCCAGACATATAAGCCGCTTGCAACGCGTTGGCATCGCCGGTATTATCGTTATCGGTATTATGAACCTCAAACATTATATCGACTTTATTGTCTTGAATTACTGTAAGCTCTTTTTTACCAGCGAAAGCGCCGGGATCTACACACCTCACGTACATCAAACAAGTATCATCTATAACTTTCTCAACGGTTAGTTCAACGTCAGGAATATCTTCTAAGTCTTGATAAATTTCCAACTGGCCGAGTTGGAAGATTTGTTCTAAATTAAAGTTTACGGATACCCCTACACTTTGGACACCGGGAACATGGTTGTAGGTCCCTGTACTTTCTGCTGTGCCGTCGGGAGCAGTGCCAATAGCTTCCACAGCCCAGAAGGTTCTTTTATTATTTGTAAATGCCATTATTTTCTCCTAATGGATAAGATTATCTTTCTAGAATATTATACACCAATTAAGCTTATTACTTACATAATTAGCTCGGTGTTGAGTCTAACGACTCCATGATATAAATTAGGTGAAATAGCTTCTGACACTTGAACTCTTGCATTTTGAAGCTGCACATCGGAACATTTAGTATAAGAATACCCACCTACTCCTGTAGGTGCTAGCAAATCGGGATATTGCAAAGCACCTAAATTAGTCATTCCCCTATGATCTAAGGGGAATTTTTGTTGTCGCCCTATATAATCACTGTCAAATAGTGTTACTATTTTTCCATCTTGAAAAGAAACTATATCCAATAGCTTATCCCTTTCATAATCGTCTTCAGCTAATACATGAAAAAGAATGTCTGTATTAACAAAATGTGTTAAACCACCTAAAGCATAGGGTTCTAAAGTTCTTTTTTGTATTACTTCAACCGCTAATGCTGGAAGTTGTAGTCTAGTATCTGATAACTGAGACCAATCTCCAGAACCTTCCATTAAGAAGTCGCCATCTGCACGTCCTGATCTATATTGTATTTCTCTAAAGAAGTCACTATTTGCTTTTGTGACCTTAGCCCATTTATAGCTAAACTCAGCGGTAACCGTGCTAGTAGTAGCAATAGCCGTGTCAAATACGACTCTACCATTAGGATAATCTATATGATAGGCATATGTTCCTACTCCAGAAGCTGGTTGAAAATTTCCACCAACAAATATTCCCGACATTCCGGGATAATTTTTTGAATTAGGATAAGTAGTAGCGTCCGGTTTTATTTTAGTTATTGTTTTTGGTTGGTCTGTAGTAGATAAACCACTCTGCCAAACCCAGTTTGATCTAAAACCTTCCCACACTTGACCACTAGTATATCTAGGGTCATCTACCAATCTAAGCTTGTGCTTAGTTCCTCCGTATTGACCAGTGGTTGTTATCGGAACGTTTGTAAAGCCTCCAGCATCAAGAATAGCCCAATCAAAATATTCGATGAGGTTGTCTTGTAAAATGTTTGATGGAGTGCTATCTCCAACATTGTCTATTTTATTTAACCATTTAGTCATTATAATCTCTTATTCACTGATTCTTTTATAATCTTAGATATCTTAGACTGTATATTTTTATCGGATAAAGCTCTGGTAATAAAATTATCCTCTTTAGTTCCAGCATATTCTGGTCTAATTCTCCAGCCTGCTGTTAAATCTTGCATCATAGAGCCAGCACCGGAACGGCCTTCTCCAATATCTGGTTGAAAATTAAAGCCAGAAACTAAAACAGTATCCCCTTTTGTAAGAAGCCAATCAAGCCATGGCAAATCAACACTCTTTTTATACTTATTTGAAGTGTATTGAATTACAGCCTCACTAATTGATAAAACATTAGAAAAATCATCTGGTTGAATATTAATTGTCAACACTCCAGACAAATTCCGAAGAGTAATCCTTTTTACATCAATAAAAACAGCTGAAGAAACAACTTCAGCTATATCTCGTGAAGATGAGCCAGCTTGTGACGAAGTGAGTCCTAAAGCCCCTCTTAAATAAAAACCTCTTAAAGCCTCCATTTCATAACAATCGTGAATCGCATTAAATAATATAGGTTTTATTTTTTTCTTAATTTCTTCACCTACGGCAGGCATGACAGAATTTATGTGACCAACAATAGCCTTCATAACGAGCTTCTCGAACTCTGATGCTTTTGTTGTTATTTCAATAGTCTGCTTTGCCATTAAACCCGTTCCCAAAATATAACAATATATTGAGTAGGGTTTTGTTTAAAGCCTTGAGTGTAAGGCTCTGATAACCTTTTATATCTTCCTTGGTTATACTTTCCTACATCAACCAGAAGTTCTTTAGCGCTAGTTAGTTTCTTATAGTCGTCCATGTAGCCAATTGTTTGAATTACATTACTAGGAACATCTACATCAAAACCAACATCGATAAAGTTTTTCTTTTGGTAATAAATCCTAAGTTCAACTACCTCTTCAGTTTCAGTAAGCTTAAAACCTTCTCCTCCACATAAAGGGCAAGGAGTGCCTCTATTAAAAGGAATAGGCCCTCCAGTTCTATAAAAGTTTACAGACCTTCCTCCAAAAGTATTCGTCAAGCAATTCGTACATTTTGTTCTAGTCTCAGGATAAACAGCTGTACATGTTCTATTAAATAGAAGAATTGCTTCGTTCAATTTAGTGAAAACACTCGCAGGGAGTTTAATTGCCATGATTTACCTTTAAGAGTCTGTAGATGAATCACCACTGTAATAACGAGGTTCATCAAATCTATTTGTATATTTAGTTTCTAAAACTCCAACATCTTGAGAGCTGTTTACTCCACCCTCGGATGTTCCGCCACTAAAGTCTGTTTTTACAACATTTGTGTCTATTGTGCCTGTAATAGCAGTATTGCCTTTAGATCCGGGTCTAATTTGAGTTAAAGTCAGTACGCCAGCACCGTTATCAGCAACCGCAATTGAACCATTGTGACCGGCGGCGTTATCCATACAAAGCTTTAAAGCTGTTGCAGCGGCAACGTTGTTAGTATTAATAAACTGAAGACTTCCCGCTGTTGTTGACCCCTTTGCCGTGTATGTTTTAGAAACACCATCAGCATCAACGATTATAATGGTGTCATCAACGTCAGCAGCACCGCTAAAAGTAACAGTTGCGGTAGCAAAGTTTCCACCAGCTCTGATTGTATAGTTATTGCCATAAGCGGCAGTTCCGGCGGCTTTAGGCGCGCCAACAACAACGCTGTTATTTCTTTCGTGGGTATCTGTTGTGCCTCTTATATTTGTAGCTACATCAGCCATTTTTTATCTCCATTTGTTAAGATTCTAGTTGTGTAATTCTTGCTTTTGCTGCATCAAGTTCGATTTTTAATTCTTGAACAGCTTTTACTAAATAAACGTTAATAACATGAGCGTCTAAAGTTTTTACATTACTGACTGCAATGTTTCCAGTGTCGTGGTCATAGACGTTAAATCCCGTGCTTTTTACGGCTTCTGGAAATTCTACTTCAACTTCTTGAGCAATAAAGTTATAGTAATAAGTATCGTCGTCTACTCCTCCAGCCTCGTCACAATGACAAAAATCATGTGTGTATTTAAATTTAACGGGTCTCAGGTTAGAAATTTTATCTAGAGCTTCAGATATTGTCGAAACATCAGTTTTAACACGAGAGTCTGAAACGACATCCCATACCGAACTAATAGGTTTACCAGCTGAGTTACTACTAAGCTGAAGCTCATAAGCAGGAGAAGCTACATTAATACCAACCTTGCCATCCTTATTAATTCTTATCCCGCTTGGCTGTAAGCTATTAGATAACCAATTATCATTAAGGGCTATATCGCCATGATAGGTAGTAGTATCTGCATGAACTCCAAAGTCATATATATTACTTGAGTCGCTATCAAACCGGCTAATAGCCAATTTAGCGTCAGCGTCAGCAGCGCTGGTTCCAGCTTGAATATAAGCAGTATTGTTTGTGCTTCTTGATCCAACAAATCTTAACGCAGAATTTGAAGCATTATGACCAATCATCATAGATGAATCTTCGCCATAAATATGAAACTTATTTTCTCCGGCTACAAAGTTGTCGTAAGGAGCGTCTGTATCAATGCCAATATGACCAAGGCGATCAACAGTAAGGTTATTAGGAATAAAACTACCAGAGTTATTTATCTTTAATACATTACTGCCGGTCTTGTAACCAATAGAAGACCAGTCCCCAATTGTTACATTGCCACTTCCTAAAGTGTTTTTACCAATATAAAGAGCCGCTTCGCTACCCATTGGGCTTTCTAGAGCCGCTTTAACATCTCCACTAGCGTATGTGTGGGTGTTAAATAATGGCCTCCAAGTATCTGGAGCAGTTCCAGAAGAAGCAAAGCCAACATTTCCATTTGTAGAATCCAACACGAGCTGTTTTGGTTGTGTTGTAGAAGAAGACCTAGTTTCTAGTGAAAGTTGTTTTGTTGACTTGTCCCAAGTAGACACGCCGTAGTTCGACAAATTAGCAGTGGCGTTACCAGAGCCAATAAACATTTTGGAATTTCCACCATCTGACCCAATTACTAAAGCTCTATCGTTTGTTGACGATGTTTGTTGTCCAATATCGTCTCCAACTACAAACTGCTCTTTTGGATAAAGAGAGCCAACGGAAGCTTTTCCGCCGCTTGTCATTACAAATTGAGCTTCACTAAACAAGACTTGGTGATTTCTGTCTGTATCAAAACCTATAAAGAATCTGCCCGCGCCACTGGCCGCAGCGTCTACTCCTAAGCCAAAACTTGCGTAAAGATTGTTTTGGTTAAAGGCTTGACCTGATTGGTATTTTGACATAACCAAATCAGCACTGTTATTTGATAGATGCTCAAAGTCGCAACGAATAGCGTCTCCAGAAGCTCTAATGTGTAAAGGCTGTTCAGGATTTACGCCTATTCCGAAATGACCATATTCATCTAATATAGTTCTTTCTACAAAGGTTTGTGTTCTTGTGTCTAGTTGTCCAGTCTTAAATAATTTACCGCTGGCGGCAGCCAAGATATTAGGAGTTCCAGTAGCAAAGAAAGCCGCTCCGGATGCGGCATGACTTTGGGCGATTTCAAGCGGAGGATTGAATCCGTTGTTATATATTACAAGATTACCTTTTGGTTTTATAGATAGTCTTTTTTGAGGTCCTTGACCTGCTAATGTTACGCCAGACCCGGAAGTATAAAAGTCTATACCTCCATCTTCTTTGTTGGTAGAATCAATACCAGAAGTAAATTCTATCTTAGATACCGTGGTGTTATCCCACTGAGAATTAATCTTATTTATAGGCGTTGATGTACTTAATATTCCACTATCTCTAATGTCTAAAGCTTTATTAAAATACATATCAGTACCGCTAGCAACAATAGGTTCAATTGAATCAACTATATGATTCAAATCATCTCTTATTACCTTTGCGGTAATGGCACCAGTACTGTTATTAGCAAAGTCTGTGTCTATCTTACTTTTAAGATCTGCTTTGTTATATTGCGTCATTATTCAAACCATCCTGATCTATGTGACATATGGGTTCGTGCAACAGTATCGCTTCCGGGTGCGTAAGGGCCAAGTATAGCTTGTCCAACTACGCCATTTAGTTTGTATTGCATTACTGCTTCTTCGTATATCTTATTTATGTCTTCAAACAAGATTTTGAGTCCAGTCACTATGCCTGTTAAATTAAGCGAAGAAGGCCCGTCTCTCAAAGTAATAGCATTATAAGAATGTGTTTTCAATTCACTGCCTATTAGCATTCTTGCTGTACGAAGACAAACTAAATTAATAAAAGAGTCATCTTTGTTTGATGCGTCTGTTGGGTCTGGACTTAAGGTTAGTGAATCTGCATCAATCGTATAGACGTTCTCAAAGTCAATCTCTACTAAGGATAATTGAGCAGAAACAAGAACGGATTCTTCAAGCCTTGAGTCAGTAAATGTATATTCGCTGGAGTCTAAATCGTTCACTAAGTGACGAACAATTAGTGTCATTTCGTTTTGCCAAGCCATGTTAGCCCCCTATAGATTTCTGTAAACTTTAAATGTGTGAATATCTGTATAAAATGTTCCATCTGATATTATCACCTTGCCTTGAAGCTTATAGCTTCCGGCTTCGTCTAAGTCGTCTGCGGCTACGCTATATTGCATTTTTCCATCTGTTCCGTCAGCAACAAAAGAGGTTGCTTTTGTTAGTTTAGCTCCAGACGGCTTCTTAAAAATTAATTGTTTAGTACTAGCACTAGATATATCAACAGCGCTATCGCCGTCTGTGACAGTGACTAGGAACTTAGTTCCTACATCGTTTATATGAATTTCATTAGCTGCCATGTTTATCTTTCTCTAACGAGTGTTTTGTTCACTATTTTATCTATATACGCTGGCTCGCCCTTTGTTTTATCGATATATGCAGACAGGGATAATCCTTTATCAATGTATAAAGTCGTTGAGATTTGCTTGTCTACATACAAAGCGAGACTGTCGGATTTATTTATATAGCTAGTGATCTTTATAATATCTGGATTTTCAACTTCCGAAGATATTACAGGAGTAAGGGTAGCTATAGGTCGTAAATTAACAGTCCCTCCATGTAATAATACACTATTTCCAATCAAAGATGCCGTACTTTGGAATCTGCAAACCTCTGTGATAAAAGTAGCGCTAGCAGACAAGGACGCTTCATGATGTGTATTATTTTCGGCGTAGGCGGTTATAGTAGCTTTTGCGTCTATATGATTCTGAGATATAAAAGGGCGACCTACTAAACTCGAACCAGTTTGGAACCCTTTGGTAAATCCTTGAGTAAAATCGCCTACAGCACTAATGTGACATTGACCAGACTTAGTAACTTCTCCCCCTTGAGAAGTAGAAGCAGAAGACGACAAAGATACAGATCTTTTAAATTCACCCACTATAGTTCCGCTCATTGTGGCGGAAGACGCCATAGAGCTTATAGCCCCTATAGTATTTATACCTACATTTAAAGTAGATCCAGAAGAGGATAGTGTAGAACTCGCTACTTTAGTTACTATTCCAGCGCTTGAAACAGATCCAGTACAACTAATAGCAGATACAGACTTTAACGTCAATTCAGGAGTTAAAGATACCGACCCCACAGAAGACAAAGATGCGGAAAACGTAGCTTCTACAAAAGATTCAGGACTAACCGAAGCAGAACCTAAAATGGAGGACACGCCGCCAATAATTACAATGCTAGAAGAAGGAGTTGAGCCTGTGCTTGTTATTAAACTAGCAGCCCCTAATTCAAGAATTCCTACTTCTGTCATAGAGGCAGAGGCGGATATAGAAGAAACAGCAGATATCGTTTCAACAGCAGTGCTAGTTACAGACCCTACAGCGTTGAGGGTTGCGCTTCCTGCGTGTTCATCTCCAACAACCACAACCACAGGTAGGGAAGAGAGAGGAAGTTCACTTATTGCACCAAAACCAAGCATAGCACTGCCTTAAAATAATAATTAGTTAACTTAGATAAGTCCTCCTACCTAATGTAATATACACTATTTACTATCTAGTCTAAAAATAGTAAAAAAGCACTACCATTTTCTGCTATGGCGGTGAATTGATGCGCGCCTATCGTCCAAGTGTCTCCCAGAGCATCTCTATCTCTTCCGTTTATATCTATGTCTACGCCGTTAGTAGTTCCTAAGTCTACTCCTGCCATATTACAAACCGATAATGCTGTTCCTATATGCAAATCTTCTGAACCGACAGTAGTCGAAACAAAGCTTATCTCAGCTAGGGTTTTTCCAATTAAAGAACTAGAATCATTCAGGCTTTGTGCCATGTCTTCAGCGTCATAAGTTGCATGACTTGTATCGTCTGAAAGATTATTAGCCGTATTTGCCGTAGCGCCGCTACTACCTTTGTAATAAGCCCTGCCCTGAGCGCCGTTAAGTTGTGCAACCAGATTGTTTTTTACATTAGCTGTGGCGCCAGTAGGAGTTCCAAACAGGAAACCATAAGCGTATTTACTGCCCCCATTTGAGGTTATATTATAAATAGTGTTATTATATAAATAGGATATTCCTCCCCACTGGTTTATGTTAATTGCGGCGGAATGATCTCCTGACGTTTCTACTATGTTGTATACAATATTATTAAGTATACTTATAACATCAGAGGAGGCGCCGGCTCCAACCGCCTGAATTCCTTGTGGGCCTTGGCTTCCCGGATTTCCACCTTTATCATGTATAAGATTATTTCTTATGATGTTGTCGTCATTAGTTCCCGTAAAGACTATGCCTTTATTTGTATTTCTTGCATCCAAGCTATCCATGCTTATATCCAACCACTCAACCGTAACATTATCTCTATCTACTCTAATGATACCTTGGCCATGTCCAGAGTTTGCGGTTGGTTTTAACAAAGCTCCACTCTCTGCTGTTCCGTCATGCCTGCTGGCAGCTACCACGGTTAATGTAACAGAATCTAAGTCCGCACCACTACTACCACCAATTGATATTCCGCCATTAATAGTAACGGTAGCGTCTGTAAAAGTAGAATCGGCATACATGACGCCAACAGCATCGTCGGTATCGTTGTAAATGTCGGCGTCAGATAAGTCTGCTTCCCAAGCTACGATTGTGGAATAATCTCTAGAGCTTGTTCCTATAGTCTTTGTCACAGTTGCCATTACAGTAAGCCCTCCGTAATCTTGTCGTATGTTAATATGTCAATATGTTCTCTTTCTTCTGTCGGTTTTCTACAATCACACTCTATACTATTATTTCTTATATCATCTACATTGTTACCAAGCTCAGTAGATAAATCCCAGTAAGGAACAAACCACTTCCTTTTAGCTAATATGACAGGATCATAGTCTTCTGGTATTTCTACCGGGTCAGCTTCAAATGCAGGAATAGCTCTTTCGTGGACTGTGTCTCCAGATAGTTCAACCCTTGTAAAAGACTCTCCTGTGTAATCTCTTCCAGAAGTATTAATACAAACAAAACCTCTTTTTTCTCTAGGGGTAAACGGCCAATTCCTATTGTTAACTTGCAAGTTAGTAGTCTCTGTCTCTATATCGTTCCAGACAGATGTAATTATTGAACTGTCATGAGTTTTACTTTTACCATACCAAATTTCAGAACCCTGACTACCAAATATTTTATGTCTATTGCTCTTCAATCTTCTTGATATGTATTGATAGACATTCATTGATTCCCCGTCGGTATTGGGTATGGTGTTTATAATACTCTCTTCTAGAGTGATTAAATTTGTCCTCTTTACATCATTGCTGTTAAGTCTTTCAAACTTATAGGTTTTAGTCGATTGTTCAAACTTTTCTAATAAAGTACCAGTATCTCTAAGTCCTTGAGTATTAAACCCAAAGTTGGAAACATTGCATATCATCTCTGCATGAACCATATATATCTGGTCTAGAGACATAGCTTGCACAACATCTCCATCTTGATAAGAAGGATTGCTACCAGCAGATTGTATTTTAACTATTAGTTCCATTTAACTTTACCTTTATATTCTTCCATTAATCGTTCCCTATACGGAGCGCAGTGTTCTCCAGCAAAATGAATAATAAAGTCTCCATCGTTATATGCAGACCCCTTTAACTCATGCTTCTTATTGTCAGTTCTAAACCAAGACTCTCCCCATTGACAAAACTCAATAGGGTTATGATCCTTATCTGAGTAATAAAACGAATTGAACTTTCTATTGCACTTCTCAACAAATACATGTTTATTAAAATCAAGAACATCATTGTTATAGAAGTAATTCATGCCACACTGTTCCCAGTATTTGTTTTTGACATATTTAAAATATTCACCATCAGCCCATTCCCATAGGCTTCTTAGCATTTTCTTAGACCATTCAGTATTCTTTATGAAGTAATGCCCACAACAAAGACAATCTTTAGTTTTAATTCCACAATACTCACCTTGCCCCTGACTAGGTATAACAATATCAAACTCGGGTTTTATAAAGCTTTCTAACTTTATACTATAGTCCATTACTAAAGCGTCTATGTCTGACCAAAAAACCCATTCTACATCTGTCGTTTCTAGTATTTCTAGTATTAGAAGTATACTATGCCAGCTAGGATGTCTTCTTCCAAACTTAGTATCATACGTTCCTCTTTTTGTAACTAAATCATACCCATTAATATCACAGTATTCTTGCTTATTCTCAATTGCTATATTAGCCCAGTGGTCAAAGTGTTTAGTGTATAACTGCGCTATTGCTATTTTCATGTTATTTAAGTTGGATAAATAAAGGAGTCATTGTCATTGTCGTCATCTTTTTTACGGCTTCTGTAACCATAGAATAATACATAAAATAAACATATGATGACAAAGTATTTCATATTAAACTATTTTCTTCTATAAAGGCTTTTATCTTCTCACACCAAAAGAAATGCCCGTCCGCGTTTGGATGACGGTCTTCTTTATCTATAGTAAATCGTTCTCTTTCTGAATTAATAAAAACTTGATGACTGTCTTCATCTAGCTTATAAAAATTATTTTGGTTTATTTTGTCTTTAAATAGTTGTAGTTTTTCAAGATCTACCTTCTGGTTATACGGCAATATATTAAGTGAATGATACATGCAATATCTTATGTTTAGATTCTCAAAGAAGTCCTGAAGTTCAAGGATGTTTCTGAGCATTTTTGCCATGGTGTCGCCATAGTTATTAACCCCTTTGTATGTATCCCAAGTTGGATCTTTACCTTTTAAGGAAAACCAAGTTTCTCCCCATCTGCCTTCGGTTTTGTGGTCTTTATTATAGTTGTTTATATAGTCAGTTCTAGCCGGGTTAGTCCATCCAATTAAAACAAACGTGTCTTTGATTCTTTCTGGGTTTTCATAAAAAAATAGCTTAGTGGTAACTATAAGTCTGTCATTCCCCTTTCCTTCAGATCCAAGTCCTATATGCTCAAGGTTAAAACTATCAGCAAGTAAAACTCCTGTATGTTCGTTTATGTCTTTTCTTTTTGACAAGAAGGAGCAGCCATTAGACAGTAGAAACTTATGCATTTTTTCTAACCCATAACTGATAATCTTTATGTAGTATCTCTAATTCATCCTGAAAGACACTAATAAAATAATCTATAGCGTTCTTGCAAGAACCTTTCATAGCCTTAGAGCCTTCACTATCAGGATATCTTATGCCTAACAGATAATCGTCAAAAGCAATTATTCCCCCCTTCTTAAGAATTCTAAAAGACAGTATTGCGTCCTGTATAACAGCTTTTTCATCATGGTTTCCATCTATATAAATAAAATCAAAATACTCGTCTGGAAATATTCTTAACTCTTTTGAAGAGTCCCCTTTGATAATATGAACTTTATCCTTGCGTCCTGTTTTACTTATATTTTCAACAAACCTTGCAAAAGCATCTCCCGTCCATTCGACCCATGCATCAATACAAAAAATTTGAGACCTTTCTTCTGTTAATATATTTTCCAGCATCCATATAGTTGACATTCCTTCAAATGAGCCGATCTCAAGAAACATACATGATTTATCTTTATACTCTGATAGTAAGTCCTCAAACTGACGAACAACCTTTTCTGGATTGTTTTCAGAAAACCAATCTTGAGTAAACTGATAATCCATCTTATATCTTCTTAAGTTCTAGAGAATCCTTAACGTGCCAATTGTCTGTGATAGGCAAGAACCAATATACGCTAGTAATACTAGCAAGCTCGTAAAAGCTACCAGTACTACTAGAAGTAGACTCAATCCCAAACCTATTTCCTTCATCATATTTTAAAAACTCCTTGCCATAAAAATAATAGTTTGACATATACTCCAAGTCATTATTTACTCTTTTATCTACCTTAAAACCAAACCTTATGCCCTTTCCACTAGTTGTTACATAGCAAAATAATATTCTTTCATCTTCACTCAATTTCTTAAAAAGGCTGTTTGTATATTCATCGTTGCAAAAGTCTTTATGTTTCATAATTGGAAATTTAACTTTCATTATTGAAACATTTTTTGATCTATCTAGCTCTTTAACAATCCTTGAGTTATTTGGTTTGTACTTTTCTAAATGTTCAACTGTATCAAACTCCCCAAAGATGATTCTTACATCATGGGAAACATAATCAATTGGATGGTAAACATTATGTCTAATATCTCTCTTTTCGTCTTTGTGGAGACCAAAGAGTTTTAGGTCTTGTATATTTTTGTACTCTTGTTTAGATCCATAATCAAACACATTCTCTAGTGTTCCATGAATCTTAGTCCAATTAGGCATTTGCTTAATATCAGTTAAGTATATTAGCATAGCTCTTGAAAAATCTCCTGCCCTATCTTATACTTATCCTGACTTGTAGTAGCAAGCAACAGACCTCTGTCTGTTAGCTCATCTTTTCTTTGTTCTTTGTCTTCTATACATTTATAATCTTCGTGAGACCAAAGGGTTCTTCCTATCAATTCTGACCCTAAACAAGGATGATTCATTTCGTCTATCTTAGATATATTTGTATCATGGGCTATGACGTTAGGAATATTATGCCTTAGTATCATTAGAAGCTCTAAGCCAGCCCCTTCTATGTTGTGATTCCCATCAACCATAACGAAATCAAAATCAGTCCATTTTTCTAAAACATCTACCCCCTGCTGCGTATGTAAAAGTATATTGTCTGACTTTGTGCATAAACTAATTAAAGCCCTCAACTGACGAGTAGGATTGGGTTCCGATATATGGAACTTAAAATCTTTCCCATGATTGAGAGCTTCTATAAATGCTATCGTTGAGTATCCAGTGTATGAGCCAATTTCACAGACTCTATTAAAATCGTTCCTCATTAAAAATTCGTATATAACTTCAACATGCCTTTTGTCCATAACCCAAGTGGGATGGTCGCATTCTAAAGTAAAATCGTACTTACCAAAGTCTATCATATTCTTTTACGTCCTCGTAATTTATTATTACGTCCTTCATTGGTCTTATTTCTTGTTTTAAAAGATCTCCTGCCAAGAGGGCAATCTGTCGCGTCCCAAGATAATCATTAATGTCTTTTATAGTATCTCCAAAATTATCACAAAGGTCTTCATAATAAACATTCTTATAGTTTTGGGTCGAATTTCTAAAGTCTGAATAAAGGCTTTTATTTTTATTTAAGAAGAAGAAGAACTCATTTATGTCTACTTCAATCTTGGCGGTGGTCTCTACATACCCAAACTTCCCAGTCTGAGTGGCTATTTTTAATGAAACAAATTGCTCAAGTTTATTCCTTCTTTCTAGTATGATAAATTTATCGACTTTGCTTTTATCTAAATCGCTATCTAAAACCAAATGCCAGACAAACCCAACGTAGTCTAAGTGGTTCATTCCTGTGTCGATTATGTCGTTATATATGTAACTCTGTATTCCATATTCCCACTTTCTAGTCCAAAATAAAGAGTCTCTAAAAAACTCTCCGGCAAATTGGAGCCATGGGTGGTTGTTTAGTGTAAATCTTAAAAAATGAGTTCCCGACCTTGGAGTGGTTACAATCGCACATTTTTTGGGCTTCATATTAGTTATCTAATACAGGCATGTTTTGACCAATTACAAAACCGTCCATCTCTCCTTCAGCTCTAATAACAAACCCATAAGTATCAGCTTTATCATTTGTCGCCGTCATGGTTGGAGCGGTTCCTCCGGGCCAACTAATATCAGCCGTCACAGCACCTCCACCACCATCAAAATCATTAGTAACAGCATTCCAAGCAATACTATAATTCGCACTAGCGTCCTGTTCAAACCTTATCATGAATCTTTGACCAACTTTTCCATAAAGCAAGTTTATATTTGTTACATCAGCACCTAACTCTATGTCAAAGTAATTAGCTTTTCTTAAATCTATGGTTACTGTAGCATCTTCAGGTTCTGCTTCAGCGTTTGCTATAGGATAAAAGACAGCACCAGTAGTAGTTATCGTGTCTATATAGGCGTCTTTCCACCGAACTCCGGTAGTTCCTAAATCAACGTCGCTGTCAGCTTGTGGGCCAAAAATGTTATCCGCAAGGTAAACTTGTTCTACATTGGCCGCATAGAAATGAATCTCGTCCGCTGTCTCGAAATCAATCTTGGTTTGGTCATCTTCACCAATCTTGATGTCGGCTGCTAATAGAGAAGTGATCGTTGTTTGAGCGGGTGTCACGGCTACATCATTAGCGTTAGCGGTAATACCATCTCCACCTATAACGTTGACGGTTGCACTTCCAGAAGTAGCTCCTCCAGTCATGCCAGCGCCAGCCACAACAGCAGTGATATCACCACCAGAAGCCCAAGCAATATCAGTACCGTCAGATGTTAAAACATAATTACTACTTCCAATAGCTAAAGCGGCAGGGTCTCCACTCGCATCTCCGATAATTATACTACCTCTAGTAATGCCTGCCATCTTAGCAAGGGTTATTTGATCATCAGCAATATGCGCCGTGTCAATCGACCCGGCGGCATAGTGTTCGCTGTCAATTGCATCATCAGCTATGTGGGCATTGTCGATACTTCCGTCTGCATAGTGTTC
>TARA_R110002051_G_scaffold159662_1_pt1 | contig 16048 bp, 11 predicted proteins | sample TARA_R110002051 | Tara Oceans TARA_R110002051 (sample SAMEA4397023) | marine metagenome | biome: Polar Biome; feature: [MES] marine water layer (ENVO:01000295) within the mesopelagic zone...; material: water (ENVO:00002006), including particulate matter (ENVO:01000060) such...
ATTGTCAGACTGGTAATCCAAAACAGGATTCCACTTTTCCAATAAACTCTTGGCTCTATCTTGATCGATATAAGCCTGTGTGGGTCTAATTTTCTTCATAATTTAACTATGTGGGTTTGTATAGTACAATTGTACTAAAAATTCTTTATTTTAAGTTTAAAAACTTTGATTAGTATTTGCTAAGCTCGCCCATATACGTACCTAAAGGTTTATGATCTGCAAATTGTTCTTGGGGTTGTTGAACCCTTTCTTCAATTACTGGACGATCAACGTCTTTAGTTATTGTGTTCTGCGATTTGGCTTGCTCGTGCAAAACTTCAAGATGCTCTTCATGATTTTTATCAAACATCTTCAACGTGTAATCAAAGTTTTCTGTGATAAATTTAGCGGATTTACCATTTAAAACCTTCCTACAGAAATTAGCCTTATCTCCCGATAAATCACTTGTTCTCTCTTCCAAAGTGATTCTACTCTTTAATAACGCATTTTCCTTTTGTAAACGCTCTAACATCGCGCTAGATTCGTTTAATTTATTAGTGCTCATTTCTATTCTTGACTTACCGTCAATAATAGCTTCCTTAATGCTATCTTTCTGTAAAGCAGCATCGACCGCTAAAACTTTTCTCATCTCATGGATAACTTTAGCAGATCTTCTATTCTTAACAGCTTCGTTAATAGATCTCTGAGGAACTAATTTCTCAAGATATATATCGAGGTACTTACTTACTTTATGTACCACGTCTTTCTTGAAAGTAACAGCCTCTTCATTAATAGCTCTGCTGTACTTCTCAACCACATTAATTAATTTTTGTCCGTGGTTCTTATCAATGGCGGCGATAACTTTATCTAGTTTGCCGGTATGGTCGACATCTATAGCTTCAAGTAGGTGCTCTAATTTAGCACTATACTCATCATCTTGCTTTACTAGTGCTGCTTCAACATGAAGGCTTACCTTTTTGTTGAACGCATTTTCAATCGCTTTTAACGTCCCCTCAGTAAGGATTCCGTCCGCTTTTTCTTGGAGTATATCTGTTATCTTGTCCATTTTAAAAAATTCTTTGTTTAGAAGCTCTTTTTATTTTATGCTTCAATTTGTCTTCAACTACCGTGCGTAAATCCCAGTGTGCGTCTTTATACGCACCAATCGAAATATTTTTTAAAAACTTACTAATTTGAGTGCGTTGTGACATTATCTATTATTTATACTTTTGAGCCGACTTTATTTAAAAAGTCTAACACTTGCTCTCGTAAATAACTGTCTAATTCTTTACGAGGTAACGTCTTTAACCTCTCTTCAAACTTATCATAAGTTTCTTCAAATTTTCCGTCAGTGGTAATAATAAAATTTTTACTTTCTAAAATACCATTTACAAATGCTTTCGGACACGAAGGATCTGAAACACAATCAATTGCAACCAGTTTCATGTCTGATACTTTATTAATACCACCTTTCTCTTCAGTTAGTTGCCCTAAAGCTCTGGAACTCATACCAACCTTAACACCATCATTAATCAAACTCTTTACGATTTGACCGCAAGGGGTAGACAATACCTTGCTTTTACCGAAAAACGTATTTCCTTCTTGCCACATATCTGTTACTATATGACAAGCTCTTTCTAAATCTACTTCAGCAGTAGTCGGGTGATTTAACTCGCCCATACTTCTATTTTCTTTGATCATATCTTTTACATAACGATCAACTTCTCTTTTTAATTCTTGTGTTGGATAATATCTTTTATTTCGATTTACATCTTCGGCCATCATATAAGGACCTTTAATATAAAGATTTTTTACACCGTCTTTACTTTGTTCTTCAAGAATATATTCATATTCTTCCTTAGGTGCTGGTTGCTCTACTAATAACTTATAAGACATGTCTGATAATATTTATACGAATATTGCTTTTTTTCATTAACAACCCAATTCTTTTTCAGTCAATATCTTAAATTCAATACCCTTTTTCTTTGCCCATTTTTCAGCTGCAGCCCATTTTGCTTTATTTTGAACATATGTTTTCTGTTCGTATATCATAGTTGTCTTTTTCTTACTCTTTTTAGGAACCGGAGGAATCGTTTGTTTTGATGGTTTTATTTCTATTAAGTAAGTCTTCGGGCCGGTAGACTCATTTATCGTTATTAACCCATCTACAAAATATCTATGCACTCTTCCTGTTAATGGATTTAAATATGGGACTATAACACATTCACTATCCCAAGCCACAACATTTTCATTTAAATCGCACCAATGAAAAAATTTTAGTTCCCAACCTGATCTAAATATAGGTGATTTCTTTCCTTTAAACTTAACTTTATTTCTTGGTCTAAATATACCTTGCCTAAATTTACCCCTTGGCATATTTTTATTTAAATTAACTGATCATCTCCCCTCGGCATGGCATAGTGAGAGGAGATGACTTACATCTTATTGCAACCTCTTCAGGAAATGTGTACCCAAATTGATGCCCTAGTTTTACTACCTCTTTAAGAAGAAGAATATTAATAGAAGGTAATATGTCATCAATAAAAATTTGCGTTTCTTCTTCTTGTGATTTTCTTCCCGGTAGAGATTTTCTTGATCCGGTTTTGTTTGTTATATCGACACCAGATACGGTTTGCTTCATTGTCATTTTATCTTTTAAAAAATCATAGATTTCGTTATCAACCTTTTCTATTTGTATTGTTATATCCGGTTTTTTAGAAAGGATAAGTTTATGCCACTTATACCAAAAATCTAAAACATACTCTGCCACATTACATTCTGTTTCACCAACAAGATGCCATGACGTTTGCCAAAAATTTGGTTTCTTCTCGCGCACACTTCGAATAACAGTTTTACGTAAATAGGTTTCAAAACTTGTGGCACCAAGTTCATGAGCTAAACAAGGAATACTATGAAAAGGATTCCGTGTATAATGAATTATATGAGGATAAGTTTCTCTTGCTGCGTTATAATTATCATCATAAAGTGCATCATTCGGTTTGAACGCAACGTCTCCGATTTTGGCTTTCAATTGTTGACCCGTTTCGCCGCCGTGATGATCAAATACATCATAACCTGTGGCATAATGCCACTGGACTAAACTCTTACCAGGGATGGGTCTTTCTAATGTACAATCGACACCCATTTGATTTAAAATATAGTTCATGTAATGTGAACCACCACAGGGAGCACCAACAGCTAGAAAAGTATCTGACATAACGGTATTTAACTTTTACCCAACCAAAAACAAGACTGGCTCAGCGTCACTTAAGCCTGGGGAGGCTCCCGTGTATAATTCTTCTTCTAATTTTGCTTTTTCTTCGCGACCTTCTTCAAGCATGTCGTAATTTAATACACCACCACCAAATAATTGAACATTGCTATATTTACCTCTAACTCTACCCAAATTAATTTTTGTTAATGCCAATGCATATTGATAAACCCACATCTCTTTAATTACCCATTGAATAGGTTGCTCTACATAACACTCTAATATGCCCCAAAATCTTTCATTTCCGGGTTCAGGATACATTTGCATATATTGCGTCCTATCATTAAAATTAATAGCTTTTCTTAATGCAAGCATTTTCTCTCGTGTATCTAACCAATTCTTTAAAACATACCAACTAATTAAATCAAACCCATAATTACCCATTGAATAACTAAAATAAGTTTGTTGAGCTAAAGTTTGTTCAATAGTAAACAAAGTATTAACACCGTCAGATGAACCTACTTCAAATCCCCTACATGCAATTACTTTTCTATAATCATCTAAAAGATAATCATATTCTTGATTCAAATATAATTGGTCTGGTTTTAAGTCATCACCAACTTCAAAAATATATGGGTTAGTGGCTTCTCCAATAATCATTTTTCCTATACCATATAAAGGTGCATAACTTGTACCACATTCATCAGGATAACGATAAGAAAAATTAGGATTTAATGCAACGTTTTTGTTGTCTGTTGTTCTGTTAGCTGAAAATAAAACATCTAATCTTATACCTGCGCCTCTTTTATATAAATCAGAATCAAATATAACATATTCTCTCGTATATCCTGCAAACTTTGTAAACATTTCAACAGCAATACCAATATTTTCATATAATTGGTCTTGATGTACTTCAATGTTTATTAAAGGGGCTCCTAAAGACCTAGATATTCTTTGAGCTAATCTATCATAACTACAGATTTTATTATTAAGATTAGTTGAATAAAAAGAACTTACAGGTAATACCGTTGAACAATCCATCCTAATTATTTATGCAAACGACTCTACTGTCATAGAAATATATATCTTTTCAGTAGTCGAAACATTATAATTAGTTATCGGTAATTTTACAATTTTTTTATTTACATTGTCAATTTGTAACTGTACCGGTGCAGCGGGCAAGTTGGTCGCCCATCTTTCTCGACTTATTGGAAACATACCAACAATATAATTTTTTTGTCCGTGGTTATTATCAATGGCTAATGCGCTATTAATGGCAGACGTATTAGGGTATTGTCCGCACCCCGAAGCAACTGCATTTTCAGTGGTACCCCAATATATAATTACCTTATGTGTGCATGTTTGATAATTATTAGTTGCTGCTTTAGCAACATAATTTACAATCGTTTTTTTATAATTTGTATATGAAGTATCAAAAAAATTTGACCAACCGGTTTCTATTCGATAGGATGTGCTACTAGGCGGGTTACGTGTACCTGTTACGCTTTTATCAAAATACCCTTTCCATAAACCATCAGTAACAATAGGGTTAATTGTACCACATGCTCCAGTAAATGATCTTTTAGTTTTGGTTGACGAAGTCAAGTTAGTTACAACACCAAAATTATTAAAAGTCAAAGAATCAATATCACATACATTATATTCCTGATTTGATACAACAGATTCAACACCAGGTGATTGTAAGAATTGATCGTTTAATTTAATTGGAAAAGCTATATTACCATTAACGTATGTTACTAATGATTCAGCACTAACTTTGTAATTTTGATACACATTATTTGCTAGGCCTGGGTTTATTCTATCCCGCCCAGCAAATAATAACATATCCCGCGATAATACTTCTTTCGCGCTTGGTTGAAGACTTAATTGTGTAATTTTTTTACTCATTTGTTATAACCACGTTTACTGCTATAGACTGGTTTGTAATAACATTATCTTGGTTATCTAATATTGTAGGTATAGGTAACCCTGTAATTTGTCTAAGGTTGTAATTAATAAGAATTTGAGGAACGCATAATATAGAACCTGCACCTTGAATGGTTGCAGAATATGACGTGTTATCACCTGTAAGACTACTAGTCGACCAAACAGCAGGAAAATTAATAGACTGACTTTTGTCTCTATCGTATGATGGAAAAGACCCGGTTGCTTTTAGTGAACCATCTTTCCAATTAATATCTATTGTAGCGTTGCCGGGTTGAGGATTAAAATTTGGATCAGCATCAGCATAAGAATACGTTATTTCAATAAAAGTTCTATCGTATGTATTATATGTTTTACTAAACAAATGTTCCCACTTCAATTGATTTGATATACCATCAGAATAATTCACTAGCGTCCCATAATCATTAGGCCAATAGTAAGTGTCTTTATTGAAATAACCACCATTTGCTTTATTTGTATCATTAATAACATCATCAAAAGAAGTTGGACCAGCGATATCCTCATCTGAAATAGTGCTCTTATAGTAACTAGCAGCGGTTCCTGACGCTATAAATACATCTTTTACATCTGGTTTTACAACGGCATCCCATACTCTACCATACGCATCAAATTTTATAACGCTTATATCACCCAAATTAACGGTTTTATTACTAACCAAATTTGAAATATTTCTCGTTTGATCCGGCTGACCATTTATTGTCAGTCCATAAGCTTTGGTGTCTAAATATGTTACGGCAAACGGGACCGGGAACATAATAGATTCATTTCTAAGAAAAGTTACAAATGATTCAACGCTAATTTTTTTATTAATATTAGTAACTACAGTTTCGTCAGAATCCACCATCGTTAAATAATCGTCGTTTTGAACTGTCATTAACTCTTCTAACTCTGTTATCTTTTTACCTGCCATTTTAAATATTTATTGTTACTCTATTATAAGCCTTGCCCTAGTGGTACAATTATCCATCGATCTTGATCCGGCCAGTTTACACCAACATTAGTTATTCCAGCAGCACGTCCTAAATCACCTGATGCTGGAATCTGAGGCGGCAAGCCTGGGGTTGCTGCTACTCCTCCCGGCGCTGGGCTTTGCACATTATTTGTTGCAGTATTTACAATTTTATTTTCTCCAACAATATCATACAATTTGCACCCTTTATAATCATAGACTTTAGTTTGCGTAGAACCCAATGAAATCGTCTTTTGATGACTACCCGTCGGAGAGTCTGATGTACGATCCCCCACACCAAATCTCTTTCCTGTATTTTTCGAAATGCCAAAAGGTAACACTATACCATCAATTATCGGGCCTTTATCGTTACCGCGGCTGAAGGCCCACCCATGGGCCTCACCATCATCCCTTGAATAGAAAATTTGAATCTCCCCCTTTCCTATAATACCCAAACCGTCTTCAGTAAAAACACCATTACCAACGATTCTAAGCATAAAATTAGGATCCTCATGAGAGTGGGTTCTCTTATCCTTAAAATAATATTCTTTTCTATCGCCTGAAATCATTCGGCCAGCTGGGTAACACGCTCTTGGTACTTTTACCCCGCGACCTTCGCCAGGAACCCACTCATTACCCTCTAGTCTAACTTGTATAGCTTCATTCCATGTATCAGGCCTTGCTTGCCAGGCAGCGGTTTTAGCTGCAGCTTCCGCTTCAGTATCATAGACTATAATATTTTCTGTGTCACAATCAGAGACCCACTTTGTCCTATAATTCTTAAAACAACCCAGCAAAATAAGCGGGTAATTCCAGTCACCGGACGCTGTCCCATGGGACAGATGTCGCAAATCTACTTCAACTCTAGAATTAACTAAAATGGCAGTAAAATAAACTATAAAGTGTTCTGCATTAAACGTACAGTCCGTCAACCCGGTCTCTACACCAGCGTCCTTTGCTTCTTGAGTTATTTGTAAATTATTTGCAACATTCCAGTCGTATGAAGATCTATCAAAACCCACATAACCCCAACAATCACCAATATTAATAGCAGAATCGGGAACCGTATACATATTAAATGTTACATCTCTTTCTAGATCATTAGATGCATTAATAGTTGTGTAAGTTCTATTACCTATATATTTCACCGGGTCTGCACTTGATGAAAAATAAGGGTTATCTAGGTCGAAATATTGCAGAGGAGACGTTAACTCAACTTTTCTTCTATCAACAGTATATCCTTCGTTAACAATATAAGTTGCAGGCACGAAGGGTTTAGAGTAGAAAGTACTTACACCAAACTGTTGTTGTACTAACAACCCTTCTTGATGATAGAATTTCATCGGGTGCACTTCTATTGTTTGATCAAATTTTACGTCGTTGTTACTAACTTCTTGCCCATCTAGTACATATGTTGTTATTTCATCCACCCAAAACGTTGTTGTTATTAAATCACAAGGTGGTGTACAGGTAATGTCACAATTGTAAAGAAATTGATCAGAGTCCGGTGTAAGAGGGCAACAATCAGCAGCATATATTGTAGGGCAAGCACACTCCTCAGTTATAACGGGTACCCGTTGATCTTGCTGCACAGGTTCTGTTTCTAGTTCAATAAAATCTAAGCCTTGTTCTGTATTATAAGTACCATCCCAATTACCGGGGTAATCTTCCAACATTAATGCATTGAGTGAGGGTGATAATATATTCTGTTGTACGGGTGGTGGTGAAACTTGATTTTTAAAAAGAGATAACAATCTTGTTTGATAGTCATATATTTTTTCCAATACCCTATTTACTACAGATCTAGAAAATATTTCATTGGTCCCTATATAATTGTCCAACCCAGGATTAAAACTAAGAATTTCTAATTCTGCAGGATTAAAATATACCACACCATTATAATCAATACCCCCATCTCTTCTTAAAGAAACACTAACCATGTTAGTAATAAAATTCTTAAACTGTAAATTATTGCTGAGTAGTTTTAAAATGCTTTTATTGTAGGCAAAATTTGCAGTAAATTCGTTTTTATCTACTTCTATTTCATCTTTCCCATATATTTCAAAATCATAATCAGATAAAAGATTTAGATACTGATCATTTTCATTGAATCGAAGTAAATACCCTGAACGGCCCCTCTTTCCATATGCATATAAGTTTACACTATTAAGAGTATTTTCTACATGTGATAAAAATACTAATTCTGTTTTATCAATTTTATTCTCTGATAAATTAAATCTTCCGATAAATTGAGTATTATCAAAATAGTATTTGTATATATTTTCTTTTGTTGAAAAATACAACATGTTTATATTTTCTGCAACAACAAAATCGGTAAAATATTCAGTGTTATCTGTATTGTATAAAACCTCTTCCTTTAATAAATTTAAATCATTATCTAGCGTAAAGAATTTTCCACCTGAAGTTAGCCAATAAAATGTATCATTATATATTTTTATTGATATCGGTGGGTTGCTTTTAGCAAACCCCGATTTTCTTAAATTACGAACATAACCTAAATCTTTATCATACACTTTAATACACAAATTACCTTTATCATAAACATATAACCTATCTTTATAAAACTGTAAAATGCGCGGTTCATTAAATGAATAATTATCTCTTACACCACCCAACCCTCCAATAATTTCTGTTTCATAAAAGGTATTATCTCTGATGGTATCATTTTGGGTAAATCCCCTTACATTTATTTTAACAACATTGTTTGTTGCAGTATCAGACACATACAAACTATTATCGTGATACGCAGAACCATTGATTGATTCATATGGTAATTCGTTATTAATTCCTATGGAAGAGATATAATTTGTGAATGTGTAATCTGATGATAACGAAGACGCACTACTTTTTGCACTTAGAGAAACAACTGAACTAGGACTACAACAAAATATAGCATTAAATCCTGATAAGTTTCCGGAAGCTACAGATGTAGAAACCAAATTATTAAACGCGTACTCATCTACAACACCACTAGATTTTATATCAGCTGGTATATCAATAATTGTCATATTAGAATCGACAGTAAATGAGTTTTTATGTAAACTGAATACTAAATTAGATGTACCTTGTTGGTATTTCATCGCCTGAGCTTCAGTACCGAAAAAGCTAGCTACGGTTGAAAATTTATTTTTATTAAAAAATACCCCACCATATGGGGATAAACCAGATAAAGCAATTACAGGATTTAGATTAGTAGAATACAATTCGGGGTAACCATCAGCAAATATAAATGTGTGTATTTGGAAATTAAAAGCGCTTAAAAAAGCTTGAGCCCCGTATGCTGCATTTTCATTACCACAATATGCAGCAGTACTAACATCTATAAAAAAGGAAGATAAAAGAGTCGTTGATAAAGAACCGGCGATTGTATTATAATTACTTTTTTCTGGTTCACCATTGTCCCAACCATAAAATACCCCATAACTTTTATTATCTTCATCAGTAACAGTAAAATAAGGCATTTCCGAATAATCAGAATCACCATCGTTATATGCAGCTTTTGCTACATCGTAGGGTGTAAAATTCTTTATTTGTATTTCTAACTTGTCCCCACCATCAGAGGTTGTACCAATATACCCTTCATAATTTGTAGGTATATCAGGATCAGCTAGTTTACTAACCGAATACAAATACATTAAATTAGACTGAAGCTTATCTAGACTAGAATTAAAATTATACCCATTAACTAATTCATTAACACCTAATAACGTATTATTTTTGTCATATGGTAAAACAATATCAGAAGAAAGACTTCTGTTAAAAGTATATGTGTATTTTTTAAATTCGTCTGATATGTTAATCATTTTCTACTTCCCAGTCAATTTTATTTAAACGCGTATTTGCAGGTATCACTGTTTTAATTTGTTCGGTTATATTGTTGTTTATATCAGATTGAATATTAGTTTCAGTTATACCAGTATCTAGTATTTTTATATTGAATAAATTGCTCTTCCTACCCGGTAATTTAAATTTGAACAGTTTATCAATATTTTCAATGTAATTTCTCTTACCGCAAGGTAATTGAAAATTAATATCTTCAATAGTATAATAAGATCTAACAATATTTGCTATATCATACAAATAGAGAGGTACATTATAGATATAAAAATCCTTTATCTTAAAATTACCATAATTGTAATAGTTTACATCATTTAAATTTTCGTTTAGTTTGTTATTACCATAACTAGGTTCGGTTCCAATAAAAAATGCATTATCAAAAATAGTACCGTAACTATATTTTGCATCTTCAAAAGAATAAGAATCTACATTAGACCCGTCTATTACTAAATTAAACAACCCTCTTGTTGTATCTAAGGTAGCAGTAAAATTGTGATAACCCGGACTTATATTGGACAATGGGTAGGTTAACGTGGCAATTTCATAAGTTTGTACATCATATATATTTGGAAGCCTCAATACTGCTGATATAGTTTGCCCTGAATCATAATTATTTCTCAAATAATCATAATTGTTAATTCTAGTATCGATATTAAACACCTCAGGTGATGTATAAACAACCCCCATAATTCTACTACTCACATCAGTAAAAAGTGTGTTTGTTCTTGTATAACAAGGAATGTTCACACCTTGAGAATTAGAACTTAAACTAAAAATAGATAGATAATTTGTTAACAAGTTACCACCATACCACTCATTTATTATTTCAATATTTTTTCCATACGTTATTTCATTTTGTGTCAATGTAGATAATTTCACACTTTGGCTTTGTATAACGGTATCATATTGATCAATAACAGTAATCTCACTATCATCATATAAGACATAAAAGTTCCCTTCGGTATCAAATGTATAGTCATTCAACGTTTTAACTAAAATTTTATCTGTAATGCTTTGATTGTCAATATTATAATATTGTAAAGTGTGTTGATTATTATAATAATATACGTTATCGTCTACAATTTGTGGTTTAATACCCGATAACAAACCAACCCATGTTCGCTTTCCGGAAAACCCGGTTCTATCTTTGATATTTTTTACGGCTATACTAGTATATGTATCACCAAATGCACACAAAAAATGAGAAGTAGATAATTCAGCACTAGTCTTATATTTTAAACTAGTGGAATCTAATCTATAGTAATCAGTTCCATTTAAAATATACACATATTTGTTTTCAGTATAAAAAGCTGAGCGTTCTAAATTAGCATTATCAATTATGTCTAATTTCTTTTTATCTAACGTTGTTCCAATATAGTTATACTTTGTTACATATGCTTGGTTATCAAAAACCAAAAAATCACCATTAGGTTCGAATTTACTAATGTTTATTATAGAACTACCATTATCTAACGTTCTTAATAGCTCTCCAAAAGTATTAAAAATGAATATCTCTGTGTCTTGGAAAGTAATAGAATGAGGAGTTATTCTTCGATAATTGTAAATACCAAAACCTCGATTAGTATAATTACCTACAATTTGAGAACCAAAAGGTGTGTTCCAGTCATCGCTATACATATTATATGTCACAGAAAAATTATCAAAAGTAGAATACTCATCTAGACTCTTATCCAAAGCTTTTGCAAAATAATTGCCATCGAAATATATCTCTTCTGTAAAATCTTGTTTAATATAAAATTTGTCAAAATATCTTTCAAAATTATTAAAAATAATACTACCGGAAAGATCATTTACATATGATTTGCAATTTTCATTACCAACATGGTGGTAAGAATATAAAGCTCCCTTTTCGAAAGTAAGGTCACTTTTTTTATCATATAAATCATAATTTACAGGATTTAAATCAACAGCAGCACTAATAGTGTCATAATTTGTTGTAATAAGAGGTACTGATATGTTTGAAAGAGCATCGTAATATGAAACATTAGCAGGATTATAATATCTATCTACCCACAACCCGCTTGCATTAATATCATCACCACCCGACAACCAAGTACAAAGATATGCTCCGGTTTGGGTGTCTGACACACCACCAAAAGGAGAACTATATTTGTACCCACCTAATCGTTTAAAAATTTTATCTGCATAGTACGGTGTATCACTAGTAATAGCACCACTAATAACTAAAGATGAATCATTTACATTTAATTTTGTATAGGGATATATATCAAAAGGATAATGAAAATAATTTAAATTATCTTGTTTTAATACTTTAGTAAGGGTGTAGCTACTAAAGCCTAACCCGATATTATAATTACCCCTTTCCTGATTAACACCTGTGAATAAGGTATCGTAATATCTATGCTTAAAACTCGGTTCTGTTAAAAACACACCACCTTGCGATTGTTCATTATCTACCGTTTTTTGGTTTTTTAAATTAAGCAGATTTAAATTTAAATTTGATTCTTTGTAGGGTTTAATAGAATAAAATTCATTATTATAAAGATAATTTGTGTTAAAATCAAAAACACTCTTTGCAGGATCAACAGTTAATTTAGATTGATCAAATGACTGCTTATAAACATAATTTGACGTCGATAAAGTATCTTGTAGCGTTGTACTATTATCTTGTCTAATCAAAAACACATTTGAATCATCAACTGGGGAGATCGCCGCGCCAGATAATGCATTACGTCTACCCAATGCATTTGTTGTTTCGTCGTAGAAAACAAAATTTACCTTTTCATATATCTTTTTATATAAAGTAAAAAGATTTGCATTTGTGTTGAAAAAATAAGAAAATATATTTACAGTATCGGAGTTAGAAGAAAGGAATTTAAACTTACTGTCGATATAATCAAAAGACAAATATCGTTTTATTTTTCCAGACGTATTTGAAATTTTGCATTTATCGTTTTGTGAAAATTCAATGTCAAAATAATTGTTGTTGGATAAAGTTGTTGTAAATGTAACGTTAGCTTCTCGATTTAACTCTGTGCTGCTAATAGATAAATATCTGCTTTCAGAGGTTAACCCTCCCATACTATTAATAGCTATATAAGTTGAAACTGTTCTGTTCTCAGGTAGAGACAACCTATCAATAGTTATAACGGTTTTGTAAGTGTTACCATTACTAAGATAAAAATTAGAATACTTATTTGTAGATGTATCGTTAGCACCAGATAAACAATCATTTAAAGTTAAGTCAATCCCATGATAACTAGCTCTACTGTCAGATTTAAAATTAATTTGTTTATCTAATTCATAATTAGCACTTAAACTAACAATATTATTTCTATTAAGTACCTTAACTTCCATTAGAAATATTTAATAAGGAATCTTTGTTTAGTTCTCTCTTCTCTCTAATGCATCGTAATATTCGAATCTTTCATGATAGCATGGCGTTGCTAAAAGTATAGCAGGAGTTATACCCCCCTCTATGGTTTTTTGAAAAATATATGACATCCATGTTTGCTCAAACGGGCTAGCCCATTTTTCCTCTAAAAACATTTTTTTATTACCTTCTCTCGATACTATTTGGGGCCAATTACAATAAAAAATATCACCATCAGCATATGCTACCCCTTCTTCAGTTCTAATGTTATTAAATTTAGTTAAGGGTGCATTAGGATCTAACCCGTTAGCGGGTAAATATTTTTTATCTGGCCAATATTGTTCTCTTACTTCCTGCGGTACGTTATACCAAGCCCATTGAGTTTTATTATCACCAAAAAACTCAGTAAAACAGAACTTAAGAATATCGAAGCCATTTTTTTCCATAATCTTATGCACTTTATCGTACAGCCCAGGTACATATGTAGGAAACCCATTAGGACAACACCCAGCCGACTTATTATGAATATACATATCATCTTCTAAAAAGATATAATAATCACCGTCGGTTTTATCAAAATGCTCAGCAACCCATTGGCGACCACCACATATACCAATATTGTCCTTTCTAACTTCTGTAAACCCATATAGATCACAAATAGCAGCATACTCTTCTTGGGTACTATCATCTATGGAATTGTTTAATAAAATTTTGTGTGTGTCATCCATAAACTTTTCAGACTCAGACCAGTTTTCACACAATTGTAAAAATTGGTTTGGTGAGTTATATGTTATAACATAAAGATAAGTTTTAAGTTCGCTAATAGGTCTTGTTTTTCTTGACGTAATTAAATCTACAGTATCGTTTTTTAAATTTTCAAAAAAACATTCAATCAAACCGTCGTCTCTAATCATAACTTTATCTACCAAATCGTCATGTTTATATGACAAAATAGTAAATATGGATTCTTCTGTACCCATTTGTTCATCATCTAACGAAGCTTTCAAATAGTCATAATAAAGCCCATTAACTTCACCTATATAATCTTTATGGCCACCAAATACACCAGCACGTGCAACAAAAGTTGTTTTGTCGACGTTACAATACGATCTTAATTTATCGTGATCAAACCCATGTATTTCATAATTTTCATAAGGAAAACAAATAAACAAAAACTTTTGTAAGTAATGGTGAATTTTGTTTATTACTTTATCGTGAGTAAAATACCCCTGGTGTATTGTATTTGTTATGGCTCCATCTACCCAGAGAAAATAATCTGTTTCAAAAGGGTTAGATATTCTTGCATCATTAAGCATAAACATCTTAGACATAACCATTGGATTATAAAGTTCTAACCCAGCTTGAGTACTTTCTGAGAGCCAGGATGCTTTATCATACCACTCTGGGTTAGAACGAATTGCTTGTACCTGATCGTAAAATTCGAACCAAGTTTTAAATTCTTCAGCAGGTTTAACTATAACTTGGGTATTTTCCGGAGACCGGTGATCCCAGACCAATTGTTCATATTCCGGATCTATATAAACAATCATAGGGGCATCCGTTTGTAGTAATTCTTCTAATTTATCAGTGTAATGTGAAAAGGGTCTTTTAAAACTATCTGCTAATGTTTCTCGTTTTAAATCCCAAATACCAGTAACTATAGTAGTTTTTGAAGGTCCTTCGTTAGAATGCTTCTCATAAGTTGGATCACTAGGTTCTTGTTCAGTAGTGGGTTTCAATTCTTCAGAATCTTCAGAATTGCAATGACTGCTCACTTGGAGCTCTACAGAATCTTCATAATCATCGTCACCCTTATCAACATCTTCCGGGACGTCTACGTAATTGCCATCCTTATCTACTCTGTATCCTGTATTTTCAACACATTCACCTAGCTTCTCAACCTCAGACCATCTTCCAGAAGATTTAATATATTCGAGATGTTCATTTTCAAAAGCCATAATATCACACCCTTCTTGATTTGTGAGCGTATATCCTGCTGCTTCAAATCTTTCAAATAGCTTCAATAAATTACCGTCTTCACTATTAAACAACTCAAATTTTATAACTTTAGGTCTATATTTCTCAAAATCAAAACCTTCAAAAACCCAAAAATCGTGACCTTCGGTATCAATTTGAACATAATCAATTTTTTCTATATTATGTTTTGCAAGAAGATCATCTAATATAACTACAGGTACTTCACACAGTTCACCGTGTTCTTCAAGTAACCGTTTGCTTTCTTCATCTGAACCGAAACCATTTACCGGAGGAATAAAGCAAGCCATACCTTTTAATGGTTCATCTAACCCCAGAGATTCTATTTTATGCCACGGAATATACACCATGGTCTCGGTTCTTTCTTCATTAGATACCGCTACATTTTCTAAAATAGCTTTATCGTTTTTTAATACTTTTTTATAATATCTAGTTAGTTCACTAAATGCATCTGGTAATGGTTCAATGAACAGCCCTGGCCAACTATAAAGAGATATATATCCTGAAATTGTATCATGGAAATGACCGTCCATGGACCCTACCGATAAACAAAATATATCTTCTTTTTTTCTACCGGCATTATGTAAAGAAATATCAAATATTCTCTCTACTTGCCATGTGTTATATGTATAAAGCTTGTTTTGTAATTCACTATTCATCCGCAAAAATTCCGTTTTCTATTTCATATTTTGATCTGGGGGTTCTTAATTGATTAGGACCTATTCTATCTAACCAC
>TARA_R110002051_G_scaffold169991_4_pt1 | contig 16040 bp, 16 predicted proteins | sample TARA_R110002051 | Tara Oceans TARA_R110002051 (sample SAMEA4397023) | marine metagenome | biome: Polar Biome; feature: [MES] marine water layer (ENVO:01000295) within the mesopelagic zone...; material: water (ENVO:00002006), including particulate matter (ENVO:01000060) such...
GACGAGGTCTCGCCTTCGTCCTCGTCATCATCGTCGTCATCGGCCTGAGTGCCGCGCTTTTTTTCGATGATGCGCGCACCGATGATCGAGATCTCGTAGAGAATCGCGACCGGAATGGCGAGCAGGATCTGGGAGATCACATCCGGGGGCGTCAGCACGGCGGCGACGACGAACGCGATGAGAATCGCATATTTCCGTTTCTTGGCGAGCCCCTTGGAACTCACCATGCCGACCTTGGCCAGCAGGATGATCAGCACGGGCAACTCGAAACAGACGCCAAAGGCGAAAATCAGGCGCATCACCAGCGAGAGATACTGATCGACCTTCGGCTCAAGCACCAGTGGCAGCGATCCGTCCGTGCCCGGATGCTCGAAGCCGAGGAAGAACTTCCAGGCCAGCGGAATGACCAGGTAATAGACCATGGCCGCGCCGATGGTGAACAGGATCGGCGTTGCGATCAAAAACGGCAGGAATGCGGTCTTCTCATCCTTGTAGAGACCGGGCGCGATGAAGCTCCAGAGCTGCATCGAGATGATCGGGAAAGCCAGGCAGGCAGCGGCGAAGAAGGCGACCTTCAGGTAAGTGAAGAAAGCCTCGTGCAGCGCCGTATAGATCATCCTCCGGCCGGGCTCACCCTCGGTCAGGCTGGCAAGCGGCTCAACCAGGAACGAGAAAATAGGCTCCGCGAACGCATAACAGATAAAGAATGCGATGATGAAAGCAGCAAAGGAGTAGATCAGGCGGCTGCGCAATTCGACCAGATGGTCCAGCAGCGGCATCCGCTTCTCTTCGATATCCTCACTCATGGATCATTGTCCTGCCGCGGCGCTTTCCTGCCCGCTCTTACCGTCAGATTTAGAGGGGGTCGCTTCGGCCGATTTGGCTGTATCCGGCGCTTTTGTCTCGGCCTTCGCTTCAGTCTTGGTTTTGGGCTTGGCTTCAGGCTTAGCCGCTTCTACCGGGCGTGAAGATGCGACATCCCGCGCCTGACTGGCGATGCGCTCCATCTCCTTCTTGGTGTCCCCTTCCGGGTCCACCCAGTCGTTGATGCGCTTTTCGATATCTCCGCTGGAGATACTTTTGGCTTCCTTGCGGAGGTCGTCGAGTTCGGCCTCTCGGGCGACTTCTTCCAGACTGTTCTGAAAATCGCGCGCGATCGACCGCGCCTTCCGGAGATAGGTGCTGACCGAGCGTACGACGCGCGGCAGGTCACGGGGGCCTACAACGACCACCGCGACAAACGCGATCAGCATAAATTCCTGCCAGCCGAGATCAAACATCAGCGCATACCATTATTCACGCGACGGTACCTGTAGGCCCGTACGTGGTCAGTTTCCGGCATATGGGCCGGTTAACCAAGAGGGGTCCGTCAGCTTTTCTGTGCTTCATCAGCCTTGGGCTGTGCGGCAGCGGATTGCTCGGAGTTAAGGCTCTTCGAGGAATCGCCCTCGGCTGCCTGATCCCCGTCCTCATCCTTGATGCTTTTCTTGAAGTTGCGCAGGCCCTTGCCGAAATCGCCCATCAGCGAGGAAATCTTCCCGCTACCGCCGAAAAGTACAACGACGACCAGCAAGACAACGAGCCAATGCCAAATACTACCGAATCCCATGAGCGAACGCTCCCGTCTGTCTAGATTTGTTACGTCCCGTAACGGGACTTTTGCCGTATATAGGCATGATCATAGGTCCACTGCAATGTCCCGCAGGGCTTTTCGCCTAACGAATTCAACCGTGCTACGCGGGAAACACGAAGATTTGCCCAAGGTCGAATTCCACATGCAGCCGCGTACCGGCATCCGGCAGGAATATCCCGGGCATCCGAGAGTGGAAATGCCATTCCTTTGTACTCCCGTTCTCGCCGGACTGGACATGCAAATGGATCAGGCTGCTACGCCCCAGAAGACGCGCCTGCATAACTCTGGCCGTATAGAGGTTCTCGCCGGATTTCTGGGTCGTCACGCGCAAGCCTTCAGGCCGTATAATCACTGTTGCCTGCGCCCCTTCCGGCAAATCCCCCGCCGCCGCAAGACCAACCGGCGTCTCTACATGGCCATCCCTTACGGGCCCCGTAAAGGCGTTTACCTCGCCGAAGAAACCAGCGACGAATGCCGAATTCGGATAACAATAAAGGTCGTGAGGAGAGCCCTCCTGTTCGATCCGTCCGTCACGCATGACGGCAATCCGGTCCGCCATGAACATGGCTTCTTCCGGATCATGCGTGACCATCAGCGTGGCGGCCCCGCTTTCCTTCAGGAGATGCAGCACGTCGTCACGCACCTGGGCCCGGAGCGCGCTGTCCAGGCCCGAATAAGGCTCATCCAGCAGGATGATACGCGGGTTTGGTGCAAGTGCCCGCGCCAGCGCGACACGCTGCTGCTGGCCGCCGGACAACTCATGCGGAAATTTGTTTGCGGCACTGTCCATACCGACACGGCGTAATTCAGTGAGCGCTTTCTCCCGGCGGAGCGGCTTTGCCAGGTCCGAAAGGCCGAAAGCCACATTGTCGGCCACGCTCAGATGCGGAAACAATGCGTAATCCTGAAAAACCAGGCCAATACCGCGCTGCTCGGGCGGGACCTGCCGGCCCGGCGCGGCGACTTCGGTCTCTCCCATCAGCACCCGGCCGGTTTGCAGCGGCTCCAGGCCGGCCGCAATACGGAGCGCCGTGGTTTTGCCGCAGCCGGATGGCCCCAGCAGGCAGACCACCTCACCCTGCGCGATATCCAGGGTCAGATCATCGACAACACGAATGTTGTCGAACTGATGGCTAACGCCCTGCAGACGAAGAACAGATGTCATTCTTCGTTCCCGCCTCTGATGCTTGTAGGGATTGATCCGGTACGCGGTGAAACGCGATTAATTTGCAATGTCATGACAGACAGGGAGGTATCAGAAGGCGCAGAAGGGCTCAAGCGCAGAACTGATCACATCTTTCCCTTATGCCCCGTCTTCGGTCTCCAGCAGGTCGAACTGACCGTCATCCCCGTCTTCGCCATCATCCGGATCGATATCATCATCATCGCCCATGGTGATCGAGGTCAGGCCCGGCCGCTTGTCCAGCATGCCCGTTGCCTTCAATTCTTCCAGCCCCGGCAAGTCGCTGAGAGCCGTCAGCCCAAAATGGTCAAGGAACGCGTCCGTCGTCCCCCAGGTCAGCGGCCTCCCCGGTACCTGACGCCGTCCGCGCGGCTGGATCCAGCCGGCTTCAAGCAGCGCATCAAGCGTCCCCTTGCTGACCGCGACACCGCGAATTTCTTCGATATCCGCCCGCGTGACCGGCTCATGATAGGCGACGATGGACAGGGTTTCGACCGCCGCACGGGACAGCTTCCGGCGCACGGCCATCTCGACCCGCAGCGCGTCTCCCAGGTCGGGAGCGGTCCGGAAGGCCCAGCGCTCCTTGATCTGCACCAGATGAACGCCGCGTGCGGCATAGCGTGTCTGCAATTTTTCCAGAACGCTTTCGGCGGAAACACCATCAGGCAGCCGTTCGGCGATTTCAGAGACCGGCAACGGGTCCTTGCTGGCGAACAACAGGGCTTCGACGATCCGTTCAGCCCGGCTTGGCCCGGTGTTTTCAGGGATTTCAGAACTCACGCATCACCCTCCCGGGAGCGGAAGTAGATCGGGGCGAAATTTCCGGCCTGATTAATCTCCGCCTTCCCGTCCTTCACCAGTTGCAGGGAGGCAACAAAGGTCGAGGCAACGGCGGAGCGCAGGCGCAATCCCTTGCGCAGACCGCTCGGCAGGAAGGAGAACAGGGTTTGCCATTCCGGCACGGCACCGAGCACACGGCTCAGGCGCTGGACCGCATCCTCGACGGAATAGAGGTGTGTCGCCTCAATGCGCAGGGCCAGCCTGTCATGGCGCACCCGGTGATCCGCATAGGCCCGCAACAACTCATAGAGCGTCACGTCATAGATCGGGCGCTTGCGAACGGAAATACTTTCACCCTGCCCTCTGGCGAAGAAGTCCGCGCCGAACTGTGGTCGGGACATCAGGGCCTCACCGGCCTGCTGCATCGCCTCCAGGCGCATGAGCTGGAATCGCAAGGCCTCGGCCATGTCTTCCGGGCTCTGCTCCTCCTCTTCCTTCTCCTCAGGCGGCAGAAGCAGACGCGATTTCAGATAGGCGAGCCAGGCAGCCATCACCAGATAATCGGCGGCGAGTTCAAGATTGAGTTTCTGGGCCTGATTGACGAAACCAAGATACTGTTCCGCAAGCTGCAGCACCGAGACATGAATGAGATCGACCTTCTGGTCCCGCGCCAGCTGCAGCAGAACATCGATTGGCCCTTCGAAACCGTCGATATTCAGAAACAGTGAAAGCTGAACCGGCTCCCGCCGCCGGCGGTGTTCCGGAACAGGGCTTTCGAAACCGTCGCTCATTCCCCGCCTCAGAGTTGTCCCGTGAGCATCAGGATGAAGTGTAGCAGATATTTCACGCAGAACATGATCAGCTGCATGGCGTAGCCCAGATCAAGCCCGAGTTCCCGACCGATATAGGGTACCAGGAACATCACCCCGATAACGATGAACAGACCATAGCGTTCAAGCTTGGAATAACGGACGGCCAAATCGTAAGGCAGCAGACCGGTGACGATCCGCCCGCCGTCCAGCGGCGGAATCGGTAACATGTTGAACACAGCCAGCACGAGATTGAGCAAAATGCCGTTGATCAGCGTCGCCTGCCACCAGGCGCTGAACCAGTCCGGGAACCAGGGGACCGTATGCAACAGCGCGGCCGCACAGAAGGCCAACACCACATTGATGGCCGGACCGGCGGCGGCGACCAGCATCATGTCGCGGCGGGGATTATTCAGCCGGGAGACGGCAACCGGGACCGGCTTGGCATATCCGAAGACGAAAGGTGCCCCGGCCAGTGCCCAGCCTGAAATCAGGCACAGCATCGGCAGAATAATCGTGCCGAACTTGTCTATATGGGCAAAGGGATTGAGCGTCACACGCCCCAGCAGACGCGCCGTCGGATCCCCCAGCATGTTGGCGACATAGCCGTGGGCTGCCTCGTGCAGCGTGATCGCGATCAGGACGGGCAAAGCCCAGATAGATGCGGTGAAGAGGACGTTCGAAATCAGGTCTTCCATCAGGTCGCGGCCTGACTGGTGCCCGTGAGTTCTGCAAAGGAAGCAAGCAATTCCTCGAACGGCATCGGCCGAGAGTCCCTTCGTATGCGATCGAGGAAGCCGAGAACGGCTTCAGCTCGCGCTAATGCTGAACCGGAGAGAGCGGGAGCCGCGCCGGCAACCATCTGCATCTCCGCCATATCGCCGTTGCAATGCAGGACGACATCGCATCCCGCTTCAAGGGCACGTGCCGTGGAAACCTCCAACGGGTCCGCCAAGGCCTTCATCGAGATATCGTCGCTCATCAACAGGCCATCGAAACCGATTTCCGCCCGGATGATCTCGTCGATAATCCTGGGAGACACCGTGGCTACCCGCTCCGGATCCAGCGTCTCATAGATGACATGGGCCGTCATCGCCATCGGCAGGTCCCTGAGGGCCTTGAACGGCGCGAAATCGATCTCCGTCAGCTCTTCCCGTCCGGTATCGACCCGCGGCAGGGCATGATGGCTGTCCACACCCGCCCGGCCATGTCCCGGGATATGCTTCATCACGGGGGCCACGCCGCCGGCCGCAAGGCCTTCCGACTGCGCACGCCCAAGCCGTGAAACGATCTCGGGCGTATAGGCAAAAGCGCGGTCACCGATGACATCATGCGCGCCATGCTGCCGTACATCCAGCAGCGGCAGACAATCGACATCAACACCGCAGGCCGAGAGCTCGGCGGCAATCAGCCGGGCATTGACCCGTGCCGCCTGTTCCGCCCTTACGGGGTCTTCGGCATAGAGTTCGCCGAACATGGCTGCAGGCGGCGCGGCACGCCATTGCGGCGGTTTCAGGCGTTGAACACGCCCGCCTTCCTGATCGATCAGCACCGGAGCATGACGGCCAACACAATCGCGCAAGTCTTCCGTCAGCATCCGGATCTGTTCGGGGCTTTCGCAATTGCGCTGGAACAGGATGAAACCGAAAGGATCGGTATCAATGAAAAACTGCCGCTCGGCCCGGTTCAGTTCCGGTCCGGCACAGCCAAGGATCAGGGCGCGCATTGGCGTTTCCCGTTTTAGCGTTTCACCACGAGGCAGGCCTGGCCCTTTGCCTTCAAGGCGGCACAGGCATCCCGTGCCGCGCTTTCGGTCAACGGGCCGCCCTGGACACGGAAAAACACGCCATTGGAAGTGGTCACCCGCTGATAGGTCGGGCTAAGTCCGTTAAGAAGGGAGCTGTTCCCGGCCTGGACGCGCTTCCATTCTTTTTCCGCCGCATCTTCGGTGCGAAGGGCCGCTATCTGAATGTTGAAGCCCCCACTCGCCACAGCCTTCGGGGCCGGAGCGGGCGCTGGGGCCGGTTCCGGGGCCGGTTTTGGTGCTGCAGGCGCCGCAACTTTCGGCGCCGGTGCTGGCTCTTCCGCCTTGGCCGGCGGTACGGCTGGTGGCGGCGGCGGGACCAGAGCTTTGCTCACAGTCTCTTCCGGTTTTTTAGCCGGCGGGATGGCAGCGGTTGCCGTTGATCCGGTCTGAGGTGCCGGCGGTGTTTCCGCAGAGGCGCTCGGAGCCGGTGTTGGGGCCGGAGCTTCTGCAGAATTATTTGCCGGAATATTCAATGGCTCTGGCGGCGGCAAAGGCGTTTCCGGAGGCGGCAGCAGCCTCTCGACCCGGTTTTGCCCGTTCTGCGCCCCACGGCCAGAGCCGAGATCGTCAAGCACCAGCTTGTCCTGGTGCGGAACTTCCATCCCCCCCGGGGAAACCGGCCGGACCTTCGTTGGCTCCGTCCCCGCCTTGATCAGCGGGGCAGCGGTTTCACTGCCGATGCGGCGTCCCTGGTCATAGGCGTACCAGACAACACCGGCGAAGGCGGCAACGGCAAGCGTCGCGGCAAGGATGGTCAATCCCCTGCCCTTGTTCTTTTCTTCGGACATCAGCGGCGGCGGGCCGGGGCGGTCCTCTTCCTCGATCATCCGCGGCCGTTCCGGTGCTCCCGAATGCAAGCTCATGCGCGCAGCTCCTCCACGGGTTCAACCCCGATGACCGAGAGGCCGGAGGCAATGACCGTCTGCGTTGCCCGGACCAGCGCGAGCCGGGCCATCGTCAACTCGGGATCATTATCGACCAGGAACCTCAAAGTCGTGTCTTCCTTGCCCTTGTTCCACAATCCGTGGAAACCAGCGGCGACCTCGCCGAGATAAAAGGCGATCCGGTGCGGTTCATGCGCTTCAGCGGCGCCTTCGACCGTGCGAGGCCATCCGAGTAACAGTTTCATGAGACCAAGCTCGGCCGGATCGGTCAAGCCGTCCAGCACTACCGGGGCCAGCCCTGCGTCGGAAAGATCCGCACCATCAAGCGCTTCAGCGGCATGACGCAACACTGAATGGCAGCGCGCATGGGCATATTGCACATAGAAAACAGGGTTTTCCCGGCTCTGCTCCGTGACCTTCTTGAAATCGAAGTCGAGGGTCTGGTCGTTCCGCCGGGTCAGCATGATGAAGCGCAAGACGTCCTTACCGACCGAATCGATGACATCGCGCAGGGTCACGAACGTTCCCGCCCGTTTCGACATCTTCACCGGTTTGCCGCCATCCATCAGATGCACGAGCTGGCAGAGCTTCACATCAAGCGCGCCCTCGCCGCCCGTCACCGCCTTAACCGCGGCCTTCATGCGCTTCACGTAACCGCCGTGATCCGCCCCCCAGACATCGATCATCTCGGTGAAACCGCGATTATACTTGTCGAGGTGATAAGCCACGTCGTTGGCGAAATAAGTCCAGCTCCCATCCGATTTCTGGATAGGACGATCGACATCGTCACCGAACTGCATCGCCTTGAACAGGCGTTGCGGGCGCGGCTCCCAATCGTCAGGCGTCTTGCCTTTTGGCGGCTGCAGCACACCGGTATAGAGCAGGTCGCGCTCTTCCAGCGTCCGCATCACGGCGTCGACGGCTCCGGCATCAACCAATGCCTTTTCGGAGCTGTAGATCTCCATATCAACGCCAAGCAGCCCGAGATCGTCCTTGATCCCCGCAAGTTGCTGCGCAATGGCGAATGCCCGGATTTCCGGCAGCCAGATCTCTTCCGGCTCATCCAGCCATTTTTTACCATCGCGCGCTGCCAGCGCTTCGCCGACCTCTTTCAGATATTCACCCGGATAGAAGCCTTCCGGAATGGTTCCGATATCCTCACCCAGCGCTTCCCGGTAACGGAGATGGGCAGAGCGGGCGAGCGTATCGACCTGGGCACCGGCATCGTTGATGTAATATTCCCGGGTCACGTCGAAACCGGCCTTGGCGAGCAATGCAGCCAGCGCGTCGCCGACCACGGCGCCACGGGCATGGGCCGCGTGCAGCGGACCCGTCGGGTTGGCAGAGACGTATTCCACCATCACCTTCTTGCCCGCACCGACATCCGACTGGCCGTAAGACACGCCATCCTTGAGCAGCCCGGCAATGGCATTGCGCCAGAAGCCGTCGACGATCCGCAGATTGATGAAACCGGGTCCGGCGATTTCTGCCTCGCTCACCTCTTCCCAGCCGCGCATCTTCACGATCAGCAACTCGGCAATGTCGCGCGGCTTCATTTTCGCGGGCTTGGCCAGCACCATCGCGGCGTTCGTGGCAATGTCGCCATGGCTTGGATCGCGCGGGGGCTCGACGCTCGCGCGGCTGATATCCATGCCGGAAGGTAGTGCCCCTTCGCTGGACAAAGCCTCTAGTTCTGCATCAAGTTTATTTTGAAAGTACCTGAAAACGTTCATTTAAGTCTTCGCATTTAGATCAAAGAGACGGGCATGCTCAATCACCGCGAAGCGGTCGGTCATGCCTGCGATATAGTCGGCGACAAGGCGCGCCTGTTTCGTATCGTCAATCTGGCCCGGCTGATCGTTGCCGGTGCGCTGCCATTGCGCCGGGAGACAATTGGGCTCCGCCATCAGCAATTCGAACATTTCCGTAACCACACGCCGGGCCTTGCTGGCCATGCGATTGACTTTGTAATGACGATACATGTTGTGGAACAGAAATGCTTTCAATGTGCGATTCTGTTCTTCCATCCCGGCAGAAAAAGAGATCAGCGGAACCGGAGCGCCGCGCACATCATCGGCCGAGTTCGGGCTGTGTTCCGCCAGTCTCCGCCTGCTTTCACCCAACAGATCCTCGACCATGGCGCCGATCAGACGGCGGACGATCTCCTGCGCCATCTTGGAACGGGAGAGCGTGCCGTAACTGTCCATCACTTCCGAAACGATGGGGCCGATAAGCGGCACATCGAGCATCATTTCGATTTCGAAAAGATCTGCATGCAGCGCGTCGTCAATATCATGCGCGTGATAGGCGATATCGTCGGAAAGCGCCGCTATCTGGGCTTCCGCACTGGCAAAACCACCTAACTGCAATGAAAGTTTCGAGTCGAGTTCGGTAATGATCGGGGGTACGTCACCGTTGCCATCCCGATCCGTCAGCGGACCGTTATGCTTGATGATCCCCTCGAGGGTTTCCCATGTCGGGTTAAGGCCATCAAACGCCGCGTAGCGCTGTTCCAGCAGGGTCAGAACCCGAACCGTCTGTACATTGTGATCGAAGCCGCCATAAGGCGCCATCACGGCGTGCAGGGCATCCTCGCCAGCATGGCCGAACGGGGTGTGGCCAAGATCGTGCGCCAGAGCCAAGGCTTCCGCCAGATCCTCGTTCAGGCCAAGGGAGCGGCTGATGGAACGGGCAATCTGCGCCACCTCAAGGCTGTGGGTCAGCCGGGTGCGGTAATAATCGCCCTCGTGATAGACGAAGACCTGGGTCTTGTATTCCAGGCGCCGGAAGGCCCCGGAATGCAGGATCCTGTCCCGATCCCGCTGGAACGGTGTACGCTCACGCGCTTCCGGCTCCGGGAACTGACGGCCACGGCTATTCCGGAAGTCCTCCGCATAAGGCGCGAACTGCTGTTTGAACGTCCAGTTTTGGGACTCGGGCATTTACAAGGGCCGGATGCGATTCGAACTGCGCGGAACCTACTCTCGGGCGCCTCTCCGCGCAATGCCAAGGGCCCGAAAACAGTTGAATTCAGGGCCTGAAGCATTACTTTTCCATCAGGGATCGTATTATGATCACGGTCAGAAATTCGAACGCGATGATCGGAGCGGCGATGAGCCTCGCTGAAAACCATGGTGACAGTGGCGCTGCAGTACCTCCGGGTGCTGGTGGGCGTCGCTTTGGATTGAGCGAAAGCGCGGCCCGGCGGATCAAGGTCCTGCTGGACATGGAAGAGAACGGCACCGGCAAATTCATGCGCGTCGGCGTCGAAGGTGGCGGTTGCTCCGGCTTCCAGTACGATTTCGGGTTCGATGACGAGATGAAAGAAGACGACCATGTCTTCGAGAGCCATGGCATGAAAGTTGTCGTGGACGATACCTCGCTCGATCTGCTGGACGGTGGCGTGCTCGATTATGTCGATGAATTGCTCGGCGCCTATTTCCAGGTCACGAATCCGAATGCCTCGTCCTCCTGTGGCTGCGGAACGTCCTTCTCTCTCTGACATAAGCTAACGCACCGGTTTCCCTGATGTCCGGCAAAGTGGCTTGGCCGCTCGCCACAGTGCGGGCAGACTGTCCGTTCGTTATTTTCCAAGCTCTTCGCGGAACGGACTCCCCATGAAAGCGGCCACCTGGAACGTCAATTCGATCAAGGCGCGGCTCCCGAACCTGCTGGAATGGCTCGATGGCTTCCAGCCGGACGTCGCCATGCTCCAGGAAACCAAGACCGTGGACGAGAATTTCCCGCGCCTTGAGATCGAGGAACGCGGCTACAAGATCCTGGCGCACGGCCAGAAGAGCTACAACGGCGTCGCCATCCTCTCGAAGCACGAGATCGAGGATCCGCAGGTCGGCCTTCCCGGCGATGACAGTGATGAGCAGGCCCGCTATGTCGAGGGCACTATTGGCGGCATTCGTTTCGCCTCGATCTATCTGCCGAACGGCAACCCTATCGCAACCGAGAAATTCACCTACAAGCTCGGCTGGATGAAACGCCTGAAGGCCCGGGCGGAAACCCTGCTGCAAAGTGAAGGCCCCGTCGTGCTTGCGGGCGATTACAATGTCGTGCCGATGGATGAAGACGTGCATGACCCGGTGGCCTGGGCAGACGATGCGCTGTGCCAGCCGGAATCCCGCGCCGCATACCGCTCCATCCTCAATCTCGGCTATGCGGACGCTTACCGGATCTACAATACCGCGCCGCACCGCTACAGTTTCTGGGATTATCAGGGCGGCGCCTGGCAGAACGATCACGGCGTCCGGATCGATCATCTGCTGCTCTCGCCACAAGCAGCCGACCGGCTGAAAGCCTCCGGCATCGATTCAGGCCCCCGTGGCAAGTCCAAAGCCTCGGACCACACCCCGGTCTGGATCGAGCTCGCAGCGTAACTAGATTACGCCACTTAATTAGGTCGTCATCCCGGCCGAAGAGCCGGGACCTGGTTGATCATAGAGTTCTATTGACCTTCCCTGGGTCCCCGCTGACGCGAGGATGACGATTTGTACTCACCCCGCTTTGAACGGCTCCCCCAACGGCCGTGTCCGCAGCCCGCCGCGAAGATGTTTCCACGGTAGCGCCGCCGGATCGGCCAGAACCGGGCCTGGAGATGCACATTCTATAATTTCCGCCGCGATGGGCACGAAATCGGCGCGGTAGTGCACCGAGCTTTTATTCACCAGAATCTTCATTTGTTCCGGCTCGATGCCAAGGAACCGGTACATCATCCGGTCGGCCATCTGCACCTTGCGGGAGCCGACCAGAATCTGCACCCCGTTGATGCTGAGCCGGGCCGATGGGCCGAGCCGCATGTGGGTGCCGGAATAGAACGGCCCGGTCGCCGTGAACTCGCCATTCGACAGCGCCTCGACCCGGAACGTGCCTTCAAAGGGCGCATCGCCCGGCACCCGGGATTTACCGCCAAGGCCAAGCGTGATTTCAGCCCCCTCACCGGCCTCGTGCGCGGCCAGAGCCGCCTCGGCATCCACCAGCAGGCCGATCGCAGCGCCTTCGGCGCCATTGTTGACCAGCGCCCGCAATATCCCCGTCGTGTCGCTGTTCGCGCCGCCGCCGGAATTATCCTGCACATCGGCAATGACGACCGGACGGTCTGCGGTAGCCGCTATACGCATCGCTTCACGCACGGCCTCGTCAGGATCGGGCAATGCCGCAGAGAAGTCTGCCTCCTTGGCGCAAATAGCATCAACCAGTTGTTTCACCGATTGTTTCACACTCCCCTCGTCATCGCCGTAAGCGAAAACAGACGCGCCACAATGATAGATATCGGTTGCCGGAAAGCCCGTTGCGAAGGAAAGCGAGACGTCATGCGCCGCCTCAAGGTCCGGGATCCTGGCGTAAAGCCCTGCGGCAGGTTCGGCCATCGTGCATTGCCGGACCAGCGGCATCAGGAAGGGGATTTGCGCGAAAGTGTGAACGGGTTTACGGCCTGACGTCAGAAGGGCGTCCAGCCGCCGCGCAACCCGGGCGCCCGTGTCCGCCATGTCGATATGCGGATAAGTCCGGTAGGCGTCGAGGCCGTTGGCCAGGGAAACCATCTCCGGCGTGACGTTCGCATGCAGGTCGAGGCTGGCCAGAATCAACATATCCTCGCCGACGAGCGCGCGTATCCGGCGCAGCAGCTCTCCCTCGCCATCTTCGTACGTTTCCGTCGCCATCGCGCCATGCAGGCAGAGATAGACCGCGTCGGCCGGCAGGGCTTCTTCAATGCCCTTGAGAATCAGCCCGGCGATATGCTCGTAGGCTTCATCCGTCACGTGAGCGGAGGGAGATGCGGCGGCCCAGCTTGCCGGCACCAGCTCATGCCCGAGCTTCCGGGCCTGCTCGATGAAGCCCGCGACGGACAGGTTGATACCCTTGACGGCGTCGAACAATGGCGCCCCCGTGACCAGTGCAGGCCAGCTACCGGGGCTGGTAAAAGCGTCCAGTCCCGCCTTGCTGGGGCCGAATGTGTTGGTCTCGTGCTGAAAGCCGCCGATGATAATCCGCGCCATTCGGGCTCTCCCGTCCGAAGGTTATGCCTAAGCTAGTTGATGCCGATGGCGCCGCAGAGCGAAACCCAGACATCCTGGAAGATGTAGCTATCCCGCACAAAAGGCAGGACAGCCACGCAGATGAGAAGAAAAACGACAAGCCCCATGAACTCGGTGCTGCGCCAGCGGCGCGGCTCCTGTTCAATCCTGGTCCTGTCTCCGTGCTGTATCATTCAGATTCCGTACCCTCGGGGATGAGGCGGCGTTGGCAGAGGGTGCATCTGCCTGTAATCAATGCATGACATCTTAATCACGGGCCATGCGCGAAGGCAATTTGCCCGGAACCATTCTTCTGGAACCGCTCCGGTTCCAAAACCCGACCGACTGAGGAACTGACAGGCATGTGCGCGAGGGAATACCTGACGTTTGACGATAGCTGGGCCGGATATCTGCGCTGGTCGCACCGGTTGCCGCCCGCACCGCCGCCTGTCACGCCGCGCCGTATATCCGGCATTGCCGAAATCATCGGCGATTTCGACGCCGTGATCCTCGATAATTTCGGCGTTCTCAGCCTCGGCCCGCCAGTCATCCCCCAAGGCCCTGCGGCTTATGACTGTATACGCAAGGCAGGCGTTGCCGTCCGTGTCGTCTCGAATGACGGCTCCAAGAGCATCGCGGCAATGTGCGAGAGCCATCGCGCACGCGGTTATATGTTTGAGGAATCAGAGATTTTTGCCGGTGTCAGCCTGCTTGAAAGCATGCTTGAGCGTGGAGGAGATGGTTTCTGGGCCGCCATCGGGCTCGATCCCCGTCTCATCCCTCATGGGGGCCATGACATTCGCGGCTGGCCGGGTGACGGCGTCAATATCGACGAGGCCTGCGGTTTGTTGCTGCTCGATTGCGATGATTTCTGGAGAAAGGATTTCGCGCCGATCCTCGAGAGCTTCAAGCGCCATCCCCGCCCCGTCATCGTTGGAAACCCGGACCTGACAGCTCCCTATACCGATGCAATGAGCCTGGAGCCCGGTTATCTCGCGCATCAACTCGCGGACGAAGCGGGGGTAGAGCCGGTCTTTCTCGGCAAGCCCTTCGCCCCCGTTTATGAGCTGGCCATGCGCGACCTGGCCCATATCCCGCCCGAGAGAGTGCTTTGTGTAGGCGACACACTCCACACGGACGTGCTCGGCGGGCGCTCCCGGGGCATGAAGGCCCTGTTGGTTGAAACCGGCTTCACCCGTGGAAAAGATCCCCTCACCCTTGCAGAAGAAAGCGGAATCTGGCCTGATTTCATCGCACCGTCGATTTGAACATGGAGCGACCGCATGCATGCGCCAGTCCTCTTGCTCTCGATGCTTCTCTGTCTGGCCGGATTTTCCAGTGCCGCAATCGCCGCGGACAAAAAGCCGATCGTCATCGAAGGCGAAGCCCGCGTTATTGATGCAGGCACGATCCAGATAGACAGAAGTGTGATCAAACTGTTCGGGATCGTTGCCCCCGGCCCGCGCCAGAAATGCCTGCGCGGCGCCCTGCCCTGGCTCTGCGGCGCCGCTGCAAAAAAGCATCTGCAAGAGCTGGCGGATCGAAAGCAGGCCCGCTGCGTCGCCGTGGAGACTTTCAACGCCCGCTGCATCGTTAACAACAAGGATCTGTCGAACGAGATGGTGCTGGCAGGCTGGGCCGTTGCCGATGAAGCGGGTGATGCCTACAGACCGGCCGAAGAAAAAGCCCGCGCAGGGAAGCGCGGGCTTTGGGAAAATGTTCCAGACTAAGACGCTAGCGACTAGAGCGCGGCAATCCGTTCCAGCGCGGCGGCCAGCTTGTCCCGCCGGGCCTTCTCATCGGCCAGCCGCTCGCGGTTTTCTTCAACCACTTCGGCCGGGGCCCGGGAGATGAAGCTCTCGTTCGACAGCTTCTTGTCCAGCTTCATGATCTCGCCATCGAGCTTGCCGAGATCCTTTTCCAGCCGCACGCGTTCCTGGGCCAGATCGACCACATCGGCGATCGGCAGAACGATCATCGCCTCGTCAATCACACCCTGCACCGCACCGGTCGGAATGTCGTCCGTCGCGGAAATATTCTCCAGACGGGCGAGACGGAGGATCACATCCCGGTTCCGCTCCAGACGCTCCGCCGTTTGAGCGGACATGTCCTTCAGCAGCAGATCGATCTTCGCGGCGGCCGGCACGTTCATTTCCGAGCGGATAGAACGCACCTCGGAGATCAGACGCACCACCCAGTCCATCTCGGCGATGGCATCCGCGTCAGCAGCGTCCTGCAAACCATCCGGCCAGGCCGTGGTGATCAACTGACCTTCGCCGCCAAAAGCAGACCACAGCTCTTCTGTAATGAACGGCATCAGCGGGTTCAGCAGATTGATTGCCTGCATCAGCACCCAGGCCGTCGCCTTGCGGGTTTCCTCAGCGGCAGCCTTGTCGGCACCGGAGAGGATCGGCTTGGTGAATTCCAGATACCAGTCACAGTAGGTACCCCAGATGAAGTGATAAAGCGCGCCCGCCGCGTCGTTGAACCGGTAGCTGTCGATCGCCTTGGAGACCTTGGCTTCCGTTTCCGCCAACTCGGAGATGATCCAGCGATTTACGGTCTGTGTCGCGGCTTTTGGATCGAACGACGCATCCCACTGACACTCGTTCATTTCCGCATAGCGGGCCGCGTTCCAGAGCTTGGTCGTGAAGTTCCGGTACCCCTCGACCCGGCTCTCGGCGAGCTTGATGTCCCGGCCCTGCGCCGCCATGGCGGTAAGGGTGAAACGCAGCGCGTCGGTGCCGAATTTCTCGATCAGATCGAGCGGATCCATCACGTTGCCCTTGGACTTGGACATCTTGGCGCCGTGCTGATCCCGGACCAGAGCATGGATATAGACCGTCGAGAACGGCACCTCGCCCATGAAATGAATGCCCATCATCATCATCCGGGCAACCCAGAAGAAGATGATGTCA
>TARA_R110002051_G_scaffold294777_3_pt1 | contig 16037 bp, 16 predicted proteins | sample TARA_R110002051 | Tara Oceans TARA_R110002051 (sample SAMEA4397023) | marine metagenome | biome: Polar Biome; feature: [MES] marine water layer (ENVO:01000295) within the mesopelagic zone...; material: water (ENVO:00002006), including particulate matter (ENVO:01000060) such...
AACTTAAATATGTTAATGGTCGGGACCCGGCTTCGTGGCGAAATCGGGCGGTTTTCGGCGCCGCTCGACGCGCCCGAAAAGCAATGTGAACAGGCGCGTCATTTTATGACGAAAAACTCACATCTCTAATCTGGAAATCGGCTCGCGAACGCCTATCTCTTGTCTTGTCCCCAAAGAGGGACGTCAAGAAAAGGATACTTAAAAATGAAGCTCAAAGCCCTTCTCGCCTCCGTCGCAGTTGTTGCCGGTCTTGCCGCTCCCGCCATGGCCGCAAACATCGGTACGGTCTCGGTTTCCGACGCGGACTGGACATACGTGACCGATTACTGTGACTCCCTTGATGGCCTTTCGGTCTCCGACGCTTTCGATTTCAGCCCGTCGACGACCGCTGAACTTTCCACCGCAAGCGTTCAGCTGAGCTCGATCACCCAGAGCGACTGTGAAAAAGCCGGTCTGATCTGATCGATAAAACCATTGCCAGATGCGACAAGGGTGGCTCCATGGAGCCGCCCTTTTTGTTGCGCGCAGCTCGGCCCTGGCCTGGCAATGCCACCAAATGATCAAATTTGGAATCGCAACCCGGCGCGGGGTCTCTGCATTGTTTCACCAACGCCGACCTGCCGGCTTCGAATAATTGGATGAACGGCAGGTAAAGCGTTGTTTCATCGGTTGGATTTACTGCAACCGATCAAAGAACCAATGGAGAAAACCATGAAACGCACTGCTCTTTTTGCTTCGATCGCTCTTGCTGCCGGCCTCGCCGCTCCCGCCATGGCCCAGGAAATCGGTGGCGTTACCGTCAGCGCCGAAGATTGGGTCTATGTGGAGGACTATTGCGAAACGCTCGAGGAACCGCTTGCCGAAGCCGCTGACGAATCCCCCAACTCGGCTGAAGAGCTCTCGACGTCCTCGATCGATCTTTCGACGCTGACGCGCGACGATTGTGCCGAGGCAGGTCTGATCGATGTTCCCGTTCCGGGAGAAACGGCGGACGACGAAATGGACAATGGTGACGCAGGTGAAGAAGACGCCGAATAACAGCGGCTCCTTTTCAAGCCTTTTGGGGCGGCGCTTCGGCGCTGCCCTTTATTTTGTCTTGCCCTCGGTGGCGACCTTGCCAAGATCGGCCACGAAGTCCGAGACGACGGGCGATGTCCGGGCCGCAAAGGGCAGGGGGCGAACGAGCTTGATCGCCGCGATGCCCACCCGCACGGTCATCAGCCCGTTCAGAACGCCTTCGCCCAGACGCGCTGAAAGTTTGGCAGCCACGCCATGGCCGATCAATTGCTCGACGACTCCATCGGTCAAGACCAGCCCACCGGTGACCGCGAGGTGGGCAATGATGGCCCCTATCAAACGGATAAAGCCGAAAAAGCCCGGACGCGCGCCGTAAAGATCGGCCAGATTGCGGGCGAGGCGAAAGCTTTCGAACACGACGAATGCGATATCGATCAGGGCGCGCGGGGCGACGGCGGTGACCAGAGCGACGCGGCGGGCGCTCGATGCGGTGAGCGCACGGGCGCGCGCATCGAGGGGCGTCATGAGCGCGCGTTCGGCGGTGTGGATCAACTCGGCACCGTCGAGGATCGAGGCGGTATCGGTTTTGAGCCCGGTGCGGGCGCGGGCCAGATCGGCGCGCTCGGCGTAGAGCCCATCAAGTTCGGCAACGATTTTCCGGGCGGCGGGCAGGTCATCGGCGATCAGGGCCGCCGAGGCCTTGTCGCGCAGGCGGTCCATGGTGCGCAGACGGGCCAGACCGATGATTTCGCGGATGGTGAGGACGACCAGGGCGAGGGCAAAGATCGCCAAAACGCCCAGCCCGAACCAGCCCAGCCAATCGTAGGCCGCAAACAGGTCGCGGATCAGCCGGTCGGCGGCCAGCCCCAGGCCAAGGGAGATCAGGGTGCCGCCGGTCCATAGCGCCAGATTGCGCCAGAAGCGGCCGCGGCGTTTGGGCGGCGGGGCCACATCGGTATCGGCGAGGTCCTGGGGCGTGGCTTCGAAGACGTCGGGGGCCGGCTCGGCCAGCGCGGTTTCAAAGGCGCGCGGGGCGCGGGCCGCCTGTTCATCGGCACGGGTTTGGGTGGGGATGGCGCGGGGCTCTCTCATGCCATCTTGTCCCCGATCAGGAAATCCAGCGCGCGGTCGAGGCGGATATGGGGAAACACGGGATCACCGGTCTGGCTCGGGGAAAGGGTTTTGGGCGGCAGGAAGCGCAGGAAGTTCAGTTGAGGTGTTGAATCAACCGATTTGAAAAGTGAATCGGGGTTTTCGGGCAAGTCACCGGGAAACAAGGCGATTTCGGTTTTTCCATCATAGGTGGTTTCGCCGAGGCGCTGGCCGTTTTCGGGGGTGCCGATGATGGTGGGCAGCGTTTCGCCTCCATGTTTGACGCTGCCCTCGTGGGTGGCGCGGATGGCGGCGATGGCCAGTGAGCGCGTCTCGGCGCCGTGGAATTTGGCGCGGCGCGAGGCGTTGGCGACGAGGCGGTTGAGGATGGTTTCCAGCCGCGCGTGGGAGGTGTGGTGCAAGAGGTCGGCCTTGGTGGCGGCAAACAGGATGCGGTCGATCTTGCGGGTGAACAGCCGCGAAATGGGGTTGGACGACCCTTGCCGGAAGCAGGAGAGCACCGAGGTGAGCGCCGTTTCCAGATCGGCCACAGCTTCGGGGCCGGCGTTGAGCGCGCGCAGGGCATCGACAAGCACGATCTGGCGGTCGAGGCGGGCGAAATGGTCGCGAAAGAAGGGGCGGACGACGACAGACTTATACGCCTCGTAGCGGCGCTCGAGCATTGCATAAAGGCTCGAATGGCGCGTTGTCGATGCCGGGGCCGGTAGGGGCGCGAAGGTGAGGGCCGGGGAGCCCTCGAGATCGCCGGGCATCAGAAAACGCCCCGGCGGGAGCGTGGAGAGCGCGCGGGCATCGCCCTTGGAGGCGCGCAGATAGGCGGTGAAGGCGGTGGCGAGGGTTTCGGCAGCGGCGTCATCGGCCTCGCGGGAGGGATCGAACGATCCCAGGGCATCGAGGAAGGGTTTTGCGTCTTCGGCGCGGGCCGGGCGCCGGGCAAGCGCCAGGGCCTCCTCGCTCCATTCGGCGTAGGATTTGGTCAGAAGCGGCAGGTCGAGCAGCCATTCGCCGGGATAATCGACGATGTCGAGATTAAGGGTCGAGGTGCCGAACTGCGATTTGATCCAGCTTGCCGACTGATAGCGCAGGGTGAGGCGCAGTTGGGAGATGCGGCGCGTGCTTTCGGGCCAGACCGGGGGCGTGCCCATCAGCGCGGCAAGGTGGTTTTCATAGGCGAAACGGGGCGTGGCGTTGTCGGGGTGTTCGGCCAGCCGAGCGCCGATCAGCCGGCCTTCGGCCATGGGCGCAAAACCGGGCAGGCGCGCGCCGGTCAAAAGGTTATGGATGAGCGCGGTGATGAAGATGGTCTTGCCGGCCCGCGACAGGCCGGTGACGCCCAGCCGCAGGGTTGGGGTGACGGTTCCGGTCGCCGCATCGGCGAGATTGCCGAGCGCAATGCCCAGTTCGTCGGCGATGGTGGTGGGCAGGCTGGGCAAGAACTCAAACTCCGATTACGCCCGAACAAGGTAGGGGGAGAACGGCAGAATGCAAGGGAGGTGTTGGCGCGATATCGATTGGTCCTTGCCCTTGGGGCTGGTCTGGATTATCGATGCGCCGTCTTTGATCTTCGCCGATTGAAGGCTTTGGCCCGGTCGGAGATTCCACCTCCTGGCCGGGTCATTCATTTTTTGCACAGCATGGTGACCCTGATGGCCTATACCCCACGCCGACCGACCAGCGGCAAGGAGCGCGCCGAAGCGCTGTTCAGGGCCGCGACCACAAGGCCCGAAGACCCCAAGCCGAAAACCAACGCCATCCCGACCGGCAAGGAGCTGGTCTCGCTGCGCATCGACCGCGATGTGCTGGCCCATTTCCAGGATGACGGGCCGGGCTGGCAGGAGCGGATCAACGCGGCGCTGAGGGTGGCTGCGGGGCTGGAGTGAGCAGTGGGCGCGGCATCGTGCCCAAACGCCCCTGTGTCAAGCCACCGGCATTTTCTCAAACGATTGCAATCCCGGATCGATCGTGTCCCATGCGTGGCCGCGTATGCTGTAGGTGAGCGCTTGCGGAGTGAACTGGCCGGGGTCGTCGAGGCTGGCGGCGTGGATCGCGATCAAGTCAGGCATGGCGGTGAAGGTCAGGTAAACCGGCGCTCCGCAGGTCGGGCAGAAGGCGTGAATCTTGTCGTGCCCGCTGTCCGCCGTTACACGCCACTCTGACACCTCACCGGTGATTTTTACCTCGGCGCGGTGCGGAAAGCTCAGATAGGAGCCGTGTCCGGTGCCGCTTCGCTTTTGGCAATCGATACATTGGCAGTGGTTCTGAAAAATAGGATCGCTGCCCGTTTCATAACGGATCGCGCCGCATGCGCATCCGCCCTTGTAGGATCTGGCCATTTGTGGGTCCTCGGGAATTGACGCCGCGCGGGATCAGGCCGCTTTGGGCCTGGCGAAAATGTCGAGCCCGCGCCCGGTTTCAAGGAAGGATTTGAGGCTGGAAAGCACGACCGGCCAGCCCTTGCTGATCCCGGCTTCCATGCCGCTGCCGGCAATCAGTTCGTCATGGCTGACGGTGAGGCGGACCATGTCCTCATATTCCTCGATGGTGAAGGTTACGCGGCTGTGGGCGTCGGGGTCGTCGGCCTGCGAGGCGTTGGCCCAGGTGATGACCAGATGGGCGGGCGGGGCGATCTCGACGACCTCGCCGACGAGTTCGACCGTCCGTTCGTCATTGGCGCGGATGTGCTGCCATTGGGCGCCGGGGGTCCAGTCCGAGACGTTTTCGTGGCCCCAGTAGCGCCGGGCGATGTCGGGGCGGGTGATGGCTTCGAACACTTTTTGCGGGGTCGAGGCGATGTAGGTGACATAGACAAAGCTGGTGCGTTCGGCGGTCATTCTTTCTCTCCTTCGAGTTCGGTCTTGAGCTGGTAAAGCAGGCTCAGGCGCTGGTGCTCGAACTTGCGGACCCAGCGCTCGTAAACGTCGTGAAGCGGCACGGGATTGATGAAGTGAAGTTTTTCCCGGCCGCGTTTGACTGTGGAGATGAGATTGGCCGCTTCGAGAATATCGAGGTGCTGGGTGGCGGACTGACGGGTCATATCCAGCCCTTCGATGAGCTGGCTGAGCGTGCGTCCGTTGTTTTCATAAAGCAGGTCGAGAAGTTTCCTGCGGGTCGGGTCGCCCAGCGCCCTGAATACCTTGTCGTCGTCCATTGGCCTCATTTCCGTCTGGAGAGATAATATGCAGGTATTTGACTGCATATCAAGATGCAAAACGAATGCGCGCGGGTTTTATGCCGCGCGCTTGTCTTTTCCGTCGGTGTCAGTCGATCAGTCTACCACCCGCCCGTGCCGACCTTGTCGAGATCGTAGGGTGTTGTCTGGTAGATCTCGTTGATCCAGTTCTGGAACAGAAGGTGCGCGTGGCTGCGCCAGCGGTTTTCGGGCATTCTGGCCGGATCGTTGTCGGGGAACAGGTCCACGGGCATCGGGGTTTCGAGTCCGGCCTCGATGTCGCGGTGGTATTCGTCGGCCAGCGATGTGTTGTCGTATTCGAGGTGGTTGAGCATGTAGGCGGCGCGGTATTTGCGGTCGTCGAGCATGCAGATGCCCACTTCGTCGCTGTCGATGAGGATATCGAGATCGGGCGAAAGGCTTTTGCGGTCGATGTCGTTGTAGCGCGACACAGGCACGGCCAGATCGTCGGAAAAGCCGCGCAGGAAGGGGTGGCGGGTGTCGAGCACCTTGTGGCGATAGACCCCGAACGCCTTGTGGTCCATGCGATAGCGCTTGACGCCGTGCAGGTGATGCAATGCGGCCTGGGCACCCCAGCAGATGAACATGGTGTGGTGGACGTTGGTCTGGGTCCAATCGATGATTTCGAGCATTTCGGGCCAGTAGCGCACGTCCTCGAACGGCATGTTGGCGATGGGGGCGCCGGTGACCACGAACCCGTCGAATTTTTTGGCCCGCACGTCCTCCCAGGTGGAATAGAAGTTCTGGAGATAATCCTCGGGCGTGCTTTTCGATAGCGGGTCGGCAACCCGGACCAGGGTGAGATCGATCTGGAGCGGGGTGGAGGCGATGAGGCGCGCGAACTGGGTTTCGGTGCGCTGCTTGTTGGGCATCAAATTGAGCAGGCCGAACTGGAGCGGGCGGATGTCCTGACGCGCCGAACGGGACTGGTCCATGACCACCACGCCCTCGGTTTCGAGCGTGACGCGGGCGGGAAGCTGGTCGGGAATGCGGATTGGCATTTTGGGATGTCTTTCAGTAAACTCTTATATAAGTGCAGTCCTATTATTCTGCGGCCACCGCCAGACGATTGGCGATGGCCCTGCACATGAGCTCCATGAAATCCTTTTCGTCGCGCACGTCGGAAAGCTCGGACGCGTCGACCTGATAGCCGAAATTGTCGGCCAGCGCCTGATAGCGCGGCAGCCGGTCGCGCAGCAGGGCCTCGAAGCCCCACACGCCGAAAGCGTCGGGATCGACGTCGTCATCGTGGGTGACGCCGTTTTCTCGCTTGAACTCGTCCCATTTGGCAACGAGGAAGTCGGGCGGGTAGTACATGGGTTTGGGGTTGGCCTTGTACCTGTCGATCAGGCGCTGGGCATCGCCCTCGGTGCCGCGCAGGTAGAGCAGGGCCGTGGTGTCGGTCAAAGCCTTGACCACGGGATCTTCTGGATTGTGCGGGTCGAGCACCTCGATCAGCGAACCGCCGGTGTCGCACAGGAAATCGTCATAACCGTAGAGCGCCTTGGCGCGCTCGATGAAATAGGGAACGTCGAGCAGGGCGTAGATTTCGGCCACGCGGTGCTGTTCCTGACGGCGCTGGTATTCGGAAAAGGTCAGCCCGCCCCTGGCCGGATTGCCCGGCGTGCCGAGATAGCTCGAAAGCGGATCGAGATTGTCGAAGGAAATGTTGGACTGGATCGAGATCGAATCCGAGCGCAGCAGTTCGGCAAGGAAGGGCACCTTCATCGCCTCGCGCTTGAAATTGTCGACGATGTACTCGCCCATGTGCCGCGTGCCGATGCGGAAATCGACCGAGAAATGAAACCAGTCGGCCCGGCGCACGATGTTGCCCAACCGCGTCTTGCCCACGCCGGCCATGCCGAAGACCGTGACGGCCTTGCGGGGGAGCGCGCGGAATTGATCGGGGCTGGAAAAGAGCATGGGGCTGGTCCGGTCAAAGTCAAGAAAATCAGAACATGCTGCTTAGATTTTTATGGCGCGGGCGTCCAGTCATTCGCTGGTCTGCCCTCAACCTCGGCCTGCCACCCCGGACTTGATGCGGGGGCCAGGGCACTCCCGCCCCGGGAGAGAAATCACCAACGCTGGTGAGTACTGGATCCCGGGTCTTCGCCCGGGATGACAGTGGTGGGGAGGCGGGAGGATGATGGTGGCGGGGAGGCAGCGAGGGTGGCGGGGCGTGTATGGAACGAGGGTGGCGGGGGCGCATGGCAGCGGAGGGTGAGGGAAAAATTTGCCGGGTGGGCGGCTGAAATTTCCCGATGATGTGCTTTCGACGGTCGTCGGTATCGAAGAAAATCCAGCAAAATCAAGGGTTCCGGAGTCTGGCACTTCTCTTGCATCACCTGTTTGCGAATGCGCGTGCTTGGCGTGCACATGTTTGGGCTGTCGCGATCCCGGTTGGGGTTGCTCGTACGACGGAGAGTAAAATGGGTATCTATGGGGCATTGTCGACGGCCGTTACGGGCATGGCGGCGCAGTCGTTCGCGCTCGAGAACATTTCGGGCAACATCGCCAACTCGCAAACCACCGGCTACAAGCGCATGGAAACCGGGTTCATCGACCTTATCCCCGATGCGGCGGTCGGCCGGCAGAAGCCCGGCGCGGTTCTGTCCTATTCGCGCTCTACAAACGATGTGCGCGGCGACATCATCACGTCCTCGACCGGTACCCATGTCGCGCTGAACGGGTCGGGGTTTTTCGTTGTCGCGGAAAAGACCGGTACGTCCGATGGCAATTCCGTGTTCGGCGATGCGAGCTATTATACCCGTCGCGGCGATTTCGAGATGGATCGCGAAGGGTTTTTGCGCAATGGCGCGGGCTATTATCTCAAGGGCGTGCCCATCGATACCACGACGGGCAACGTTGCGGGTTCGGTGCCCGAAATGGTGCAGGTTTCCAACGGGCTGATCCCGGCCAAGGCGACCCAGCGCATCGTTTACGAGGTCAACCTGCCCGATACTCCCGCCGTGGGGCTGGCCGCCGATTTCGCCACGACGCTTTCGTCCGCCGGCGACATGGACGGCACCGAGACGCTTCAGGGCGCAGCGCCGGGCCTGGGATGGGCGGGCGGCGACCAGTTCACGATTTCGGTCGGGGGCGGGGCGGTCGAGACGTTCGTGGAGGGCGTGGACGGGACCACGGTCCAGGACTTGATCGATTGGGTCAACTCCTCGGTTCCCGGTGCGACGGCGTCTCTGGACTCCGAAGGGCGCCTGCAGATCACCGCCGAAAACACCAACCATAACATTGTCATTGGCGGTACCGGCACCATCGCCGGCGTTGCCTCTCAGCCGGTCCCCGACGCGCCAGAGACCAATTCCGACTTCGTCGGGCGCTCGGTCGAAGGCGGGGCGATCACGGTCTATGCCCCCAATGGTGCGTCGGTGAACGTGCAGATGCGCTGGGGCAAGGTTTCCAACGAGCCCGATACCTGGCGCCTCTATTACATGAGCGACGGCGAGCCCCAGACATGGTCGGAAGTTCCCGATGGTGAATTCACCTTCGAGGATGGCGTGCTTCAGACGCAGGGCGGCGCTTCGGTGTCTCTGACAGAGCCACTGCGACTGAACCTTCCGAACCTTACCATCAACGGGACCGAGGTGGGTGATGTCGAGATCGACCTCGGTTCGGGCGGACTGACCCAGTTCGACAACGCCAATGGCCGGGCCGCCGTCTCGACGCTCAACCAGAACGGGTACCCCGCCGGTTCGTTCATGTCGGTTGCCATCAACGACAGTGGCCGGGTGGTCGCCACCTATTCCAATGGCGAGCAGATCGAAATCTTCCAGCTTGTCACGGCCAATTTCAACGCCGAGAACCAGTTGAAACGCCTTGATGGCGGCATCTATTCGGCCACGGCCGCGTCGGGCGAAGCAATCCTTTCCACCGATGGCGGTATCACCGGCGGTGCTCTTGAATCGTCCAACACCGACATCTCCGAAGAGTTCACCAAGCTGATCGTGACCCAGCAGGCCTATTCGGCGGGTACCCGCATCGTCTCGACGGCTGACGAGATGCTGCAAGAAGCCCTTAACATGATCCGATGACTGATTGGGTGAGGGTGGGCTGCAAATGGCTATTTCCTGCGCTTCCGGTGCTCACGTACAAAAAGTACGCTCCGCTCCGGTTCTCGGAAACAACCATTTTCGCCGCACCCTCACCCAAACAGCGCCGTGCCACTGGCCTTTAAGACGGAGTTGATGCGATGGGATTGAGTTCGACGCTATCGAATGCACTGGGCGGCATGAATGCCGGCCAGCGGGGCATCGATGTCGTTTCGCGCAACATCGCCAATCAGGGAACGCCGGGCTATCACCGGCAGTCCATCGTCATCGAGGAAACCGCCTATGGGACGAGCGCGCAGGTTCGCGCCTCGACCCTGTCGCGGGCGTTCAACGAAGCGCTGGAAAAGCAGCATCTGGTGGCCGTTTCATCGGCCAGCTATCACGATGTGCGCACAAGCTTTCTCGACCGGATGCAGATGCATCTGGGCAAGCCGGGCGATGCCAATTCGCTCGATACGCTCTATGGCGGGCTGGAAAACGCGCTGCAGGCGCTGGTCACCAACCCCAATGACGTAACGACACGGGCCGGCGTGCTCAACGCCGCTCAGCAGATCGTTGGGCAGCTCAACACCCTGACCGGCGCGGTCCAGGAGATGCGGGTCGAGGCCGAGCAGCAGATTTCCAACAGCGTGTCCGAGCTCAACCGGCAGCTTACGGCGCTGGCCGATGTCAATGTGCGCATTCTCGACATCTCCCAGGATCAGCAGGCGCGGCTTTCGCTGATGGACGAGCGCGACCGCCTGGTCGCCTCGATTTCCGAGCTGGTCGACGTGCGGGCCACATACCGGACCGACGGCACCGTGGCGCTGATGACCGAAAGCGGGGTGGGCATTCTCGACGTCGAGGCCTCCCAGTTCGGGTTCCGCTCGGGGGGCGGGCTCAATTCAAGTTCGCTGTTCGATCCCGACCCGGCCAAGAACGGGGTGGGGGAATTGACCCTGCGCACCCCTTCGGGGCTGCAGATCGACCTGGCCGGGCAGCAATTGCTGTCTTCGGGGCGCATCGCGGGACTTCTGGAGCTGCGCGACACGACGCTGGTCAACATGCAGGACCAGCTCGACGAGATTGCCGCGGGCCTGTCCCAGGCGATGAACACCGTCACCACGGTGGCACAGCCTGACGAACTGACGCCCGATCTCTACGAACTCGATCTTTCCGGCATGCAATCGGGCAATTCGCTTGCCCTGACCTATAATGACGGCACGACCGACCGTTCCGTTCGGATCGTGGCGATGGGCGATGCGGCCAATCTGCCGCTCGCTACGCCCAACGCCAAGGGCGAGCGGGTTATCGGGGTCGATATCTCGGGCGGCGATCCGGCTGCGGCGATCGCCGCGGCGCTGGCGGGCGAATTGCCGGGAACGGCGGTCATCGGCGATGCCGGCGGCGTTCTGTCCATCGACAGTGCCGACATGCGCGCCATGTCCTCCCAGATCAGCGTGACCGGAACGCAGGACGGTGCGGGCGCGCTCAATCTCTTCGTCGATACCCGCGACCAGTCGTTTACCAATTCGCTCGATGGCAATGGCCAGAAGCGCGGGTTTGCCGGGCGGATTGCAATCAACACGGCGCTGATCTCCGATCCGGCCCAGCTTGTGCAGTATGCGAGCGGGGTATCGCTGGGGGACGCGACACGGCCGGAATTCCTGCTCGACAATCTCAAATCGATGGAATTTGTCTCCGACAAGATGACCGCGCTTTCCGATGGCGGGGTGCGGCTTTCGGGCAAGGTCACCGATCTCATCGGCCAGATGATAAATCATCAGGGCAATGTGGTTTCCAAGGCCCAGTCGGAAAGTTCGGCTGTCAGCTATACGTTGCAATCGATCACCACGCGCATGAGCGCCGAGTATGGCGTGAACGTGGATGAAGAGATGGCGCGGCTGATGCAACTCCAGAACGCCTATTCGGCAAGCGCACGCGTGGTTTCGACGGTTCAGGAACTGATCGACGCCCTGCTGGCCATGTGAGGTCTCATGACGATCATCAACAAATCGCTCTATCCGGTGTCCTCGACGCTTTCGACCATATCCAAGATGAGCAAGCAGTTCGAGAACCTCCAGCTGCAACTGGCGACGGGCAACCGCTACAACACGCTGGCCGAGATGGGCAGCGACCGCGTCCACGACATCAATCTGCGCAACCGCTTGTCGCGGATCGAGGGCTATCAGGCCAATATCCTGACCGTCGAGAACCGGATGAGCTTTTACACCAACGGGCTGGAGCGGCTCGACGAGATCGAAGGGTCGGCCCGGGACCTGGCGGTGCCCAACGCCTATGGCACCGACGGAATCAATCTCACCAACGCCCGCAACCAGGCCACCAATCTGCTCAAGGAGGTCATCGACGTCCTCAATACAGATATCACGGGGCAGTTCATTTTCGGGGGCAACAAGTCCGATACCAAGCCGGTGTCGAGCTTTGAGGACATCATGAACGGGCCGAACGGGTTCGTGCGCTACACCGAGAACCGCAACAGCGAGGATATGGGAACCGTGGCGGGCAATTCGGGTCGGATCGATCAGGCGCTGGCGGCCGATACGATCACGCTGACCGAAGATGGCGACCATGATTTCGGGTTCAAGATCGCTTCGGTGACCACCACGGGAACCGCGATAACCGGCACCGCTGCGCCGGTCGATCCGCTGCAGCCCGATGCCGAACAGGTCGCCACGATCACCGCGGGCGGCGTGCCGGCAAAGGGCGATACGGTCACCATCGGGGTCACCTTTCCCCATGACCGCGAGACCGTCCAATATCTGACGTTTACGGCGACCGATACCGATCCGGTGCCCGAAGGCGGCTTTGCCATCGGGGCGGATGCCGACGAGACAGCGGCCAATCTCGATGCGGCGATTGCCGGCAAGCTCGAAAATCTGACCAAGACGGACCTGCGCTCGTCCTCGACCTATGCGGCGGCGGACGGGTTCTTCAACGGCATGGGCGAGACCCAGGATCCCAACGCCAATGCCTGGTACAACGGGCAGGACAGCACCAATCCGCGCCAGACGGTCTCGGCCAATATCGACGAGAGCACCAAGACCCAATATGGCGTGCAGGCCAATGAAAAGGGGTTTGTGGAGCTCATCAAGGGACTGGCCGTGTTCTCGGTTTCAGAGCTGTCTCCGCTCGATGAGGAAAATGCGGGGCGCTACGATGCGCTTGTCGATATCCAGCGCTCGCGGCTGTCGGAAGACAACAATGCCCAGACCGGAGCAATCGAAGTCATCACCATGGAGCTGGGCATCGCCGCTTCGACGGTCAACACCGTCAAGGAGCGCCATTCCCAATATGGGGCGCAGCTCGAAACGATGCTGGCGGAAATTTCCGAAGCGCCCAAGGAAGAGGTGGCGATGATGCTGCTGACGCTGCAGACCCAGCTTCAGGCGAGCTATCAGGCCACGGCGATGGCCAGCCAGCTTTCGCTGGTGAACTACCTTTAAGAGCGCGTCGTGAGCGGATGCAAAAACAAAGCCCCGGCATCGACCGGGGCTTTTTCATTTCAGTGATGGGCGCCGGTTCAGCCTTTGCTGCGCAGGCCGGCTGAAATCTGGCGATTGATGTTGATGAGCGCGTCGAGCTTGGCGGGGTCGGCGCCAGCGAGCAGCTCATAGGTCTGGCCCATGACGAAGATGCCGAGATTGGCGATGTTCTGGCGGATGGGTTGGGGGAGGGGGCTGTCGTCCCTGGTCACGGCCTGAACGAAGATGGACCAGACCTTGCGGTTCTTGTTGAGGGTTTCTTCGAGCTGGTCGTAATGCTCGGGCCAGGTGTCGCGGATGTTTTGCAAACGGGAAGCAAGACGGGCCAGAAGGTTGGCCTCAAGATCTCTGGGACTCGCCGTTTGTTGCGCGGTCCTTTGATACGCGAGTGCCCCCTGATGTTGCATTGCCCAGCAACTCCCCTTCGTATTCGATAAGCTTTTTTGCAGCCCTGAGAGCTTTGTAGAGATCGCCGGTTAATATCTCATTATTTATGGCGTCGATATAAGGCAAAGTGGACGGCGCGGCGCGGACCATTTCATTGATGAGTTCGAAATAGCTCTTGGTGAGCTTGTCGACATTTCCTTCCACATACATGATCTGGATGGCCAGATAGATGGCCTTGGCGGGTGTATCGGCGGTGGCTGCGGACAGAATGTCCTTTTCGCGCAGAATGGGAGCCTTGCCCTCGATGAACAGGCGGGTGCGCTGGTCGGAATTGGTGATCACGCAGCTTCCAACGATCAGTTTTTCGCCGGGTTTGAGCTCGACCTTGAGCGCCATGATTCGTATCCCCTTCAAATTTGGGGTGATTATGAAGAGGGGTGGGACAAAAGAAAAGGGCGGGCCTTCTGGCCCGCCCTTTTCCGCAATGGTTGCCCCCGTTCTGGGAGCCGTCAGTTCATTAGAACAGACGCAGCACGGCCTGATCGGCCTGCGAAGCCATCGACAGAGCGGTCGAGGACAGCTGCTGACGGGTCTGCAGGGCCAGAAGGTTGGCGGCTTCCTCATTGGCATCGGCCAGGGTGAGGTTGGACGCGCCGGTTTCCAGCGTATTGATCATGTTCTTGGTGAAGTTCTGACGGTTTTCGACGACCGACAGGTTCGAACCGAAGGACGAGGACTGAGCGCGGACTTCGTTGATCGCGGTCTTCACATCGGCCAGAACGTTGTCGATGTTGGTGTCGCTGTCGAGGTCAGAGGCTTCGAGCGTGGTCGGAACACCCAGATTGCCCGAGTTGATGGTCTCGCCACCTTCGGTCTGAATGTTGATTTCCGACGTGCCGGTCTCGTTGAAGGTGATCTGCAGATTGTCGCCACGCAGCAGGTTGATACCGTTGAACGAAGCATCGTCTGCAATCTTGTCGAGCTGATCGCGCAGTTCGTTGAACTGGTCGGCCAGGCCGGCGCGGACAGTATTGCCTTCGATGGTGTTGGCACCCGAAGACGTGCCGTCAAGGGCACCGTCTGCCGAGACACCATCGACGCTCAGATCCTGGGTCGACTGGTTTTCAATGCGAAGCTTGCCGTTGTCGTTGGACGCGCGAATAGCACCATTGAGTGTGGCGTTGTTGTTGATCTCGGAAACGAGTTCATCAACGGTCTTGGTATCGCCGCCGTCTGCAGCACCGGCAACTGTCGTCAGGGTGTCGAGGCCGCTGTCAGTGGTTGCGATATCGTTCGTGGTGCCGTTGCCAACAGCCAAGGTGGTGATGGCGATCGAGGAGTCCGCGCCCGCAGAGTTGGACGTGATGGCGAGGTTGCCACCGTCATTGGATGCAGTGGCCGCGATATCGGCTGCGTCCAGTTTTGCCTGGACCACCGCAGCGAGTTCATCGACACTATCGATGGTGTTATCGCCATTACCGATGGCCGCTACGTCGGCCTGCTCGATGGTGATTGGTTCCGCTGCTGCACCGTCCACGGCGATATTAAAGCTCAGCGAGTCGCCAGCTTCATCAAATTGCATGGCTGCGAACGTACCGGCACCGGTCTGCGAGCCAGACACGGCCTTGGTCAGATTGACTTCGACCGGGGTATCGCCAACGGCACCGCCCGAAAAGTCGATCGTTTCACCGGAAGCGAAGGATGCATCATCGGCAATCGTATAGGACGCGGTCTGGAAAGACTTGTCCTGACGGGCCTGACGCAGGGTCGACTGCATCGATTCGAGGGTTTTGGTGATTGCGGTAAGGCCGTTATCGGCGGCTTCCAGGGTCTGAATGCCGTTGGCCATGCCGTCCAGAAGGGCGTTCATGTCGCCGGCGCGAGAGTTCAAACCGGAAGAAGTGAAGAAGTTGGTGGGGTTGTCCAGAGCCGAGTTGACCTTCTTGCCGGTCGCCAGACGGTTCTGGGTCGTCGACATCATGTCAGCGGTGTTCTGGAGGGAGAGCAGGTTGGTGCGTACGGCGCTCGAAAGCGTTACGTCAGACATATGGAAATCCCCTTCTAGGATTTATGCAATTTCAGAGCGCCTCTTCCTGAGACGACTGGCCAGACACTGTGCGATATCTTCTAAAGAACGGTTAAAGCGCGCTGGTGCATCCGACATACACGCATAAAAAAAGGCGAGCCGAGGCCCGCCTTGTTCATCTCCAATGTCGGTGCGGTTAGCCGAACAGGCGCAGAACCGCCTGATCGGCCTGGCTGGCAAGGCTGAGCGCGGTCTGGGAGAGCTGCTGGCGGGTCTGCAGCGCCAGAAGGTTGGCGCCTTCCTCGTTGGTATCGGCGAGGGTGAGATTGGCCGCTCCGGTTTCCAGCGTATTGATCATGCGCTTGGTGAAATCCTCGCGGTTCTGGACCACCGAAAGGGTCGAACCGAGATCGGATGCCTGGGCCCGCACCTCGTTGAGCGCGTTCTGCAGGTTGGCAAGCTGGGCATCGATATCATCGTTGAGGTCGAGATCTTCGGGGCTGAGCTCGAGCAGGCCCAGATTGGCCACGTTGATGGCGCGGGGCTCGCCCTTGGCATTTTTTGCCTGAATTTCGATGGTTGACGTGCCCGATTCGTTGAAGACGATCTTGAGCTGGTCGCCGCGCAGGAGGTTGACGCCGTTGAACGAGGCGTCTTCCGAGAGCCGGTCGAGTTCGGTGCGCAGATCGTTGAACTGACGGGCAAGGCTGGAGCGGACGTCGTTGCCCTCGATTTCGGACTCGCCGATCCCGCCG
>TARA_R110002051_G_scaffold3186_2_pt1 | contig 16036 bp, 22 predicted proteins | sample TARA_R110002051 | Tara Oceans TARA_R110002051 (sample SAMEA4397023) | marine metagenome | biome: Polar Biome; feature: [MES] marine water layer (ENVO:01000295) within the mesopelagic zone...; material: water (ENVO:00002006), including particulate matter (ENVO:01000060) such as......
CAAATCCAGCAGACGCATGTGTGCAAAGTATCAGTAATAACATAACAAATTACACTGCTCGACATCAGCTACATACGGATAGTGTGCGCCTAAAAAGAGTTCACGACCAATTGCAAGACGTTCGTAATTTTTTGGAGCACGAGATAAAAAAAGAAAGTGACGATGCCCAGAAAAGATAAATACAAAGATGAAACGGATGATGACTCAAATATAGATGAGCAGCTGTACGAAAAAAATAAAGCTCGACAGAAAGATGCTACCCGTAAGCAACAACGCACGCGAAAAAATAAGTATAAGGATGATCGAGTATGAAAGATAAGAATGGGTTCCCTTTATATATTATCTTAGTCACTCTTCCTGTTTTTTTGTGGATTGCCTACGTTGTAGGGGTTACACTCGTTCACACTATTTGTGATTGCTTAATTTAAATGTATGTGCTAGTTTTAAATTTCATTTAACAAAGGAGACAAAATATGTACGTTAATACTGTACTCGCATTACCCGAAGAGTTAAATTTTATACCTGAGCTTCGTAGCATTGAGCATGATGGAAAGTCCCTCCCTACATCCATTGGACAGAAAATTGTGCGTGATGATACCAATGAAGTCTTAGGCATTGTGAAATCAAAATATCATCCAGAACCCTACTCCGCTTTGTGGAACCCCTTGGTAGAAGGACTGGAAGCCTCCGACCTTGACCTGTCCGACGCGCAAGTATCATGGAGGGTTATGAACAATGGAGCAAGAATGTTTGCGGACATCACCTTGCGGAATTACGACTACGATAAAATTGTTGGTGAGCCTACAGCTCTCGCATTGCGTGTATACAATAGCGTGGATGGATCGTTAGCGTACAACGTGAGCGCATTCATTCGTAGGCTTGCTTGCTTGAATGGCATGACCAGTGTAGGGGATAATGTCTCTGCTACATTTAAACATACGGTAGGCACAGATCCCATGAAAATAGGGCATGTTGCCTCGTCGTGGCCTACCGCACTTGAGAAGGACGCACATCTTTTTAATCATATGAAAGGAATATATCTGGAGAGAAATGATGTACAAAACTTTTTTACAAAGCATCTTTGCTTCACCCACATGAAAAGTGGTATGAAAGTAAATGAAAGCTGGCTTAACAAAATGATGGGTTTGTTTGACACGTACCGCTCGACAATAGGGAACAATTGTTATGCCCTATACAATGCTATAACCCATTTTGGAACGCACGTTGATCAGGATCGCCTGCGGGGGGCTGAACTTGGTAATCGTGCTCTTCGGCAAGAAAAAAGTGTGCAGTCACTTGTCCGTGGCCTGCCATTTAAGAACCTCATTCAATATGAAGAGTTCGAGCAACTTTCTGGTCAAGTTGCGTAGTCTTGCTGAGGATAGAAAGGTGGCAGGTGTAACGGTTTTTTGTTCTCCCCGTTCCCTGCCCCTTTTTTTTTAAGGAGTATGTAAATATGTATAGACGACTAAAAGCAATTGGTTTATATTTTTTATTTGGTCTTAGGTATTTTGTAGGATATGTCATTGGGAAGGTTATACAGCTAGGACGATTTAACTTTCGTTTTTCTAATGACTATGTTTTTGGTAGAAACATATGGTACCGAAGTGTTTACACGGTATGCGACACGAAGGCCGCTAACGAAGTGGCTAATTCGCCTGTGTTTGGAGAAGGAGGGACCAGAAAGAAGGTGACCCCATCAAGAGGACTTAGTTGGTACTTGAAGTGGGCTGGAACTATCGGTATCTTGTCCGGTGCAGCGTGTACTTCTTTTGAAATCATCCCCCTGAATTTAGTTTTATCTGGTACGGGATGTCTATTTTGGTTTATGGTAGGTGTGCTTTGGTTGGATAGAGCTTTAATTTTCCTTAATATAATAGTTGGCTCGATATACTTTATAGGTATAATTAGGTATTTTATATGGTGAAAATTACTAAAATTGCAGGCTCGCCAAAGATTGATTTGAAGGCGCACAAGTTATTTATGGAGGCCAAACATCGGCAGGAGTTGGAAGCGTTAGCGGAACTGCACCTACTTTGGAATGAGTTTAAGGAAAAACGATATGGCAAACGCTATGAAATGGTACTTACCAATGAGCTTCCACGATTTGGTTCGGGCTACAGAGTTTTCTTTGTTAAAGAAAAACGCAAGTGGGCGCACTTTACTATGCATGTTGGCAACCCAGACAATACAACCAAGCGTATTCGTGGGCGCATGTCCATGCAAAAGTGGAACGAGTTGAAGGCGCAGCAGAAACAATTAAAGAAAAGGAATGATCCTTATGAAATTAGCAAGCGACTCGATAGCCGCCGTCGTAGACCTTTATAAGACTACACCGGAGTTCCTAACTAAAATAAAGAGCGACAAGACCCGCACACAGTATAGTTACCAGTTGTCGAGACTATGCGCTCTGGAGGGTGTCAGCGAAATATCCTTGGACGAATTAAACACGGCTAAATGTCAGGAAATATATTGGCAACTCTTAAACAGTGTTAAAGGCGATGGCATTAGGTTTGCTAACTACACGCTACAAATAGTCACAAGGGCATGGAATGTGTTGATGCGCTATGACTTGCTTACAAGAAATCCTTGGCAGTTTGTTGAACGGTCTAAGGTAGAGCCAAGAAATACGGTATGGAATGCGGAAGATTTTAGACTATTTTTAGAGACATCCTTTGCTGAACCTAAGTGGAGAAACATCGGCCTTCTTGTACGTATCAACGTGGAATTAGGCCAGCGTATCGAGGATATTCGTTTAGCTAAGTGGGAGAATTTTGATTTAGAGGATAAGCTGTACCGCAGAGAAGTTATTCAGAAAACAAAGGAACGGATACCGGGAATACCTTTATCCAATAATGTAGTTAAGATGTTGGAACAGCAAAAGGAGGTATACGATTTTCAGGAATGGGTAGTACCACACCCTTTTACTCTTGCACCATACAGTGAAGGACAAATTTCCAAATGTTTCAGATCCATCATGTCGTGCGCCGATCTACCTTCTCGCTTGCAGTTGCGCGATATCCGCCGTACTGTCCTGACCGATTTAGCCAACTCAGGAGCTACAGATACAGAGATTATGGCGTATAGTGGTCATAAGAATAGGGAAAGTTTAAACCCCTACGTGAGGATTAGCACTGAACAAGCCCGAAACGCCGCAGCAAAGCGTAACTTTGATCCTAAGACTTTCTTAAAGGAAGAAGAGCTGACATGAACCAAGCGTTGTCCGATGTGCTCCTTGGTCTAGAGTTAACGATAGGTGAGCAACACCGAGGCGACTGCCCTGTGTGCTCTGGGCGCAACACTTTTACGGTTACAAGAACCTTAGCGGGTACCCTCTTCAACTGCTACAAAGCTGGGTGCTCTTTAGCCGGACGTAAAGAGACAAGTGTTAAGGTAAAGGATTTTGAAGAGTCATGGTTATTAGAAAAGAAAGTTCCGTCCGGTCCCTTAGTTTTTCCTCCTCATATAGTAGGGAAACACGGAAGAACTGAGGTTACAGAATGGATTAACAAATATGACTATCCCTTTGATGATGTTGAACTTTACTATGATCTACGTGAAGATCGTATCGTATTCCCTGTTAGAGATCAGGATGGAGTTATTGTAGATGCAACAGGTCGGTACCGTGACATTCGAGATTATAAACATTTAAGCGGTACGTATAGTCCGATTAAGTGGAAGAGGTATGGTACTTCCAGTTACCCCTATACGTCAGGCAATGGGAACATTGCTGTTGTAGTAGAGGATGCCATTTCAGCCGCCGTAATGGGGGCAACAGACGACAGATGCACGGGAGTTGCGCTGCTAGGTACCGCATTGCTCCCGACGCATGTAGAGCACTTAGAATGCTATACAGCTATCATTGTGGCGCTTGATCCCGATGCCGCCAATAAGACCCTAAAATTCACGCAAGAGTTGCGGGGTTTGTTGCCACAGAACAAGGTCTTTGCGGCACGATTGAGGGATGACTTGAAGTATCGCCGGAAAGATGATATATCTCTAATAGAAAAACAGATTAATGACCTCACTAAACCCGTATAAGGTGGATAGAAGCTATGGAGCTTGCATTACTACGCACGTTAACTAATAGAGATTTCTATGAAGCAAATAAGAACCTTGTTAAGGAGAAAATCTTTAGGAGCAAGGAGTCCCGCCAAATTAAGGCCATCATCGACAAGGCAATGCGGGAGTACGAGAGAGATATACATTCCACAGACATTGAGGCTTTGTTTTGGGCCGATAACCCTGCACTGACTACATCGCAGCGGGAAGTTTACCAAACCCTTTTCAATAAACTACACGCCTGTACTCCCTTAAATAAAGAAGTAACCCAAGATGTCCTTACTGAACTAAATAGGGAAGACGCCGCTAATGAACTCATGGACATTGCTTTCAAAATGTCTAATGGTCAGGTAACATCATTACATAAAGTACTTGAGTTTGCAAGTAATCGCCAAGAAGACTTCTTACCATTATTTAAAGTTAACTTTGAGCCGATGGACGTTCGCTCTTTAGTAGCGCAAAATGAACTAGACTTTCGATGGAAGATTAATATTCCTAGTGTTGCTAAACTGGTGCCGGGTGTGAACAACGGGCAACTTATCATTGGTGCGGCACGGTCAAACACTGGTAAGACCTCTAGCCACGCCTACCTTTGTGCTGGTCCGGGCGGCTTTGCTCATCAAGGTGCAAAGGTTCTGGTCCTTGCTAACGAAGAGGCTACCAACCGTGTGTCGGGTCGGTACCTTACTGCCGCATGTGGGAAGCAAATTAAGGAGGTTGCACAGGATCTTGAAAACTGCGAAAGAATATTCCAACCACTTAAAGATCGGCTGTATATAACCGATGCTACCGGCTGGGATTTGGATAAGGTCGAGCGTGCTATTAAAGCCTACAAACCCGACATAGTTGTTGCGGACATAGCCGATAAGTTTTTACCCGAAGGCAAATACACGGCTCAACACGAGCAATTGAAAGCTACCTACATTCGCTTCAGAATTATTGCGAAGCAATATGGCTGTGCGATTTTCTGTATGAGCCAACTATCGGCTGAGGCTGAGGGAAAAGTATTTGTTGACATGTCTATGCTAGAGGGCAGTCGTACAGGTAAAGCTAGTGAGGCCGACATCGTGTTCTGCATAACCAAGACTCCGATGATAGAAGGCCAAGAGGATGAAAGTTTAGAACGTCATTGGCTTATAGTGAAGAACAAATTAACCGGACAACATGGCAGGGTAGTCACAATTCTTGACCCATTGACAGGAAGGTTTGCGGCATGAAACTTACCATTGACGTTGAGAACACCGCACAAAAAACTGAAAACGGCAAGCTAATGCTCGACCCCTTTACGCCTGATAACAAACTAGTGCTAGTCTGTACCAAGGAAGATGGTGGTATAGAGTCTTCATTTTGGTTTAACCACGCAACGCATAGCACGGATAATGCTAAACAATTATTGCAGGACCAACTTGACAAAGCTAGTATACTTATTTGCCATAATGCCCAGCATGAACTTGTATGGTTATGGGACACTGGCTTTACCTATGACGGGCCTGTTTTCGATACTATGTTGGTGGAATATATATGCCAACGTGGACAAAAGGAACCGCTCTCTCTAGATGCCCTAGCGCAGAAATGGAACCTTGCTAATCAGAAATTAGATACCCTGAAAGAGCAGCTTAAACAAGGTACACCAGTAGATGAGATTGATGGTGATGAGCTTAAAACGTATTGTCTTGCAGATGTTCGAGCTACCCATGAATTAGCTATGGGATTAGAACGCAAACTAGCAACCCCCTCCTTTACCCCACTACAGAAGATCGTAGACCTAACCAATGCGTTGTGCGTACTGTTAGCTAAAATCTATTACCGAGGGTTTAGGGTAGACACAGATGTTCTAATGGAGGTGAGGGATGAGTTTAAAAAGGAACAACAAGCCTTAAATCTTTCCTTAGACAAGCAGGTGCAAGAACTTATGGGTGACACCCCGATCAACCTAGCTTCCCCAGAACAACTAAGCTCATTGATTTACAGTCGCAAGCCTACCGATAAGGCTACGTGGGCCAGCTCTTTTACGCCACACATGAAGCGGTTAGATTTTGCAAAGGGTGTTAACGAACACTCTTCTATTGTCTACAAAACCAAGGCGATTCAATGTCTTGACTGTAGAGGTAAGGGTTTCAATCTCGCTATCAAAAAAGATGGATCGGTAGGTAAAGCTAAACGTATATGTAAGACTTGCGAGCGCATTGGTATTGTGTACCTCCCGCAGAAGCAGGTGGCAGGGTTAAAGTTTTCTGCTCCGGCGTCCAGTTGGGTTGCCAATCATGGGTTCGCTACCAACAAGGGAAGCTTAGAGAAGTTAGAGGCCACGGCCCGTATAAATAACCTGACATTTGCACAGGAATTTCTGCACAACATCAGGCGCTTGTCTGCTTTGGACACATACTTGTCCAGCTTTGTGGACGGCATTAAAACCTTCACAAAGGAAGACAAAAAGCTACATGTGCGACTAGCTCAACATAGAACTACTACAGGTAGACTAGCTTCTGACTCACCTAACTTGCAAAACATGCCACGGGCGAAGACATTCCCGATTAAGAAAGTCTTCCGGTCACGTTGGCCTGAAGGTAAAATTATAGATGCTGACTTTGCTCAGTTAGAATTTAGGGCCGCTGCTTTCTTGGCTAATGACAGCATCGCTAAACATGAGATTAACACAGGTTTTGATGTACATAGTTACACGGCACAGGTTATCTCTAACGCGGGACAGCCAATGGGTAGGCAGGAGGCGAAGGCACATACCTTTGCGCCGTTGTTTGGTGCGACAGGGTACGGAAGAACAAAGTCAGAGGCCAGCTACTATAAACAATTTATCAAGAAGTACTCAGGCATTGCCGGTTGGCATAAAAAACTTGCTAATGAGGTTATGGCTACAGGTATGATTACAACGCCTACTGGTAGGCAATTTGCCTTTCCTGATGCGGAACGTAGGTCTTATGGTGGTGTGACTAATTTTACCAGCATAAAGAACTATCCCGTGCAAAGTCTCTCCACAGATATTGTACAACTTACGTTAATTCTGGTCGAAGACAACATGCGTAAGAAAAACTTACAGAGTGTAATAGTCAATAGTGTACATGATAGTGTTGTTATTGATATGTATCCAACCGAAGAGGCAGAGGTTATGAAAACTATAAGCGAGACACAACAGCAACTTAGGCCAGCATTCTTAGAAAGATTTGGTGTAGACTTTGATGTGCCTCTAGAACTAGAGAGCAAAGTTGGCCCTAACTGGATGGATGTTGCATAAATACAACACTTGACAGCAGAAGCCCAGTATGCATAATGGGCCGATATTTAAAATGAAATGAAAGGAATAGTATGAATAATACCGATATAGTGAGCACAATAGATACTAGTAATTACGCTCTCATGGCTGAGGTCATGGGGATTGAACAAGAAGCGCCGGGTAAAAGCGCAGCATCTGGCGACATGTTATGCCGTATGCGTTTATGGAACCGGCCTGTTATGGGTATAGTAGAAAACGGTAAGGCACGTAAAATGGAGGTTGTGCCCGGAGGTAGCTATCGTTTTGATGATGGCACGGGGAAGTATCTTTATGCGGAAACGGTCACCTTCCGTCCGTTCTTGCAGCGTTATAGGTACTCAAGGTGGATACCATACTCCACACCAGACGGTAAGGGAAGGAAGGGCCGCTTTGTGAAAACAGTTTTTGCATCAGATTACAAACTTTTCACCTCTTCAGATTTGATGGATGAGGATGGCGGCTTTAATTGTGGACGCCCGTCAAAGTACATACAGGATTGGGAGGCGCTTCCCGAAGACACGCGCAGGATGATCTCCTCAGTTAAGAGAGTCCGGGCCGTTTTTGGTACCGTAGTTCTCGAAAACGCGCTTGATGAGAAGGGCGAAAATGTTACATCTGATGCTGTTGCTGTTCCCGTTATCTGGGAAATTGAAAACAATAAAGCTTTTAAAACAATCGGTGACGTTTTGCAGAAGTACGGAGCAGCTGGACATATTTTTCCTCAGCATGAGCTGGTTCTTTCCAGTGAGGGTGCGCCTATGGCAAACGGGAATATGCTTTACCAGCCCATCGCTGAATTAGACCTAACAAAGAATATTGAAATTTCTCAAAAAGAAGATACCGAAACTTTCAATACGTTTTCAACTTGGGTAAAAAATCACAATAAGTACATTGCCGAAACGTATGAGTCGAAGGCGATTAATAATCCTACTTCCGAGGATCAGGAAGTTATTGACTCCTTTATCACCGTTGAGGATGCTTAGTGGAACATCCCGTAGAATTTCTTGTACATGCGTACCTGTCCAATGTTAGAGCTGGTAAGGCAAGCATGTCTGAGGAAACAATCGCCGGTATTGTAAAACATGTCGAAGCTGCGGTGCATAAGCAGTTTCAATCCACAGATAACAGGAACTTTCGTTTACGGGGTTCTAATATCGGGAGGGCGACTTGCCAGCTGTGGTTCCAGAAGAATGCTCCAGAAAAGGCTGTAGCACCGCCGTCCCATTTCCTATTACGCATGATGATTGGTGACATTACCGAAGCTGTCTTTAAAGGTATCTTAAAAGAAGCCGGAGCCACATTTCAAGACTCAGAACGTGTTGAGACAGAGATTGGTGGGACGAAAATTGCTGGAGAGTACGATCTTATCCTTGACGATAAGGTTGATGACATTAAATCGGCAAGCCCTTGGGCCTACAAAAACAAATGGCTGGACGGGAAACACGTAGAAGGAAATGATAGCTTTGGCTACGTAGGACAGCTTACTACCTACGCTAAAGCTGCTGATGTAGAGCCGGGAGGTTGGTGGGTAATAAACCACTCTTCCGGCGAGTTCAAATACATTCCGTATGCCAGTGATCCCGTAGCCGTTACAGAAAAGTTAAGTGCTACTGTGAAGACTCTAGAAACTAATGAGTTTGCACGATGCTTTAGTCCGATCCCAGAAACATTCCGAAGAATACCATCAGGTAATTATATACTGAACACAGAGTGCCGTTTCTGTTCCTTCAAGCAAGCCTGTTGGGGTGATCGCCTTACCGAGGAACCGTCTAAGGTAAGCAAGGCTAAGGTGAAACCCATGATCCATTACATTGATATGGAAGAAGAAGCCACATCCGTTTAATACTTTAGGAGTATATAGTATGCAAGAAGTTGAGATTACGATAGATATGCTTGATAAAGCTAGATTTCTAGCCAGAGATCTCGGAAAACTAAACAATTCTATCCTTAAAGGTAAGGGCAACCTCGCTGGTTTTGTTGGCGAACAAGTTGCCTTACAGGTGCTAGGTGGCACATGGGAAAATACATATGAGTACGATATAGTTTTACCGGACGGCACCCGTGTAGATGTTAAGACCAAACAAACAAGTGTGACACCTTTACCGGAATACGACTGTAGTGTGGCACAGTATAATACCAAACAAGTATGTGATACTTATGCGTTTGTTCGCGTTCGAGGAGACTTTACGGTGGGCTGGTATTTAGGGTGCATGGAGAAAGAGAAGTATTTAAGAGAAGCAAGGTATCTTAGAAAAGGCGAAGTAGACCCTAGCAATAATTACACCGTGAAGGCTGACTGCTACAATATTGCGATAAAAGATCTCGATTAATCTCCCTCTATGCAATATAATAAAAAGGGGTTTTACGAGATACGGAAACGGGGTTATCGCTCACAGCTTGAGGAGAGTATTGCACACCAAATCCTTAAAGCTAAACATAAGTTACGGTATGAAAAGACTAAAATTAAGTGGGTTGACTTTGCTATTCGTTCCTATACTCCTGATTTTGTACTTGACAATGGTATCATCATCGAGGTCAAGGGGTTCTGGTCCACCAGTGATAGACGTAAACATGTAGAAATAAAACAGCAGTATCCTGAGCTTGATATTCGCCTTTTGTTTGAAAATAGCAAAAGAAAAATTAGAAAAGGGTCTTCGACCACCTATGGTATGTGGTGCGAAAAAAAGAATATAGTTTTCTGTGATAGAGTGATCCCAAAAAAATGGTTTAAGGATAAGACAAAACGTGCTATGCCATCAAAGATAATTTCTTATGCAATAGAAGGTAAAACTAAATGAGTATATACGACCACATGAACACCGACGATTTTATTATGGTAATCAGACCGCTGATGCAGCCTGCCCATGAAAATACAGACAGTGCTGAAGGTGACTGGACAGGCAATGTTCAAGTTTCCATAATCGCTGACCCTGCCAATAGTGCATTGGAGAAGGAGGATTTTACACACATGATTACTTTGTGTAATTGTGTTGCGGCCTCAATCCCGGCAATGGAAGAGAACGGTTTTGTGCGTGAGATATTGGAGGCCTACGCGCACAACAGAATGCTTAATCCTACCTATGAAACACTTTTTCAAGACGATAACGTGTTACAATTTTCTACTGATACCGAAGGGAATGCGTGATGGGTACTTGGTCCCAGCGCCTTCAAGATAAGGTTGACAACGCACAGTCCGCAGAAGAAATTCAAGAGCTGGTTAACTCCCCAGAGTTTCAAGACAACCCGCCTCCTCCCGGCAGCATCGTTAATATGTATGATTCAGAACAGTATTTTTTGCCAAGTTTGCAAGGCCACAAGAGGGAGAAGAAAGAAGAAGACCTCGTAAATAGTCCGAAACATTACAATCAGCATGGAATAGAGTGCATTCAAGCTATTAGGGCTACCCTATCAGATGCTGAATTTAGGGGTTATTGTAAAGGTAATATCTTAAAGTACACATGGCGGGAACAATACAAAAATGGAACCGAAGATTTAAAGAAAGCGTTGTGGTATCTTAATAGATTAGTACAAGAGATTGATGATGAAAACGCGAGCTAAAATAGCGATCACCTTAGAACTCGACCCTGACGAATTTTACATGCCAGCAGATGGTGACCCGACAGAAGAGCTGACAGATATCTTTAATGAATTACTTGAACACGTCGATGGCGCAAACGTGAGAAGTTTACGACTTAAGTGCACTGGAAAGGACCACGCATGAATGAGAGTGAGAACATGAGCGACTATCAGAATATTATAGCATTGTCCCGATACGCTAGATGGCTAGATGATAAAGGAAGACGTGAGCAGTGGCCGGAAACGGTTACACGTTTAATTGATTTTTATGCGAAGTTCGTACAGGACAACCACAGTGTGACCTTAAATGCAGATATGTATAAATCTCTACACACAGCTATCACTTCTTTAAATGTCATGCCGTCCATGCGTGCATTGATGACGGCGGGTGAAGCGTTACATAGAAATCATATAGCTGCCTACAATTGTGCCTATCTTACCGTAGATAGCCCTAGAGCTTTTGACGAATGCCTTTATATTCTAATGCACGGTACCGGCGTAGGCTTTAGTGTTGAACGGCAGTACATAAATCAGCTACCTAAAGTGCCGGAAGATTTTGAGGACTCCGAGACAACGATCATAGTCCAAGATAGCAAAGAAGGTTGGCACCGTGGCTACAAAGAACTTATTAACTTACTTTATGCAGGCATGGTACCCCGATGGGATATGTCACGCATTCGCCCCGCAGGAGCGAAGCTAAAGACATTTGGGGGTAGGGCTAGTGGCCCCGACCCGTTGCAGGATCTGTTTGTATTTACCGCTAACGCATTCCGTAAGGCAGCAGGCCGTAGGCTTTCCAGCATAGAGTGCCACGATCTAATTTGTAAAGTAGCCGATGTGGTTGTTGTTGGTGGTGTCCGTAGATCTGCACTAATTAGTTTGTCTAATCTGTCCGATGATCGCATCCGTCACGCTAAATCTGGTTCGTGGTGGGACACAGATCCCCAGAGAGCATTGTCGAATAATAGTGTCTGTTACACGGAGAAACCCGACATTGGTACTTTCATGCGTGAATGGATTGCCTTATATGATAGTAAGTCTGGAGAGAGGGGTATATTTAATAGGGAAGCAGCTCAGGCTCAGGCATCTAAGTATGAGCGGCGTGATCCCGATATACAGTATGGAACCAATCCTTGTAGTGAAATCATATTGAGGCCAAAACAGTTCTGCAATTTGACAGAAGTAGTAGTCCGTGAAAATGACACTATCAATACCTTAAAAACTAAGATTGAACTTGCCACGATCTTAGGCACGATTCAATCCTGCTTCACTTCCTTCAGAGGATTAAGCTCACACTGGCGGCGCAACACGGAGGAAGAAAGATTGCTTGGCGTGTCTCTTACAGGTATTATGGACAATGCCATGCTGTCCAATAAAACGGATCAGGACTTACCTAAAATACTAGATGAGTTACGTCTACATGCCGTGAATGTAAACAAAACATGGGCAAAGAAACTAGACATCGAGCCTTCTGCTGCAATCACATGCGTCAAGCCGTCCGGTACGGTTAGTCAGTTGGTTAACTCCGCTAGTGGCATTCACCCCCGACATAATGCGTATTACATTCGTACTATACGCGCAGACAAAAAAGATCCCCTCACCAATTTTCTGATTGATCAGGGGTTCCCCCATGAGGATGCTTCCGAAAAGCCTAATAGTATGACCGTGTTTTCCTTTCCTATGAAATCGCCGGACAATGCTATAACCAGAAAAGATGTTTCCGCTATTGAGCATCTAAACTTGTGGAAGATTTATGCAGAGCATTGGTGTGAACACAAACCGTCTATCACTGTCAGCGTGGAAGAGGATAAATGGCTAGAGATTGCCAGCTTTGTATATAATAACTTTGATGCAATGAGTGGCGTAAGTTTTCTACCTATGACAAAACACACATATAAACAAGCACCGTATCAAGATGTCACCCGAGAGCAGTGGGCGAAAGTGGTTGAGACAATGCCAGCCAATGTTTCGTGGGATGCACTAGCCGATTATGAAAAAGAAGATAACACCACAGGAACACAAGAATTTGCATGTACAGCAGGTGCTTGTGAGGTAGTGGATTTCCCGACAACAATGGTAGCAGCAACAACGGAGTAAGAACATGGTAAAAGATCGTCAACCACCACTGCGGATTCAAATGGAAAAGGGCTATCGTGCTTTCCACACCGGAAGAATCAGTAATCCCTATAAAGTTACTACCGCTTTTTACAAAGAATGGGATCGTGGGTTTAACAAAGCCTACTTTGAAAATCTTAAAAAGGTGCAAGAAAGGGAGGCTAACCGCCGATGATTAGTAAATTTGAAAAAGAGGCCAAGCAATTTGTCAAAAAAAAGGAAGGCAAGAAGCCTTCCAAAAGTAGTAATGGTTCCCTCGATAAGCGGATTCTAAAAATCGGGTACCGGGATATAGATATTCATGTTGTTACGCCAACACTTGCCCTTGATAATATGGATGACATAGGTCAGTACCTGCCACATAAGAACCTTATAGAAATACAAATCTCGCAACATCCACTGGACGAAGTGAACACCGTTCTCCATGAACTTCTACATGTCCTTGTTTCTGACATGGGAGAAACACAAAAGGGCGGAGCTTTATCCGATATAGAGGACGAAGAAAGATTTGTGTTTAGCCTATCGAATGCTCTTACGCAGGTCTTTAGGGATAACAAATGGTTGCTTGCTTATATGCAAAGCAAGTTCAATGAGTAGGAAATACAAATCCCAATTTAATAAGTCAGGTGTTGGTATCGCCGGGGCAGAACACTACGTCCCGACAACCCCAGCTAAGAGTGGTTGGCGATGCGAAGGCTGTCAGCAAATTTTTACTAAACCCTCTGCTGTAGCATGGGTAAATAACGGACTACGCCAAGAGTGTTCTGAGTGTTATGAAAAAAGATTACTAAAGACTAGTGGACCATAATTTGGCCCGATAGTCAGAAATCGCAGCCTTAATGGCATCTTCTGCTAACACCGAACAGTGAATTTTTACCGGAGGTAAGGACAAGTGTTTAGCGATGTGGGTATTCTTGATCTCCTCTGCTTCGTCCAAGGTCTTTCCCTTGACCCATTCGGTAATCAGGCTTGAAGAAGCAATCGCTGACCCACAGCCAAAAGTCTTAAACTTGGCATCTTTGATAATGCCTTCGCCATTGACCTTGATTTGCAGCTTCATCACATCCCCACATGCCGGGGCACCCACAAGACCCGTGCCCACATCCATAGCTGCCTTATCCATTGATCCGACATTGCGTGGGTTCTCATAGTGTTCGATCACTTTTTCGCCATATGCCACAGTTAAGCCATTAAGCCTTTAATCTTTGCCTCTACCTTTGCTAGTACCGGAATTGCCCAATAACCAACTAAGAACCCAAAACCAAGTCCCCACATCTCATTAACGAGATAGAAGTGTTGCATAATTGCATCAATTGCGTATGTGGCTGCAACCCAACCAGCTGCTACAGCTAGTAGTATATCGGCAAGGCCAATGTCTTTTCCTCGCATACCGCTACGAGAGCGTCCGTCTAATACAATAACACGTTTGTTTAATACCCAATTTGCTACGCCACCTACGGCGGCGGCAATGATCCAGTAGTAAAAAGCCTTATCTGCGATTGATAATAATAATGCTTCCATTTTTGTTCTCCTTTTATTTATTAGATGCTAATGCTGAACCTGTCAGTATTGCACCAAATGCTAAGTGAAATAGTCCACCGCCCATAAGGGTGAACGGACTATGTTGTCCTGTGAGTTTCTTCATTAATTCCAGTTGGACTAGTACTTCATCGGTACTGTTAATGATGTCCATGAACAGGGATATTTCTGGTCTATTGATGCCGTACCAAATTGGCACGAACATAAAATCATAAAAGCAAATTAACAAATATATTGATAGTGCCATCCAACGCCATGTCATGGTTGCCCTTTGTGTTGGCGTCAAACCTCCTTCTTTCATGCTATACGCAGGGAGGGGTACACATAACTGAATTGGTTAATAAAACAATGGTGACTATTACTGCCACCACTATTACACCTATGATTAATGCAAGTTTAGTATTCATGTTTTATCCTTCTAACATTTCCAACGCTTGCGTGCTTGTCGCAACCGGCTGTTGGGATCTTTAGCTGCCTTCGGGAACTTCTTCATTTGTCCCGCTGAACGAGCACAGTATGATTTACGTCTTTTTGCCCTAGCCTCTGTGCGGGGCTTTTTTTCAGTTACGGCTGTCTGTAACTTACTTCCGGGGTTTTGTTTACGGTACTTGTCTACACCCTTCTGGGTTAGTCCAGCACCGGATTTAGTTGGGCGTTTATGTCCACCTTTAATGGTTAAACCCCCTTCTTTCATGCTTAAAAATTTAGTAGTCATTAGGACTAAAACCCAACAAGCTCTAAAAGCTCTTTGCCTACAAGTACTAATCCTCCAGCTGAAGCGCCGATCAACCCTAAGAGGAATATGGCCTTTAATTTGGCGTCCTTCAGGTCGCTCACAATAGGTGCGAGTCTTGCCACCTCCTCTTCCAAGTCTGCAACAGCGTCCAAAACCCCTTTGAGAGCTAGTTTATTGTTCCCAACTTCCCCCTCTAATTGTTCTAGGCTGGTCCATTGTGAGGCAGTCTGATTTCTGATGCTGTCTACGCTACCTAAGAGCATACCCAATGTCTTTGATGTTTCATCTATAGTCATTATTATTACCTCGCTGCACTTGAACCAAAATAGAAACTAATAATAGCCGCCAGTGTATGCAAATACATCGGCGCTAAGGGTATTCCATTTATCTCTTGCCACTGTACGTTGTTTGGTGCTTCCCATATAAAGGGTAAGTTTAAACCTCCCTCTTGTACAAAGGACACCATCACAGGCACATTAAAAAAGGGTGCTACAAAGGGTACCACAACTATGACGAATACACAGATGAGAGCTATGACCCGCCTTGTCCATGCAAAGGTACGATCAGTCTTTCCATGATCCCTTGCTCTTTGAACAATATCAGCTCTGGCTTGTAGGCCAGCAATCATCATTTTTTGTTGCTCACCCTTAGCCTTTACGATTTGGCCTATGAGCGTAGTAACAAAGCCCAGAATAGAGCCACCAAGTAATGTAGTAACCAACCCCATTATCTAAGAGTCG
>TARA_R110002051_G_scaffold73156_2_pt1 | contig 16036 bp, 20 predicted proteins | sample TARA_R110002051 | Tara Oceans TARA_R110002051 (sample SAMEA4397023) | marine metagenome | biome: Polar Biome; feature: [MES] marine water layer (ENVO:01000295) within the mesopelagic zone...; material: water (ENVO:00002006), including particulate matter (ENVO:01000060) such as......
CCCAGCGATCCTCTGAACTGGTGCCAGCTAGCGCCGTGCTTTCCTGAGGTTGCGTGCGCGTGCGCGGACGGAGGCGGCCGGATCTTCTTCTGCAAGTGCGAGAACCTTTTCGGCTTCGGCGGCAATGCCCGGATCGCGCTCAGCGAGGTGGCAGAGAAGATCCAGTGACCAGGCCCGCAGGAAAGGGCGCCTGTGCGCCAGCAACGGGCGGGCAAAGGCGAGGAGGCGATCTGTCACTTTGTCCGGATAGGGCAGGAGGCGTGCACTCTGGCAGATGTGCAGCTGTGCATCCCAGGCCGTGATCCGGTCGAGGTGGTCTGCCAGCGTCATGCACTGATCCGGGGCAAGCGCCTCACCGTTTTCGGCGTGATGCTTGATCAGCCAGGTCGCGCCGGACGAAACCGCATCGTCTTCATCCGCAGACAGATCTGCCAGCATATCGAAATAGGTCTCGCCGGATCCATATGTTGCCGCCGCCTCAGTGAGGACGGAGGGAGACTTCCGGTCAAAAGCGGCAAGCTGGTTCCTTAGCGCGTGTGGCTCCGTCATCGCGCTTCCGATCCCTCATCAGTCCAGCGCGCCAATATAGGGCAGGCCGCGATATTTGCCGGCGTCGTCCATGCCGTAGCCGACGAGGTAGCGGCCCGGGGAATCGAAGGCGCAGAAATCGACGCCTTTCTCTCCGCGCGGGGCCCAGGGCTTCTGGGTCAGCGTACAGGTGATGACTTCCTTCGCGCCCTTGGCCAGAAGGTGATGTTTGGCGAAATCCAGCGTCCGGCCTGTGTCGAACACATCGTCCAGCAGCAGCACGCCGCGATCCTTCACCTGCCGCGACAGGTCTGCGCGCACGACCACGCGGCCGGAGCTTTCGCGCGCATCCCGATAGCTCTCCAGCCAGATCACATCCAGCATCGGGTGAATGTCGCGCCGGGCCAGCGCTTTCATCAGGTCAGACGTGAAGGGCGTTGCGCCGATCAGGATGGAGACGACCGTCCAGTCGTCCGTCAGGCGCGGGGCCAGCCGGTCGGCCAGTTCGTCGATCCGGGCCATCAACTGGTCTTCGGGGACGATTACCTCGATGTTCGTGTTGTCGCTCATTCCGTCTCGTTTCCGTCGAGCGTTTCAGGTGCCGCCTCGTCGTCCGGGGGCGCCAGGGCGTCCCTGGGGGCGTCCGCCCTGTCGACCAGCGACAATTCGATCTGGAAGCTTTCCATGGGGGCCTGTTCCAGCACGACCTGGAAACGGCCGTCGGATCCGGCGGACAAACGGGCCGGCTGGATCGCACCGTACCGGGTGGCGACGGTCCGGCCGCGCTCGTCTTTCAGGTCGACCTTCACCAGCGGGGTGTTGACCGTGGAGCGGGCCACGTTTTCGGCCCGGCCGGAGACGGTGACGACTGGGATCGTGTCGTTGAAGGTCCGCGAGCGTTCGATATCGGCGAATTCGATGCCGAACCGGTTCACCGTGAAGCCGGCCATCTTGTAGGCGCCGGCCGCTTGCGGAAGCACTTTCACCACATCATTGCGGAACATGATGGCGGCGACGCCCAGCACAAAGAACAGGACCGCCGTGCCGATCCAGGAGAGCAGGGCCGCCGTGCGGCTCTTGCGGCGGCGCTGTTCGCGCACCCGTTCACGGTAGATTTCATGGGCGGCTGCCGGGCTGGCGCCGGCCTTGTCTGTTTCCAGCCCGATCGGGGCGACAAACCACGAATGCCCGCAGGCGGCGCACTTCACAGTGCGGCCGCTTTCACCGATTGTTGAGTCATCGGCGAAATACTGTGTCTCACATTTCGGGCAGGTGAGGATCATGCCTTGGTCTTTCCTGCAATTCGCCTCAATAATCCAGCCATCCGGGCCAATCGATGGAGCCGATGAACCTCTCGAGACTCGACCCTTTTGACGATATTGCTGTGCGTCTGGATAACGTGTCGTTACGCTACGACACTTCGGATGACGTTCTTAGCGGTATTGATCTCAGCCTGAAACAGGGATCTTTCACTTTCCTGACAGGCGCGTCCGGCGCTGGAAAATCCAGCCTTCTCAAACTGTTGTACCTGGCACTGAAGCCGACACGGGGCGACGTTTCCCTGTTTGGCCGCCCTACGGGGCGCCTGGCCCGCGACCAGCTGTCGGCGATGCGCCGCCGGGTGGGGGTCGTCTTTCAGGAATTCCGCCTGCTGGAACACCTGTCGGCGTATGAGAATGTTGCTCTGCCGCTGCGCGTTGTGGGCCGCAAGGATGCCGACTACCGGGCCGATGTGGAGGAATTGCTGGCCTGGGTTGGCCTTGGCAAGCGCCTGCACGCCCGCCCGCCGACGCTGTCAGGCGGGGAACAGCAGCGCGTCGCCATCGCGCGCGCCGTCGTGACCCAGCCGGACATCCTGATTGCTGACGAGCCGACCGGGAATGTCGACCCGGAAATGGGGTCGCGCCTGATGCGTCTGTTCCTGGAGCTGAACAAGCGCCGGGGCACGACGGTGATCATCGCGACGCATGACCTCGGCCTCGTGCGGCAGGTGGAAGCGCCTGTTTACCGGCTGAACAATGGCCTCCTGGTGCGCGACGTGGAGTATGGCGGGGACGGCATGGCCGGCCGCCGGCGGACCGACCCGACAAAGGCGGAAGACTGATGGCGCGTGAAACCCCCCTCCTGCCGGTCGAAGACGCGCGCGAGGCGGCGCTGTTCTTTGTCGTCGCGGCCCTCTGTTTCCTTGCCGCGCTCGCCGCCCTGTCGGCCAAGTCCACGTACGGGGCGGCCCGGGCCTGGACGGCGGAAGTGGAAGGCGAAATGACGGTCACATTGCAGGATGTCGACCGGCGCGCGGCCGAGGATGCCCGGAAACTGATCGAGAAGACCGATGGCGTCACCGCGGCGCACCTCCTGTCCAAGGAGGAAATCGACAAGCTGCTGGAACCGAATTTCGGCAATCGGGGCCTGCCCGACAGCCTGCCATTGCCGCAGCTGATCGCCGTGACGGCGGATCCGGGCGCGGTGGACATGGGCCCGACCCTGCAGCGCGTCCTGACGGAGGCGGGCTATGACAGCGCCGTCGACGAGCATGCAGACTGGGCCGGTGACGTGCGCCGCGTGCTGGCCATCACGCGCCTGATTGCGTTGACCGCTGTGGCGCTGCTCGCGTCGACAGCCGTTGCCGTGATCGCCTTTGCAACCCATGCGGCCTTGCTGGCCCGGCGGGACATTGTCGATGTCCTGCATCTGTCGGGCGCGCGGGACCGCTTCATTGCCAGCCTGTTCGAGCGGCGGTTCTGGGTGCTCGGCCTGCGCGCCGGGGCGGTCGGAGCGTTGCTGGCGCTCGGCGCGGCGGCTGCGGCGATCTTTGCTGCCCGGGCCCATGGCGGGCATGCCGGCCTGCTGCCGGAACTCAGCCTCGACTATACCGATCTTGTCGTTCTGGTGATGACCCCGGTGATCGCCGGTCTTGCCGCGCGTCTTGCCGCCCGCGTGACGGTGATCCGAGCCCTCAAGAGCATGATGTGAGCCGGGAGCCACGCCTCCGCCGCGGACGGCCCCGATTCGGCGTGATGCTGGCCGTGTTCGTGCTGGGCCTGCTGGCGGTCGATTTCCTGCTGTTTGCGCAGCGTGCGGCGACCATGAAGCCGGATCCGGCGGTGACAGGCGATGCCATTGTGGCTCTGACTGGCGGATCGGGCCTGCGCATCGCGGAAGGCGTGCAGCTGGTCTCCGAAGGCCGGGGCGGGCATCTGCTGATTTCAGGCGTGCATCCGGACGTGACGATGGAAGACCTGATCGGCCTTGCGGGCGGGGACCCGGACGTCTGGACCTGCTGCGTCACCATTGGCCATGCCGCGGAAACGACGCTGGGCAATGCCGACGAGACCGCCGCCTGGGCCTATGAGAATGGCTACCGGGACCTGATCCTCGTCACCTCCGACTATCATATGGCGCGCAGCCTGCTGGTGCTGCAGGATGCGATGCCGGACATCGCGCTGGAACCATGGCCTGTGCGCACGGTGGTCGACCCGTCGCATCTTCTGACGGACTACAAGTCCCTGAAGGGCGTCTTCCTCGAATGGGCGAAGTGGCGGGTAACGACGCTGGAATGATTGCGCGCGATTGGCTAAGCCAGCGGGCATGCGAGTCTTCACTTCCCTCCTGTTCGTGGTCTGGCTTTATCTCTGGATGGCCATTCTCGGCATCCTGTTCCTGCCCAGCCTGATCCTGCCGCGCGGAGCGACGGTTTTCGGCATCCGGACCTATGCGCGGGTCATCCGGCTGGGCCTGCGCCTGATTTGCGGCATCAGCACGGAAATCCGCGGGCGCGAGAACATGCCGGAAGGCCCCGTGCTGTATGCCGGCAAGCACCAGTGCATGTATGACGTGTTCATTCCCTTCCTGGTGATGCGCGACCCCGCCATCATCATGAAGAAGGAACTGCTCTGGTATCCTTTCCTTGGCTGGTATGCGCTGAAGGCCGCGATGATCCCGATTGACCGGGCGGGCACGACAAAGACGCTGAAAGCCATGGTCGGCGAGGCGAAGAAGCGGGCGGAAAACTACCGCCAGATCGTCATTTTCCCGGAAGGCACGCGCAAGGCGCCGGGTGATCCGCCGGACTATCACGCGGCCGGTATCTCGGCCCTGGCCAAAGCGATCGAGGCGCCGATCGTGCCGGTGGCCACCAATGCGGGCCTTTGCTGGCCGGGCAGGGGCTTCCTGCGGCGGCCCGGCAAGGTGGTCTACGAGATCCTTCCGCCCATTCCCGCCGGCCTGCCGCGCAAGGACATGATGGCAAGACTGCAGGGCGAGCTGGAACCGGCGACCGATGCGCTGGTGAAGGAAGGCCTTGCCGTGCAGGGCCGCGAGCTGTCGGCCAGCTAGAGGATTTCCCGGATATGGCGTCTCCCACCCCCCCGAAGAAACGGTCGCGCCTCGGCCTGTTCCTGCCCTTCGTGCTTCTTTTTCTCGCCATCGGGGCCTGGTCGGCCTGGTGGCATGTCGCCCGTGGCCGGATCGATCAGGCGGTGGACACATGGATCGCAGAACAGGAGGCCCGCGGGGCAGCCTTCACCTATGCCGGCCGGCATATGGGCGGATACCCGTTCCGGTTCGAACTAGTGTTCGACGCGCCCGCCTATGAGGGCCGGCCGGGGGGAGCGTCCTGGGAAGGCAGCCGGGCCGAATTCGTGATGCAGGCCTGGAACCTGACCCACATGATCGGCCGGATGCCGGGCCATCATGTCATCACCGGGGCTGACGGTATCCGCAACAGCGTCGATTTCGACGGCCATGCGGCGTTCAGCCTGTCCTGGAACAAGGCCGGGCTGAACCGGTTCGGCTTCCAGTCCGGTGAGGCGCAGGCGCTGCTGGCGGGCCAGATCTACAATCTCAGCAATCTTTCGCTGAACCTCGCCCCGCGCCCGGAAAGCCCGGACGATCTGATGGTGGCGATACAGTGGGACAAGCTGGCCCTGGACGCGGCGCCCGTCGCGGCGCCTTATCTGGGTACGGAACTTGGGCCGTCCCGCCTGATCGGGGAAGTACGCGGCTTCTTCCCGGCCTATGAGGCGTCCGGCCGGGAAATCAATCGCGTCTGGCCTGTGATGCTGGAGACCGGCGGCGAGGTGGAAGTCGCCCAGCTGTTGCTGGACTGGGGCCCGCTGGACCTCGGCGCGCAAGCGAACCTGACCCTCGCAAACGGCCGCTCCAACGGCGCCTTAAAGGTGCGCATCGAAAATGCCGATGAGCTGAAGCAGGCGATGATCGATAGCGGCTATTGGGGCCAGCAGGAACAGATCGTTTTCGGCGCGCTGGAAGCGGCCTCGCGCGATGACGGGTTCCTCACGCTGCCGGTCAAGGACGATACGGTCTTCGTCGGCCCGGTGCCGCTGGGCAAGCTGCCCGGCAGCCGCCCGTGACGGCGCCGTCGCACGCGGCGATCCAGGCGGCCTGCGAGGCCCTTTCCGCAATCGACCCGGCGCTGGCCCGGGCCCATGCGGCGGTCGGTGTGCCGGAATGGCGGACGCATGAGGCCAGCTTTGCGCTGTTGGCGCGCACCGTGGTCTACCAGCTTGTCTCCACCCGCGCCGCCGATGCGATCTGGGGCCGGGTGGGCGCCTTCCTCGGAGAGGTCACGCCAGAGCGCGTGCTGACCTGCGATCAGGACGGCCTACGGGCCTGCGGTCTCTCCCGCCCGAAACTTTCCCACATGAACACAATCGCCGCCGCCATCGCAGACGGGGCGCTGGACCTCGCCCGTGTCGAGGCGGCGGATGTGGATGCGGCGCGTGCGGAATTGCTGGCCGTGAAGGGAATCGGTCCGTGGACGGCGGACCTGTTCCTGCTCTACGCCGCAGGAAAGATGGATGCGTTCCCGCATGGCGACGCCGCGCTGATGGAAGCGCACAGGCGCCTTGGCGGCTATGAAACACGCATGACGAACAAGGCATTTACCGCGCACGCGGAAAGCTGGCGCCCGCACCGGGGCGTTGCGGCGCACCTCCTGTGGGGGTGGGTAAATGCCGAGCGCGCAAAGGCCGGGATTCCGCCAGCCTGAGCGCCGTGCCTTCCCAAAGGGCGGTCACTGTCATATTCTCATGACAAGAATCGCCTAGATTACCGGGTGACCAAAGAGGAGCGTGCGTCTTCAGTCAGTTCAATCAGGTTTCCGTTCTTTGCCAGATGGGGGGTCATCATGGCTGAGGTTCTCACAGCGCCGCCCAGCGGGCGGCCTGCACTGGTTCTGAATGCCGATTACAGGCCGCTTTCCTATTATCCGCTATCATTGTGGCCGTGGCAGGAAGTCGTGAAGGCGGTTTTCCTCGATCGTGTCGATGTTATTGCAGAATACGACTATGTCGTACGCTCTCCGAGCACGGAATTCCGCCTGCCGAGCGTCATCGCCCTGCGCGATTTCGTGCGTCAGGACCGCCCGCCGGCCTTTACCCGTTTCAACGTGTTCCTGCGCGACGGTTTCCAGTGCGCCTATTGCGGAGCGCAGGACCAGCTGACCTTCGATCATGTCACGCCGCGGTCCAAAGGCGGTCGCACGACCTGGGACAATATCGTTGCGGCCTGCAGCCCGTGTAACCTGAAAAAGGGCAACAAGCTGCTGAATCAGACGGATTTGCACCTGCTGCGCCGGCCTTTCCGGCCCAACAATTACCAGCTGCAGGAAACCGGCCGCCGCTTCCCGCCCAACCACCTCCATGAGACGTGGATGGATTATCTCTACTGGGATGTTGAGCTGGAGAGCTGATTAACCATCAGACCGCTGTATTTGTTACATATTCGCACCCGAACTGTCACAAAAGCCTTATGAAATCGGGCTATCCGCCAACGGATGCCCTCCTCGCGTCAGAAGCCCAGGCCGGATTACAAGGCGATTTTCATCTCCGATGTGCATCTCGGCAGTGCCGGGTGCCAGGCAGATGCGCTGTGCGCGTTCATGAAAACGCATACATCCGAACAGCTCTATCTTGTCGGTGACATTATTGATGGCTGGCGCATGCGCAAGAAATGGTATTGGCCGCAATCCCATACGAACGTCGTCCGCCGCATCCTGACGGCCGCCAAGCGGGGCACGGAAGTGACCTACATCATCGGCAATCATGACGAGTTCCTGCGCGCTTTCCTGCAGTTCCGGCTGGCCTTCGGCGATATCCGTGTGAAGAACCGCGCCCTTCACGATGGCGAGGATGGCAAACGCTATCTCGTCGTGCACGGCGACATGTTCGACGGCATGATGCGGGCTGACCGCAAATGGATCATGCACCTCGGCGACCATGCCTATAATTTCCTGCTGTGGACGAACACGAAACTGAATGCGATCCGCCGCCGCCTCGGCATGCCTTACTGGTCGCTCTCCCAGGCCCTGAAGAAACGCACCAAGCGGGCGCTGAACCACATCCACAATTTCGAAGGTCATGTGGCGGACTATTGCCGCCGCAAGGGCTATGACGGCGCCATCTGCGGCCACATCCATGTTGCCGAGATGCGCGACATCGACGGCATCACCTACATGAACGATGGCGACTGGGTGGAGAGCTGCTCTGCCCTTGTCGAGCATCATGACGGCCGCTGGGAGCTGCTCCACTTCCAGCCGCATGTGGTGAAAGCAGACGAGCCTGTCGCAAAAGAGGCCCGCATCCGCGCGGTGGCCTGAACGGCGGCTTTCTAGCCCAGCACAGGTTTCAGCAGTCTGGTGACATTCTGGCGGACCCGCATGGATTCGATCAGGGCCAGGATCAGGACCGAAGCCCCGAACGCCACGCCGAGCGACAGCAGAACCTGAATCTTCCACGGGGCGTCAGCCAGATAGGTCCGTACCAGCAGGAAGACCGGCACGTGGATACAGTAGAGCGGGAAAGACACCTGCCCCAGATAATCCGACACCCAGTTGAACCAGCGGGCTTGCGGCTGGATCCGGGCGCCGACCGTGATCAGCAGCGGGCAGAGCACCGCAACGCCGAGGAACGGGTAGAAGCCGGACATGTGGAAGGGGAAGAACAGCATGGCCAGCATGACGCCATAGATGCCGAACGCCGCTGTCAGGCTGCGGCTGACCGGCAGCCGCCGCGTCAGGTATTTCGGGGCTTCCTGGGTCAGCGCATAGATCAGCATGCCGGCCAGGAAGGATGCGAACACCCGCGGGAATCCGAGCAGGAAATGTTGCGGTGCGAATCCGACGCCCGGGGTCAGCAATCGGCCGGTGGTCAGCGTCAGGTAGCAGGCACCGATAAACAGGATGAGGAAGCAGGCGAGGCTGCCGATCAGCATGGACCGGCGGCGCAGGCGCACAAACCAGATGAAACAGACGCTGGCCACGAATTCGAAGAAAATCGACCAGAGCGGCCCGTTGGAGGGGAAGAGCTCGAAAATGCCGGTCGCCGGGACGTTGTAGTCGACCAGGCCCGGAATGAAGAGAAGGTTTCCGGCATGGACCAGGGCGAAACGGGTGGAATCGACCTCCCGTCCGATCGAATTGTAATAGGCGAGCGTTGCAACGGCGCCGAACAGGACGCCGATCGCCACGGTGGGGGCGAGGCGTGCGAAACGCTGGTTGATATATGTGCCCGCGCTCATGCCCCTGCGAAGACGGTTCGCATAGGAGTGATAGATCACGAATCCGCTGAGAACGAAGAACATGTCCAGCGCGATATAGCTGTTGGTCAGGAAGGGATAATTTTCCGGCCCGATATAGTGATACAGGACCACGATCAGCGCCGCGATGCCGCGAAACCCGTCCAGGACGTAATAGCGCTGGACTGCCGCGCCGCCTTTTTGTGTCGATCCGCTGGTCACGCGCGCCTCGCTCTTCCTCTGAGTGGAGAAGCAGCTGCAGGATTGGTGCCAAGTCAGGCCCGCATCCTCGCAATGGCCTAGCCCGGCGTCTTCGCGACGCAGGCTTTCGCGCGGGCAAGGATTTCGTCGCCCGTCACCGTATCCATCAGCTCACCCCGGCGCAGGTTCAACGCTTTAAACGCTTCCAGTTCGGACACGCCCTCGGGGATGGCATAGGCGTTGAGATAGGTCATCGCCGACACCAGCAGCTGCGACTGGAAGTCTGCGTCTTCGGGCAGGGCACCATCGGCGATCAGATGGTCCGCCGCGCTGATCAGGGCCGCGCAATCGAGAGGGCTGTCCCCGCTCGCGGCGGGCGTGGTCGCCGTCTCTGCAGGGCTGCAGGCGGCAAGGGCGAAGAGAGCGGCGCCCGTGGCGAAGACTGAAAGACGTTGCATGAAAAGCCCTTTCTGATGACCGCACCTGTTTAACCCGGCAATGATGCGCCCGCATCCGGAAATGTCTCCCGCCGTTGAATGGCCCGCTTGACTTCCCCCGCCGCCCCGGCCACCCCACGCCGATGACTTCCTCCCTGAAGGCCATTCTTGGCCCCACCAATACCGGCAAGACGCACTACGCGATTGAACGGATGACTGGCTTTGGCACCGGCATGATCGGTCTGCCGCTGCGCCTTCTGGCGCGCGAGGTCTATGACCGGGTTGTGGCCATGAAAGGCGCGGCCTCGGCGGCCCTGATCACGGGCGAGGAGCGGATTGTTCCGTCCACGGCGCGCTATTTCATCTGCACGGTCGAGGCGATGCCGGTGGAGATGCGTACGGATTTCGTGGCGATCGACGAAATCCAGCTCGCCCAGGATGAAGACCGCGGCCACATCTTTACCGACCGTATCCTGAATTTGCGCGGCAATCACGAGACGCTGCTGCTGGGATCGGACACGATGCGCGGCATTCTGGGACAGCTGAAACTGGGCGCAGGAACAGAGCCGCGGGAGCGGTTTTCGGAGCTGCGTTATACCGGCCACACCAAGATCACCAAGTTGCCCAAGCGCACGGCCATTGTCGGCTTCAGTGCCGAAGAGGTCTATGCCATCGGGGAATTGCTGCGCCGTCAGAAGGGCGGGGCAGCGGTTGTGATGGGCGCGCTCAGCCCGCGCACGCGCAATGCGCAGGTTGAGATGTTCCAGTCTGGCGAAGTGGACTACATCGTGGCCACCGATGCGATTGGCATGGGCCTGAACCTCGATGTCGACCGGGTTGTCTTTGCCTCGCGCACCAAGTTCGACGGACGCCGCCACCGGCCGCTGACAACGGCCGAGTGCGGACAGATTGCCGGCCGGGCCGGACGGTTCCGGCAGGATGGGGAATTCGGCGAAACAGCCGATTGCCCGCCCTTCGAGGAAGAGCAGTGGCGCGCGATCGAGGCGCACCGCTTCGATCCGGTCGATGCGATCCAGTGGCGCAATTCCGATCTTGATTTCTCTTCGCTGAAAACGCTGATCCGCAGCCTGGAAAAGCCCTCCGGCAATCCGGTGCTGATCCATACGCCGCACGCGCTGGACGAATGGGTACTGCGCCGGATGAGTGAGGATGGCCATATCGGGCCGGACGTCGCCGGGACACGCAAGGTACGCCGCCTGTGGGATGTCGCCCGCCTGCCGGATTTCCGCAAGCTCGGCCCGGAGGGGCATGCCCGGCTGGTTCTGGGCCTCGCTGAAACGCTGATGGACCCGGATGCGCGCCTGTCGAATGCCGGGATGGAACGGCGGCTGGACGACTTGTCCTCGACCGAGGGCGACATTGCGAAGCTGCAGCAGCGCCTTGCCAGCATCCGCACATGGACCTATGCGGCCAACCGCCCCGACTGGTTAGAGAACCCTACTTATTGGCAGGAAAAGACCCGCACGATAGAAGACGCCTTGTCGGATGCGCTACACCAGGCGTTGACAGCAAGATTCGTGGACCGAAGAACAACAGCGCTGCTTGCCAGCCTGAAAAAGGAAGATGCTCTCGTGACTGACCTGACGCCGGAAGGCGACGTGACCGTCGAAGGCCACATCGTCGGACGCCTGAAAGGCCTGACCTTCGAACCGGTCCTGGATGCCCGTACGCTTGAAGGCAAGGCTGTGCGGGGTGCCGCCGCCGCGGCTATCCGGCCGATGCTGCTGCAACGCCTGGCCTTGATTGCGGGCGCGCCGTCGGACGCGTTCACGCTGGCCGACGATGGCTCGATCGAACATGACGGGGCCGCCGTGGCGCGCCTGTCGAAGGGGTCCGCCTGGATGACGCCGCGCGTTGAGCTGGTCGGCGCCACCGAGACCGAGCCACACGATCGCGAACCCGCCCGGGCCAGAATCGAGGAATGGCTGCGCAGCGAAATCGCGCGCCTTCTGCCCGTTCACTGGAAACTCTCTGCGGAAAAATCCGGCGAGACGCTGGAAGGCCTGCCGCGGGGCCTGGCTTTCCGCGTGCTGGAAAGCGGCGCGGCAGTGGACCTGCGCAATGACGACCAGTCGATCCGCCTGACTCCGGAACAGCGTGAAGCGCTCAAGGGCATCGGCATCCGCGCCGGCCGGGTGGCGGCCCATGTGCCGGACGCCCAAAAGCCGGCCGCCCAGCGCATGATTGCCATCCTGCGCGCGGTGTTTGCCGATGAAGCCTTCCCGCTCGCGCCGGAAGGTGCGGGCTCCTTCGCGCTGGACGGCACGTGGCCGGAAGAGGCGCTGGCCGCGAACGGGTATCTCCGCTTCGGCAAACGCGCTGTCCGGGCCGACCTGGCAGAGCGTCTCGGCTGGGAACTCTCCAAGCGCCGCCGCGAGGCCGGCAAGAATGCGTTCGCGGTACCGATCGATCTCGCATCGGTCGTGTCCTGCCCGGCCGATGACTGGCCCGCCGTGCTGAAGGGCTTCGGCCTGGCGCCGGCGGAGAAGGACAAGGAAACCGGCGCAGTCACGTTGTGGCGCTATGGCGCCCGGTCCCGTCCGGAAGAGGGCGGTGGACGCCCGCCCCGCCGCGAGGGCGGGCAAGGACAGGGTAAACGCCCGGAAAACCGCGACGGCGGGAAAGGCGGCCCCCGCCGGGGCGGCAAGGCCGGATCGCCGCGCAGATCCGCGCCGCAAAGCCGCCAGCCGGACCCGAACAGCCCCTTCGCCGCTCTGGCAGCGCTCCTGCCGCCAGAACCGCCGCCGAAAAAGAAGCGCAAGCCGAAGAAAAAGAATGGTCCGAAACCGGGCGCTGCCGGCGAATCCGCCGGGACCGAGGCCGCTGTCGCGAAGGACGGCTTCACCTACACGCCCTTCAGCTGAGCCTGCCGATGGCCGACACGCTGCGCCTCGATGTCTGGCTCTGGCGCGCGCGCTTTTTCAAGACTCGGTCTCTGGCAGCCGGCCATGTGCGCCGGCGCGGGATACGCCTGTCCCATAACGGCCAGACGCGCCGGGTCGACAAACCCGGCCAGGTGATCACACAGGGTGATGTTGTAACCCTTGTGCGCGGGGCGCATATAACCAGCGTTGAGATCATGGACCTTGGCACGCGGCGCGGTCCGCCCGCCGAAGCCCAGGCACTGTACAGACTGTTGGAAGGCGGACCCGAATGAACATTCTCAGAAATCTCTTCCGGTCCCGAACCCCGGCCGAGCGGGACATGGACCCGAAACTGGCCGCCGCGGCGCTACTTGTCGAAGCCGCGCTGGTCGATGGCGTTTATGTGAACATCGAAAGCGACATGATCGCGGAAATCCTGCTGGAGGCGTTTGAACTGGACGCCGATCAGGTGGATGTGCTGCTCGCCGAGGGCGAAACGCTGGCCGAGGAGGCCGTCGATTCCTTCAATTTTACCCGGCATGTGAAGAAACTTCCCATGAAATCAAGGGTCTCTGTGATTGAGGGGCTCTACCGGGTCGCCCTCTCCGATGGGGAACGCTCGGATGTGGAAGATGCCTTCATCCGCCATGTGGCCTCGCTCCTCTATGTCGATGACGTCGCCCGCGCGGGCGCCCGTCAGCGCGCTGAAGCCCGCCGCACTGCGTAAAGCTAAAGACACCGTGCAGGACGCCGCATTGACAGGGCCCGCTGAGCGCGCCATTTCGCCCCTGCAAAAATCCTCTGAAGAAGCCTCCCGCTCATGACCTATATCGTTGTCGATGCCTGTATCCGCTGCAAGTACATGGATTGTGTCGAGGTTTGCCCCGTCGACTGCTTCTATGAGGGCGAGAACATGCTCGTCATCCACCCGGAAGAATGCATCGATTGCGGCGTGTGCGAACCGGAATGTCCGGTCGAAGCGATCAAGCCCGATACGGAGGATGACCCGGACGGCAAATGGCTGAAGTTGAATTCCGACTATTCAAAGACGTGGCCAAACATCACGCGAATGAAAGAGCCGCCCGCTGATCGCGAACAATTTGCCCAGGAAACTGGTAAACTTGAAAAATACTTCAGCACCAATCCGGGGGCTGGCGACTGACGGTCTGGTCCGCCCGGACCCCCGCAGATGCTGCAGGACTGAGGAAAAGTTAACGATTTCCGGCGCTTCGTTAACTTCATACATGGTTAACGCTTGCGCAGACCTGTTGAAAAAGCTGCACATTTGTGATACTGTCCGGTCTTGAGCAATAAATGAAAAGAGCTGCACTTTCCTAACTCAGACCGTAACGACAACGGACTGGGGTAGGTTTCTTCGGCTCTTATATGTGTAGAAAAGGGCGATAACCGACATGGCGAAAAAAACAGATGCCTCATTGACGTTCGGGGTGGGTCAAAGCGTCGTTTACCCGGCACACGGGGTCGGCAAGATCACCGGGGTTGAGAAGCAAACTGTCGCCGGGATGGACCTTGAAGTTTACGTCGTCGCCTTCGATCAGGACAAAATGATCCTTCGCGTGCCGACCAATCGTGCCGAAGCCTCCGGCATGCGCGCACTGGCCGGCTCCAAACTGGTTGAAGACGCCCTCAAGACGCTGGGCGGCAAGGCCCGCATCAAGCGCACCATGTGGTCGCGCCGTGCCCAGGAATACGAAGCCAAGATCAATTCGGGCGACCTGATCTCGATCGCGGAAGTCGTTCGCGATCTGCACCGCGGCGAAGACCAGCCGGAACAATCCTATTCCGAGCGCCAGCTCTATGAGAGCGCGCTTGACCGTATGGCCCGCGAACTGGCCGCTGTCGAAAACATCGACAAGGGCTCAGCGATGGAAAAACTCGCCGAGTCGCTGGCCAAGAAAAAAGTTGCGGCGTAACGGCGAAAGCCTGACCGTCTCATCATGCGAAAACGCCCTGCAGCCCGTCTGCAGGGCGTTTTTGCGTCTGATCCCTAATAAAACCGGGTATTCCGTTTACGAAGTGATTCGCCAGGCCACCTCCTGTTAACCTTAATGAAAACCTGAAAGCGCACTCTTTTCTCCGTTGCCGGACATTCCGGTGACCCTTGGGTTGGACCCCGAAAGCACGGAGAAAACTCCGGCCGGACGGGAAACGGGTGACAGGAGAACGAGATGCCCTATTCAGATATGCCTTTGCCGCCAGGTGCCCTTCTGGGTGCAGATGCCTGCGCAGATGACTTCTACCAGGCCGGCCTTGTTTGCGCCGCCGGAATCGATGCCGACATCGATCTGGTCGCCGCGCACAAATGGTTCAACCTCGCCGCCTCGCGTGGGCATGAGGAAGCCAAATGCCAGCGCCAGGAAATGGCTGAGCTTCTGAGCTCGGAAGAAGTGAAGATGGCGCTGTCCGCTGCGCGTGACTGGCTGAAGCTCGCCCACTAAGACACGGCGGTTGCAGCCGGGGTGATTCCGCCCCGGCAGGTGAAAGCTTTCCTTCGCCGCGGCGCGCTGCGTGCGTTTGCACCGCATAGGGACGTATGCGGGTGACGCGCATTCCTGGCCTTGCCCCGGGGCGGCCGGAAACAAAAAAAGCCCCCGGTGTGCCTGCCCGAAAGCAGATGCACGCCGGAGACCGTTTCAGATGCAGATGGCTGCATATAAATTGCCGGTGCTGTGGGGGGATAGACGCCGGCAAAAGGGGAGGCGGTGTTACGAACTCACCGCGCGATTGGCCTGGAACCCGCTCTTCTTCTGGGTCGGCCGGAGCAGGAAGTAGAGGAAGGCGACGATGAAGCCCATGTCCATCAGGACGATCAGCGTCGTCGTGAACGGGATCGTGCCTTGGTACCAGTCCGGCAGGTAGACATAGGCAACGCCCAGTTTCCCGAGGAGGCCCGCCCAGACCACCGGGCGGTACCGCACAGGGTCACCGCCGACAATCGCATAGACAACGCCAAAGCACAGAACGAGCGCTCCCGTCACTTTCATCAGTGCCGGGTCAACGGTTCCGACCGTGCCGGTCATGGCGACCATCGTCTCCGGAGAGATGAAAAGTGGCGCGCCGATTGCAAAGTTGAAGAAGGCGGCAGCCCAGAAAAAGATTTGCCAGTCTTTCATGTTCGTCTCCCTCTGCGGCATGCCGGACGTGCCCGGACCCGCCGCTTCTTTGAACATTCCCCCCAGAATTCCTTGGAAACCTTTATGACGGTTTTCGCCAATCGATCGAATTGATCGGACCACCCCCGGTTTGTGCGGTTTTTACAGTAAATGCGTATGCGGACGGGCCAATCGGCCGCGCTGACCGTGAATTGGGCGCGGGTGTTCGCCGCCTGCCGGTGAGAGCCCGGCAGGCCCGTCATGCCCCGCTGCGGGGCGGAGACCTGTTTCAGGTTGAGACGCCGCCGCCGGTGTGACCCTGTCTCCCGGCGGCACA
>TARA_R110002051_G_scaffold80305_3_pt1 | contig 16006 bp, 14 predicted proteins | sample TARA_R110002051 | Tara Oceans TARA_R110002051 (sample SAMEA4397023) | marine metagenome | biome: Polar Biome; feature: [MES] marine water layer (ENVO:01000295) within the mesopelagic zone...; material: water (ENVO:00002006), including particulate matter (ENVO:01000060) such as......
ATAATATAATTGTACATTCGCATTTCGCCTCTAATTTACTCATTTATAATTTACTGCTTTTAAACCAATCAAATGAGTCATAAGCCACAAAAAATTGGATTAATAACAACAACGTCACTAGTTGTTGGGAATATGATAGGCGTAGGTATTTTTGTGCTCCCAGCAGCTTTAGCTAAGTATGGAAGTATTAGTCTTTTAGGATGGGTATTTACTGCCATTGGAGCCATAATACTTGCTAAAATATTTAGTAATTTTAGTAAAATAATTGTTAGTAAAAGCGGTGGTCCCTATGCCTATTCTAGAGCAGGATTTGGTGATTTTATTGGATTTTTAATGGCTTGGGGGTATTGGGTTGCATGTTGGGTTGGTAATGGAGGGATTGCCATTGCAATTGTTGGTGCCTTAAGTTTCTTTTTTCCAGTTTTAGAAACACATTCTCTGTACCAAGTTAGTATTGGGTTGTCATTAATATGGCTTTTTACTTGGATAAATTCAAGAGGAATAAAAGAATCTGGTAGGGTTCAAGTTGTAACAACTGTACTAAAACTATTGCCTTTAGCATTTGTAATTATAGTAGGTTTGTTTTTCTTTAGACTTGAAAATTTTCCAGCTTTCAACTTAACCGATGAAAGTGATTTTGCTACAATTCCTGTGGTAGCAGCTTTAACCTTATACGCCTTTTTAGGAATTGAATGCGCTACTATTCCAGCAGCTAATGTTGAGAATCCAGAGGTTACAGTTCCTAGGGCAACCATGATAGGCACAATTTTAACAGCTATAGTTTATATATTAAGCACCGTTGTTTTGTTTGGAATATTGCCAATGCATGTATTGCAAAATTCTGCAGCTCCATTTGCTAAAGCAGCACAACTAATAGCTGGTGATTTTGGAGGTTATTTTGTTGCTGTTGGTGTTATAATTTCTGGTATGGGAGTTTTAAACGGTTGGGTTTTGGTCACTGGGCAATTACCAATGGCAACGGCTAAAGATAATTTGTTTCCTAGAATTTTTAAAAAGGAAAATAAAAAGGGAGCACCTGTAATAAGTTTAGTTATTGGCAGTGTATTATCTTCTTTAGTTATGCTTATGAATTTTACTGAAGGTTTGGTGGATCAGTTTCAAATTATTGTAGAGATTGTTGTATTTGTGGCTTTAATACCTTACTTATTTACAGCTGCGGCTTATATTTTAGTAATTATTGAGAAAAAGCTTCATGCCAATAGCTGGGTAAAGACATTGGTTTTAGGAGGTTTGGGTATGGCGTTTTCTATTTGGGCTATTTATGGTACGGGTTCAGAAACCGTGTTTTATGGGTTTTTATTATTAATGTCTGGAATGCCATTTTATATTTTAATGCAATGGAATAAAAGAGAATAACTACATCTTCAAATAGAAATCTTTAGTGAGATTTATATAATCTTGAGTATATTGGTGTCTTTCGGTTTCAATAATTAATTCATCAATTTTTATAGTGCTTTCCTGACTGCCGGTAGGCATGGTACGTAAAGAAAAGGCAATTAGGCTTCGTTTAATTTCAGAAGTCGGACTTCCTTTTACGTGAAGTACCCTATTAGCATGAAGGTTGAATTTTGAAGCTAAAACCATAAAATGCGCTTCTTCTTTAAAAGGAATAATAACTGAGAATGTTCCGTTTATTTCAAGTAATTTTGAAACACTTTCAATTAGATGTTCAAAAGGTAGGGCGTCTTGAAATCGTGCTAAATCCCTTTGACTATTTTCGGTTTTGTAATCTTCAGAATAGAATGGCGGATTAGAAACTATTAAATCATATTTGTCTTCAATTTCATCAACAAATTCTGCTAATGATGTGTGATAACAAAACAGTCTGTCTCCCCACGGTGATTGTTCAAAATTATCAACACATTGTTCGAAAGCGTTCTCGTCAATTTCAATGGCATCAATTAATTCAGCATTACTGCGTTGAGCTAGCATTAATGATAAAACACCTGTACCTGCACCTATATCCAATATTGAAAACGGATTATTTTTAATACTAGTCCATGCTCCAAGTAAAACACCATCTGTACCAATTTTCATGGCGCATTGGTCTTGGTTTATATTGAATTGTTTGAATTTAAAAGGCATTGTTAAAATTCCAAATTTTAAATTCCAAAACCCAAAACGGATTAGGACTTATTAATAATAGCAGATAATATTTTACGAAGTTGTTCGGCTTCATTGATGAGATTGACTAAATCATTATTCCCAAAATTCAAATCTCTAAGTAATTTCAACCATAGGGCTGATTCTTTGGTTTCTTTTCTAGCAATTTTTAATCTGAATCTAAAATCTTTATCCCCTAATTTTTCATTTGCTTCAATATAATTAGCAGCAACAGAACCAGAAGAGCGTACTACTTGTTTCCCATCTTCAATGTTAGAAATTGTTTTTGGAAGTTTTTGAATTAATAATCTAACATTCTTTGCAAATACATAAGTCCTTTCTTCTAAATCATATATTTTCTTATTTGCCATTGATGATTGGAATTTGGATTTTAGTTTTTGGAATTTCCTTAAAGATATAAATCAATCAATCCTTCAGGTGTTTCAACTAAAATAGTTTTATTGGTTCTGTCAACTTCAATAATAAATTCATCATTCATCGGAATTAATATTTCTATCCCGTCTCTATCAATTTCAAAAAGCGATTGTGCCGTAGAATCGTTTATTGCTTTAATTATACCGACGTCTCCAAAATTTTTGTCTTTAATTTTAAAACCAATAACCTCATGGAAATAAAATTTATTGCCTTCCAGTTTTGGTAATAAATCTGATGGTAGATATAAGCCACTTTTCATTATAGCATCAGCATCGCCTTCCGTATCAACATCTTCAAATTTAATTCGAAGTAACTCTGATTTATGGAGTTGTGAGTGTTCGATAAAGAAAGGAACAAGGTTATTGCGAAGTTCTAAAAAAATAGCATCTAGATTTTCGTAAATTTCTGGTTCATCGGTATCAAGTTTCGCTAAAACCTCACCCTTAAAACTATATTTTTTTACAATTTTACCTAAGTAAAAGCAATCTTCTTTTTTCATTGAAAATCCAATTTGGTTGTCATCCTGAACTTGTTTCAGGATCTTTTACTATTTTGATAATTATGAGATTCCGCTATACAGCGGGATTTGTTCAATCACGTATTTTGTATATGCAAAATACAATTTCACAAAAAAAACTCCGATAGTTATATCGGAGTTTAAAAGTATAAAAAATAGTGTTTTATTCTTCTTCTTTTGATACTTCTGTATCAGCAGCAGCGGCACCTTCTTCAGCAGCTTCTACATTTTCTGGAGTTTCAGGAGTTTCCTCTTCTTCAACTACAGGAACAGCAGCAGCAATTCTTGCTTCATTAACGGCTTTTTCAGCAGCTAGGGCATCAGTTTTAGCTTTAGCTTCAGCTTCTGATAAACCTTCAGCTTTAGCTTGAACTTTACCTGTCTTTTCTTCTAACCAAGCAGTAAATTTAGCTTCTGCTTGTTCTTCAGTTAAAGCGCCTTTTCTAACACCACCTACAAGATGATTTTTTAATAAAGCACCTTTGTAAGACAATAAGTTTTTAGCTGTATCAGTTGGTTGCGCACCATTCTGTAGCCATTTTACAGCACCATCAACGTCTAATTCAACTGTTGCTGGGTTTGTGTTTGGATTGTAAGCACCTAATTTCTCTAAGTATTTACCATCTCTTTTTGAACGTGCATCAGCTGCAACGATCCAATAGTAAGGTTTCCCTTTTTTACCGTGTCTTTGTAATCTAATTTTTACTGGCATAATAATTAATTATTTGAGGTTCTCGACCTCGGTTATTAATAAGGGCGCAAATATACTATAAATTTTTAATTACCAGCGCTTTATTTTTAATGAATTTTAGAATAGTAAGCAAACAGGTTCAGGCACTTTAACATCATGTAAAAAAGCCAGTTTACCAGTACTGGTATCAATACTAAAAACGGCAATGTTTTGGCTATTTTTATTAGCTACAAGTAGGAATTTACCAGTAGGATTTAACGTAAAGTTTCGTGGCCAGTCACCATGAACAGATATATTTTGTATTCTGTTAATTTTACCAGTATTAAGGTCTCTTTCAAATACTGCAATGGTGTTTTCACCTCGATTTGAACCATATAAAAAACGTTCATCTTTTGATAAATGTATGTCTGCACATTTATTAAATGCTTTAAAAGTGGGCTCCAAAGTTCCATCTTCATCAATTTTTACAAATGTATTTTCGGTTCTTTTTATTGATGTTATTGAAGCACCGTATTCGTTAATAACGTAAATATATGCTCCGTTTTTGGTTAAGGCAAAATGTCTTGGTCCAGGATTTCCGGTTGTTTCTATAATCGAAGAAAGCTTAAGTTGATATAAACCGTCTTTCAATGTGTATTGATAGACGGCATTTCTTCCCAAATCTGATACAAACAAATCATCTTTAAAAAATTGAGCGGAATGCACGTGCGATTTTTCGTTTTCAGCATTATGGTCAAAAACCTGAAAAGCTTCACTTAAAGAACCATCAGTATTAACTCGATAGATAGAAACGGTGCCTCCACCATAATTAGAAACAGCAACTTTGGTTCCTTCATCATTAATAGAAATATGACATGGCCCTTTTCCTTGGCTACTTACACGATTTAATAATGAGAGACTGCCATCCTCATTTATTTTGTAAGAAGACAGAAACCCATCGTCTGTTCCGTTTGTGGAGTATAAATATTTTCTGTTTGGAGAATATGTTAAAAAAGACGGATTGTCAATTGCAATACTAAGTTGTAAGTTACTCAATGCGCCAGTTTTTGTATTAAAATCAAATTTGTAAATGCCTTTACTATCTCCATTTGTAAAGGTACCGACATATAATGTAGCATTTTGGGATTTACAATTCAATAAAAAAAGAGGAATAGCCAGTAAAATAAGGGGTTTCAGGTTCATAACGTTAAAATTAAAGTTCCTAAATTTAGGGTAAATTATGTTAAAAATCAGGGAATTTTGTTAATGATTCATAAATCTATCACAAACCTTGTTAAATAGCCTTGTAAAACTAGGTTTTGGTGTTATATTAAAAGGGAACGATGTGAAACAATACGCATCTTAAAAGAAATTATTGAAATTTAAAAATGAAAATGATAAATGAAGTACACAGAAAAAATTTCAAACAAGTTAAATGAATTATTAATCAAGAATTATGATGCTGAAAAAGGGTATCTTAATGCTTCTGAAAATGTAGAGAGTCCATCTTTAAAGATATTTTTTAAGCGAAGAGCAACAGAACGTAGCGAATTTGCCAAAGAAATTAAGACGGAAATTTTGCGATATGGAAAAGAGCCAAAAGATTCAGGAAGTTTTAAAGGAACCTTACATAGAAACTGGATGAGTTTAAAATCGTTATTCTCAACAAACGATGAGGAAGCTATTTTAGAAGAAGCCATCAAAGGAGAGGAAGCAAGTCTAGAAGAATATGAAAATATTTTGAAAGATAGAAATATGCCACCAACCATTGATTCTATGTTAATAAAGCAAAAAAATGCAATCCAAGCGGCAATTAATACCGAAAAAGTGCATGAAGAGCTAGTGTCATAAACATCAACTTGGTTAAGATAAGAATAACCCCACCGAGAAATCGGCGGGGTTATTTTTGTTTACAACTCTTCATAACTCAACTTTAAGAAAGTATAAATTCTATGTATTTTTATACACTTCGTTTTTATTCTAAACGAATTAACACATCAACAGATAAACATAAGGAATGTACTTAATTTTCGATACCGAAACCACAGGATTGCCAAAACGCTGGGACGCACCCATTACAGATACAGATAACTGGCCAAGATGTATTCAAATTGCATGGCAATTGCATGATGCTATGGGGAACTGTATCGAGCATCAAGATTATTTGGTTAAACCAGAAGGCTTTAATATTCCTTATGATGCTGAGAAAATTCATGGTATTTCAACGGAATTAGCAGAGGAACAAGGCATTCCATTGGCTGCCATTTTAGAAAAATTCAATACAGCTTTAAGTAAAACAAAATTTGTAGTCGGACAGAATGTAAAATTCGACCTTAACATTATGGGTGCTGAATTTGTGCGAGGCGATGTTGCTAACCCTCTGCAAGAATTGCCAGTTTTAGATACGTGTACTGAGCATACGGCGAGTTTGTGTCAAATTCCTGGTGGGCGCTACGGTAAATTCAAATTACCTACACTTACCGAATTACATGAATTTTTATTTAACCAACCTTTTGCAGAAGCACATAATGCTACAGCTGATGTTGAAGCGACAACGCGCTGTTTTTTAGAGTTGATTCGTTTAGGTGAATACACCAAAAAGCAATTGGATGTTCAGCCTGATTATTTCGAGAATTTTAAAGAGAAAAATCCAAAAGAAATTCAACTTATTGGATTAAAGCATATCAATCTTAAAAAGGAAAGTGCTAAAATTCGTGAGCGCATAAGAAAGGTTGAAGTTGAGGAAGTTTCCAAAGAAGAAATAAAGCAGAATATATCAGAATTATCAGATGTAGATTTTGTTCATCTTCACAATCATTCGCAATTTTCAGTGTTGCAATCCACTATGAGTGTTGCAGATATTGTTGCAGCAGCGGGAGAACATGGTATGCCATCGGTAGCCTTAACCGATCATGCAAATATGATGGGTTCTTTTCACTTTATAAACGCTGTAAATAAATACAATAGCGGTATTAAAGCAAAAATTGAAGCTGCTGAAGCCATTGGTGAAACGAGTTATGCTAGGGAAATAAAACCCATAATTGGTTGCGAGTTTTTTGTTTGCGAAAATCATTTGGATAAAACCAGAAAAGACAACGGTTATCAAATTGTATTGTTGGCTAAAAATAAAAATGGCTATCATAATCTTGCAAAATTATCATCACACGCCTTTGTAAATGGGTTTTATTATTTACCAAGAATTGACAAAAAATTAATTGAAGCATATAAAGAAGATTTAATTGTACTCACTGGAAATTTATATGGTGAAGTGCCCAGTAAAGTTTTAAATGTTGGAGAAAATCAAGCTGAAGAAGCATTGCTTTGGTGGAAAGATCAGTTTGGTGACGACTTGTATATTGAGTTGATGCGCCATAATCAAGAGGATGAAAATCGTGTTAATACCGTTTTAATTGAATTTTCTAAAAAGCACAATGTAAAACTTGTAGCCACAAATAATACCTATTATCAAAACCAAGAAGATGCTAATGCACATGATATTTTATTATGTGTAAAAGATGGTGAAAAACAGGCAACACCCATTGGTCGTGGGCGCGGATATCGTTACGGATTGCCCAATCAGGAGTATTATTTTAAGTCTTCTGATGCCATGAAGCAACTTTTTAAAGATGTTCCAGAGGCCATTTCAAATATTCAAGACGTTGTTGATAAGGTTGAAGCCTATCAATTAGCACGTGATGTTTTATTACCTGCTTTTGATATTCCAGAACAATTTAAACATGAAGAAGATTTAGCAGATGGAGGAAAGCGAGGAGAAAATGCCTATTTAAAGCATCTCACTTTTGAGGGTGCTAAAAAACGTTACGGCGAGGAATTAACAGATGAGATTCAAGAACGTCTTGATTTTGAGTTAAGCGTTATTGAAAACACGGGCTATCCAGGATATTTCTTAATTGTTGAAGATTTTATCCGCGAAGCCAGAAATATGGATGTTTCTGTAGGTCCGGGACGGGGTTCTGCAGCTGGTTCGGTGGTAGCGTATTGTTTATGGATAACCAATATTGACCCACTTAAGTACGATTTACTTTTTGAGCGTTTTTTAAATCCAGATCGTATTAGTATGCCAGATATTGATATCGATTTTGATGACGAAGGGCGAAGTCGCGTCATGGATTACGTGATTGAAAAATACGGAAGTAATCAAGTGGCTCAGATTATTACTTACGGAACCATGGCTGCAAAATCTTCCATTCGAGATACAGCACGAGTTTTGGATTTACCATTATTTGATGCCGATAGAATAGCGAAACTGATTCCAACCATGTCTAAACTCGGAAAGATTTTTGGTTTGGATGAAAAAGAATTAGCTAAAAAGTTTAGAGCTGAAGATTTAGAAAAAGTAAATCAGCTTTTAAATATTGCCGATGGTAGCGATTTAGAAGCCGAAACCGTAAATCTTGCAAGAACATTAGAAGGCTCGGTTCGTAATACAGGAATTCATGCCTGCGGCGTCATTATCACACCAGATGATATTACCAAGTTTGTTCCAGTGGCTACGGCTAAGGATTCCGATTTGTATGTCACGCAGTTTGATAATTCGGTTGTGGAATCTGCGGGACTTCTAAAAATGGATTTCTTAGGATTAAAGACCTTAACTTTAATTAAAGACACGGTTAAAATTGTAAAGGCAAAACACGATATTTTACTTGATCCGGATACATTTCCTTTGGATGATGAGAAGACTTATGGGCTTTTTCAAAAAGGAGAAACCGTAGGGGTGTTTCAATATGAATCTCCCGGAATGCAAAAACACCTCAAGGATTTAAAACCAACCGTTTTTGAAGATTTAATCGCAATGAATGCGCTTTATCGTCCAGGACCCATGGAATATATTCCAAGTTTCGTTAGAAGAAAACACGGGGATGAAACTATTGAGTACGATTTACCAGCCATGGAAGAATACCTTAAGGAAACTTATGGTATTACGGTGTATCAGGAGCAAGTGATGTTGTTGTCCCAAAAATTGGCAGGATTTACGAAAGGTGAAGCCGATGTTTTGCGTAAGGCAATGGGTAAAAAGCAAATAGCGGTTCTTGATAAAATGAAACCGAAATTTATTGAGCAAGCCAGTGCCAACGGCCATGACGCTAAAGTTTTAGAAAAAGTTTGGAAAGATTGGGAAGCTTTTGCGAGTTACGCGTTTAATAAATCGCACTCCACATGTTATGCTTGGATTGCTTACCAAACAGCCTATTTAAAAGCCCATTATCCTGCGGAATATATGGCGGCTGTTCTTTCAAATAACATGAACGATATTAAGCAGGTTACCTTTTTTATGGAAGAGTGTAAGCGCATGAAATTACCCGTACTTGGTCCGGATGTAAACGAATCATTTTATAAGTTTTCGGTAAATAAAGATAATGCAGTCCGTTTTGGAATGGGTGCTATAAAAGGTGTCGGCCATGGTGCAGTAATGACTATTGTTGACCACAGAAAAAAAGATGGTCATTATAAGTCTATTTTCGATTTTGCAAAACGCATTGATTTACGAGCAGCCAATAAAAAAGCTTTTGAAAACTTAGCATTAGCGGGAGGTTTTGATGGTTTAGGCGATACACATCGCGCACAATATTTTCATGATGATGGCGATGGGATTACTTTTTTAGAAAAAGCTATCAAATACGGAGCAAAACATCAAGAAAACGAAAATTCTGCGCAAGTCAGTTTGTTTGGAGATGCCAGTGATGTGCAAATTGCGGAACCCCAAGTACCACCTTGTGAAGAGTGGGGGACTATGGAAAAATTGAGTAAAGAACGCGAAGTGGTTGGTATTTATATATCCGGGCATCCGTTGGATGATTTTAGAACGGAAATGAAAACATTTTGTAATGCAACTATAGCCATGTTTAACGATATGGCACCTTACATAAATAGAGAATTGGTGTTTGGTGGTGTGGTAACCGATGTGCAGCACCGGGTAAGTAAACAGGGTAAAGGCTGGGCGCTTTTTACTATTGAAGATTATACCGATAGTTTTGAGTTTAGAATTTTTGGAGAGGAGTATTTAAAGTTCCGACACTTTTTAATGAAGAATAATTTTGTGTTTGTTAAAACCTTTGTGCGTGAAGGTTGGGTAAATAAAGATACAGGCAAAAAGAGCGACCCAAGATTACAGTTTAATAATTTCCAGTTGCTGCACGACATTATGGAAAACTATGCCAAAAAGCTTTCTATACAGGTTGATATTAAAGACTTAAACGAGCAAAAAATAACAGCTTTAAAAGAGTTGCTGCATATGCACCCCGGAAACCAAATGCTTAATTTTCTAGTTTATGATACTAAAGAAAAAATTAAACTGAGTATGCCTAGTAGAAAACAAAAAGTAAAGGTTTGTCAGGAATTGATTAGTGAGTTGGAGGCACAGGATGTTATGTTTAGGTTGAATTGATAAATTCCTGCGGAGGCAGGAATCCCATTACTATGAAAAAGATAATATTCTATCATCTCGTGGCTTTTTAGTTTTAGAAATAATTTTCTTTTTTTCGTCTGAAGAATTATTGAGGGTATTGGTTCCTAGCTACCCAGCTACCGCTAAGCCAATGTCATTAAGTTAAGCAATTTTCATATGGCATCTTTCTGATTCTTGGTGAGTTTTGGTTTTTCTCTTCTGCGATATTTTCCAATATCCCTATTGTTTGACCTACTCCGCTCCCGCTAAGCTCAAGCTTAGTAGCGGCAACAGTAAGAAACGTATTTTCGAAACAAATTAATAATAAGACTTCATTTTACGCCATTAGTTGCACTTTAGGAATGTGGGAAGTTTTGGATAGTGTCATAAAAGTGTTAAAATCTGTATTTTTAATTCCACTCCAATTCATTTCGCTCACTCCAATAGTATTCAGAATTGCTTTTCAATAAACTTAAACTATTTATTTCTTCTTGGGTAAGTTTGAAGTCTAAAGCTTTTAAGTTTTGTTTCAATTGCTTAATGTTTGAAGCGCCACTTAAAACATAATTAGGTTGTAAACTATCTATAACAAAACGAAGGGCTAAAGCATCAATTCCAACGTTATACTTCATAGAGATACTTTTTAATTGATTTGAATATTTGTTATCATTAATTACTCTGCCATTTGCTAATGCTTCTTTAATAATAATAGTTTTGTTAAGCTGTTTTAATATTTTTAAAATTGAAATTGTAGACTGCTCTAAAATATTATAGGTAACTTGAAAACTATCAAACAGCGGTTGGTTATTAATTTCAATTTTTAATGCTTCAGCAATAATATTTTTTTGGTTTGCACCACTTGTTGTAATGCCAATTAGAAGCCCGAATTGTGTTTTAATGTCATGAAGTTTGTTTAAAACTTCTAAGTTTTTAAGAATACCACTTTCAAAAGTAGCAGAATGTACTTGGTATATTTTTAATTTCGGTAAAAGGTTTTTAGAGACTTGCCATTGTTCTTTTAACTTATTAAGTGAATGTTCTTTTATTTCATGTTTACCCTCGTAACCTAATTTCCAATTGGCCACATACGTATATCCCCATTTGGTGCCTAAAATAACATCGGTATGTTTTTTTGTCGTATTCCACTCTTGAAGAAAAGCCTCTCCTTTGCCGTAAGATGGTGCTGTGTCAAAATATCGAATGCCTTTTTGATAAGCTAAATCCAGAACATTAAACGTATTTTGTTTAAAAGCTTCTTCAGATTTATCTATATCGTTATCTGTTCTAATATTTATGTATTCGGGTCGCCCTAATGCCGCTAAACCCAGTCCAATTTTTGTTTCACTCAAAATAAAACGCTTAAAATTATGATGTATAGCGAATGTATTAATAAATGTAAAGTTTAAAAAGTTTTACTTCTTGAATTACGAATTACCATCCAAATAATTACCTAAACTACCCAATTTATCATCCCAGAATTGTTCGTAGAATTTCAACCATTTGGTAACTTCTTGAAGTTCTTTGGGGTTGGCATTACAAAAACGTTCGCGCCCTTGCGATTCAATATTCACTAAACCAGCTTCTGCAAGCGTTTTTATATGTTTAGTGATGCCTTGTCGGCTAATATCAAACTGACCAGATATTTGAGTGATTGATAATGCTGAGGTTGCAATAACCAAGGCGTGAAAAATGTCACGCCTTGTTGGATCTGCAATGGCTTTGAATAGTTTGGTGATTTTATCCTGCATGTACAGTTTCTTTTAAATAGCTTGTTAAACCAGAAATACAATTGTCCCATCCACCATTAAAGCTTTCAAACATGGCTATGGCGGTTTCGTCAGCATAATTTGAAATACCTGAATGTTCTAAATTTAGTTTAGTACCTTCTGAAGTTGAGGTTAACTCCCATTTTACGGTTGTTTCAGTTTTGGTGTCGCCAACTATCCATGTATAGACCAATAGGTATGGATTCGCATGTTGCACTTCGCCGCTAATAACAGTACAGCCTTTTTCGTTTGGAGGTGATGTAAAGGTGTATTTATAGCCTTTTTCGGCTTTAAAATCAGCTGGAATAAACCAGGTTGATATTTCTTCGGCTTTAGAAATGGCGTTCCAGACCTTGTCGATTGAATGATTAAATAGGATTTCTTTTTTGATAATGTCTTTCATAAGTTCTAATTTTATTGATTTTTGAATTGTCTTATGTAATTCGCTATTAAGCATCACATCTAATTCGGTGATTCTTTTTTGCTCATTTCATAATTGTTCGATTTTTAATTAATATGCAACTTTATAGTTGCTAAATTATATAAACTATTTTAAATATGCAACTTTTTGGTTGCTTAATTAAATTTTGATAGAAGTTCTGCATTGCGCAAGGGATAGCAGCGGCATCCTTTTTGTGCTTAACTATAATTTAGTTTTGAAGCTCATTTTAAGATATGTGGAAAATACTTGATGAGATACTGAAACAAGTTCAGCACAGAAAGATATAGCGAATAGCCCGACATTTTGTTTAAAATGATGCGCCCAAAAACCATTAAATAAGTCAATACAATATAGGTATAAGCAAAACAAATTGTATGTGTGTAAGCATTAGAGAAAATTTTGACTAATTTTGTGTTATTAAAATAGTTTAAGAACAGAATTTAAATTTAAAATATAAATATTATGGCATTAGAAATTACAGATGCGACGTTTGAAGAAACGGTATTGAAGAGTGAAAAACCAGTTTTAGTTGATTTTTGGGCAGCTTGGTGCGGGCCATGTAGAATGGTAGGACCAATTATTGAGCAAATTAGTGATGAATATGATGGTAAAGCCGTTGTTGGTAAGGTAGATGTAGATGCTAACCAAGAGTTTGCGGCTAAATACGGTGTGCGTAACATACCTACTGTTTTGGTTTTTCAGAACGGTGAGGTTGTTGGAAGACAAGTGGGTGTAGCACCTAAAAATGCATATACTGAAGCTATAGACGCACTTTTATAATAGATACTTGAAAAGAAAAATGAAAAGGTTTGCTGTAATGGCAAACCTTTTTTTATTTTAGATGAAACATCCATAACTAAATTTTGATATTTAAGGAATGATTAAATGGATGCTACATAGCTTGCCCCGATAAAAATCGGGGTGACCAATAAGAAAACAATAGATTTAACACATGAAACTAAAATTAACAAATTTAAAAAGTACATTTACAGCATGTGCTTTTTAGGATTTTTAATGAGCGCGAAGTGGTTTCGTTTAATCTCAGTTTTATAATTAAAGTGACAATAATTTTAAAAAATTTAAATAATTATGAGTGAAAATAAAGTTCAGAATGCTATTGATAGTAAACTAATTGAGGAACGCAAAGTGTTTTTGTGGGGTCAGGTAGATGATGATTCGGCAAAACATGTCATTGATCGTTTGATGTATTTAGATGCTTTGGAAACTAAGGATATTCATTTATATGTAAACAGCCCAGGGGGTTATGTAACTTCTGGTTTTGCTATTTATGATTGTATGAAATCTTTAAAGAGTGATGTATCTACTATATGTACGGGGTTTGCTGCTTCTATGGGTTCTATTATATTATCGGCGGGTAAAAAAGGAAAACGTTTTATACAACCTCATGCACGTGTGATGATTCACCAACCTAGTGGAGGCGCTCGTGGACAAGCTAGTGATATTGAAATAACGGCTAAAGAGATTGTGAAAACGAAAGAATTAAGTGCTCAAATTTTAGCGGATAATTGTGGGCAAAGTTTTGAAAAAATCATCAAAGATTTTAATCGTGACCATTGGATGGGAGCTGAAGAATCTGTTGAATATGGTATTGTTGATAAGATAGCCCCCTAAACAAGCCCCCTAGCCCCCGAAGGGGGAATGCCACTGTTGTGGAATGTGGATTACGGGTTATTAAAATGAATTTTTAAATATTAAACGATAAACTTTTACCTCATGAGTTTTCCTCCCCTTTGGGGAGGTTAGGAGGGGAATAAACTTCTCCCCTTCGGGGAGATTAAGAGGGGATGAATTTACAGCAGGAACTAAATAAAGTTAGTGGGTTTAAAAACCTTGAATTGCTTGCAAAACAGGTGGTTGAAGGTTTTATTGCTGGGATGCATAAAAGTCCGTTTCATGGTTTTTCTGCTGAATTTGCGGAACATAAAATTTATAATCAAGGGGAAAGCACACGTCATATAGACTGGAAGTTGTTTGCCAAAACAGATAAACTTTACACAAAGCGTTATGATGATGAAACCAATTTACGCTGCCATATCATTTTAGATAATAGCAGTTCGATGCATTACCCAAAACAGGATACTTTTTCTATTAAAAGTTTAAATAAAATTGGGTTCTCGGTTTTGGCTTCAGCATCTTTAATGCATATTTTAAAAAAGCAACGTGATGCCGTAGGTTTAAGTATTTACAGTGACAATTATGATTATTACGCTCCAGAAAAGGGTAGTGAGCGTCATCATCAAATGCTACTCAATCATTTAAGTGATGCTGTGGTTTCAAAGTCAATCCATAAACAAACCGAAACTTATAAATATTTACATGAGATTGCTGAAAAGATACATAGGCGGTCTATGATTTTTTTGTTTACTGATATGTTTCAAACCTCTGAAGATGATGTTAAGTTATTTGAAGCTTTACGTCATTTAAAATATAATAAACATGAAGTTATTTTATTTCATGTTATTGATAAAGAGAAAGAACTAAAATTCGATTTTGATAATAAGCCTAAGCGCTTTATAGATGTTGAAACAGGTGAGTATATTAATTTGTATGCTGACAGTGTAAAAGAAAATTACAGTAAAGCTGTTAATGTGTATTTTGCTGCATTACGCTTAAAATGTGCACAGTACAAGATTAAATATGTTGAAGCAGATATTAATAAAGATTTTAATACTATACTCACAACATATATGGTGGAACGCCAAAAATTTGTTTGATCGCCTCCTAACCTCCCCAGAGGGGAGGAACTTGTTTTTATAGTAATTTCAATTAAGAAATAGAGTGCTAATCAAATCTTATTAAAAAAATACAAAAAAGGTTTGACATATAAAAAAAGGCATGTATATTTGCACCCGCCTGAACGATTTAAAAGAGTATTTTAGTCGGGCAGGACCGCAATAATGCAACGGTCTGGTAGTTCAGTTGGTTAGAATGTCGCCCTGTCACGGCGAAGGTCGCGGGTTCGAGTCCCGTCCAGACCGCTAAAAGGGTTGTCAAAAACCTTCAAAACCTTGTAAATCTTATGACTTACAAGGTTTTTTCTTTTTAGGGCAATCATATAATTCGGTTCAATTTGACTCTAAAAGGTCACAAATCGTCAACATATCTTTTTGTCACTAATTATGTTGACAGAATAACGTAACTTTATTACATTAATATAGTTGATTTGACTTTCGTCTCAATAATGTTTAACCATTAAATGACGACAACTATGAGAACTTCTTCAACATTTTCTATCCTATTTTGGATATATGGTAAACGTGCCGTTAACAACAAAGCAAATCTTTACTTAAGGGTTACCCTAAATGGTCAGCGTGTCAATATCAGTCTTAAAAAGAAAATCGATGTTACTACTTGGGACGAAAAGCTACATAGAGCTCAAGGAAAGAGTAAAGACTCTCGTTTTTTAAACCTCTTTATAAATGAGGTGCAATCAAAAATTTATCGGATTTACGAGCAGTTTAAAAATGAAGATATGTTTTTTAATTCACAAATGATAAAGGCTAGATTTTTGGGAGAGGATAGAAAGCACTTTTATTTTCAGGATTTAATCGCATATCATAATGAAAAAATGCGACACAAACTGCACAAGAATACGTTGAGCCAATATAAAACCAGTCAGCGTTAT
>TARA_R110002051_G_scaffold126282_1_pt1 | contig 15975 bp, 19 predicted proteins | sample TARA_R110002051 | Tara Oceans TARA_R110002051 (sample SAMEA4397023) | marine metagenome | biome: Polar Biome; feature: [MES] marine water layer (ENVO:01000295) within the mesopelagic zone...; material: water (ENVO:00002006), including particulate matter (ENVO:01000060) such...
GTAGTTACCACCAGATTCTATTGAGTTACCTGCGTTGACACCTGCAGCAAAGTTGCTTGTGCCAGAGGTTGATTTTATTATGTCGCCTTCAAAAGTAGAATTACCACTTACAACTAAACTTGTAGCAGAAACAGCCCCTGCAGTTATAGCACCAGCAAAACTACTAGCAGATACTATTCCTGTAAATGTTGCGCTCGTTCCGCTAACAGGGCCAGTAAGGGTAAGACCTGCACCCTTTAAAGCTGTTGCAGAAACAGATGTACTAAAGTCTCCTGTAGCTCCTGTTACTGCTGTAGCAGATAAAGATGTACTAAAAGATCCTGTAGCTCCATCTATATTCCCAGTTACATCTCCTGTAATATTACCAATAAACGCACCATCAAATGTAGCAGCTGATACTGTACCTGTAAAAACACCAGACGTACCGCTAACTGGTCCTGTTAAAGTTAAACCTGTTAATGAAGGAGAAGAACTTACATAGACTGCTTTTTCAGAAGGTTGGGTAACAAAGACTGTTTTTGTACCAGCGGAAAGATTAACGGCTGACCCACTATTAGAAGAAGATAAGATAGTAGTACGAGCTAAAGTTCCTCCACTAGAAGAGTAAGTACCTATACCTACTTCCCATTCAGAAGAGCCTAAAGAAGAAATACCATAAAATGTAGTACTACCATCTCCAAGAACAGAAAAGGATTGAAAACCAGTTTCAGCACCAGCAAGACTTAGTGTTCCCGTTCCTGTAGTTGTGGTAGTTTCTTTTACACGGTCTTTAATCACAAAGGCCATTCATCACCTCCTGTAAAGTAATAATTAGTTAAGGCGTATGATAGCTGCTGCACTTGTTGCTGAAGGAATTGTCATTACAAAATTACCCGCAGATGCAGACTTATCTGCGCCAAAATCATAGTAAGCAATCATTGATTTAGTACTATGACTATCATTATAGATAAAAGCTCCTCGTGCAGTAAAAGTTGCATCCGTTAAAGTAACATTACTAAAATCCACTACACCAGAAGTACCTTCATTTGTTACAGTTACCGCTGCTAATGTTGTACCTCCTGTTGAATAACCATTCCCATTTGCTAACTCACCGCCGTTGGATACTAAACTTGTGTAAGTAAAAGGACCAGTTGAAGGAGAGCATGAAGCTCCAGATGAAACTAGCCCAATTTTAAGTGTATTAGAATTTAAATCATGTTCTGCTAACATGACTTGCGCTTTAAAAGTTTTTAGTATGCCAGAAGTAATAGCCATTATTTTCTCCGATTAGTCTTTAATTATTATGTTACTATAGTATCGCTAGGAACCCAACCATCATTGCCCTCAATCTCTGGTAAACCTAGTGCTGCTCTTGTAGTATTGATATTAGTTAAAGACGAAGTAATTTGCTCATCGTTAGGAGGACGAGCATCACGTAAAGGTCTACGAGAAGTAATCTTAGGAGCTTTATTAAGAGGACTTGTTACTAAGTTGTACTCTCCATCCGATTCATTTGGGCCTACAATATAACCTGTGCCGGGTTCTCTAACCCTTTCAGAATACCTAAACCTAAAACCTGATCTATCTGAAATAAAAAATGCTTTTCTTGCCATACTATATGTATCCTAATCTTGGCTTAATCTCTAAATCTGCCCTTTGACGATCTTCTTCAAGAGCATTATTTAATTCCTGATCGTATTGTCCTTTAAGTAGACCTACTCTATCTATACTTACTCCCGGCCTTTTCATCCCCATGTGATAAGCTAATCCAGTAATTAAACATGGCAAAAATCTATAAGGGACATCAGGAGTGTCCGTACTATTTTCAAAATTAAAGAAGCGTCTTACTATCCAAAGCCTTGCTGTATAATTAGTAGCATTAGGTTTAGGCCATAAGTATAAAGATACATTATCTCTTTGTCTATGTATAGAATACTGGACAGGTCTACCTTTAGTAGACTTATTAGGAATTTGCTGAAACTCTTCTATAGGTATACGATTAATTTCTAAATCTGTTTGGTTGGAACTGGTGCTGGTTCTAATTACAGTTTGTAGTACATCTACAATATTAGAACTTAACGCATAGGTTCCAGTAGTTGTGACAAGAGTGGTTACAGTTAATTCTGTAGTCCATAGAAGAATACCTCTATTCTGCCAATCAGCTAAGATTAAATTTAAAGTTCTCCTAGCAGATTGTGCTTCTTCTCCTGTAATAGGAGGACCGCCCAATCTTTCAAAGGCATCAAAAATAATCTGATCAATATCAAGATTAAAATCTTGTAAAGTTGAAACTACCATTATTTTTCACTACATTTACAATTTTCACAAGAACATTCACATTCTTTTTTATCACATTTACAATTTTCACAACTCATGTTTTTTTTCTTAGTTTCTTTAAAGTCTTAGCAAACCTTGCACGTTGGCCTAACTTGCCGGGAGCTTTAGCCGCCCGATTAAGTGTAGAAGTAGGAATTGTTTTCCCCTTTTTAATACCTAAGGATGCTCGTAAGGCACCCGGTTTTTTAATAGCCTTTTTAATATTTAGTTTTTTACCCTTTTTCATTATCCACTTCCTTAACCTACTTACAAATAATTACTTTAATAGCGTTATAGCATTTAACAGACATGTCCCACATGTACTTAACTACACCGCACATATAACAAATGGGACAATAATTTACATGAAACTTTTTCATCACTTTCCTCTTGTTGACATTTTAGCACACCCCCATCCACGAGGCTTCTTAGTAGTCTTCTTTTTAACAGCTCCTCCTTTATTAAATTTCAAAGAAGCCTGTAAACCTCCACTATAATCTCCCTTAGTGTCAACTCTACCACCTACTTTAATATTAGAATTACTATCATTGTACAAAGTTTTTTCTGCTGAAAGTTGAGCAGGTCCAGCTTTATATCTAGTAATTTTTAGATTATCTACGAAATGATTCTTAGGAGCTATGTTTAAACTTTGTTCATCTATCCCTATACCTAAATCTAAATCAACAAATTTATTTTCAGGTAAAATATGTTTAAATGTATTTACCGAAGAAATAACTTCCTTTTCATTTATAGTAGGTAATTTTAAACCTGTACTATTCTTAATATGCTCAGAAGCATTTTTTAAAAGAGAAACTGCTTCCGCAGTCTTCTTATTATCTTTATCAGTAGGCTTCCTAGACGTAAAAGAAACTTTTCTTTTTCTAGCTTGATCCTGCACCTTTGATAAAAAATCAACCATAACTAACCTACAAAGATAGTAGCAGCACAACTTGTAGGAACAGTGACGTGTAGGCTAGTCTTAAACCTAATACCATCATCTGTTAAATATAAGTCTGAACTTCCTCCTGTAGGAAGAACAAGTTTAAATTTCTCAGTTCCTGCATCTTTAAATACAAGTTCTTTAGTAGCATTTGTAAAGTTAGCCCAAGAACATCCACGCAATCTAGTAGGATGGTCAACAGCAGTTGTTGTTGCACTTACATAAACTGCTTGAATATCTGTACTCATTGAAAGTATCTCCTATGATTTTCTCTACTCTTATTGTACGTAATAAATGTTAAAAAGAAAAGGGGGAGGAATATTTTAGTCCCTCCCCCTATAGGTTAACAATGCGTAATATTATTAAGTACTATTTACGCACCTTGGTTGCCGTAATAAGAACGCCAATCAGAGAACCCGAAAGAATACCGTTCACGAGCTTTGAAGCGCATGTTACCAGTATCAAAGTCAGGGTCCATCTTAGTAGCCAAAGGCATACGAACAAAGTGTTTCGCGCCGTTGGGTACGTCAGTCCTGATGAAATACGCCGTTGCAGAACTAAACCTATGGTTAACTGTGTAACCTTTAGGCATAATTCCTTTAATAGCGTTAATGTCGTTCACATTAGTTGCCCCATTAGCAGCCGTTGTCGGATTAACTCCGATAGCGGTAGACATTGGGCTGTTCAAGATTTGATCAGCAGTAAACTGAAGATCAGGTGGAACATGTAAAGACATAGGACGGGCACCTATTAAGATACCACGGTCATCTTCCAATTTATTAATTTGGGTAACCGCAGACTCAATAGCTGCTTCTGACAACGCCGTGTTAGCAGCAGTGTTATCCCTGCTTGAAGAACCTGCTGCACCGCTTCCGGCGACAGGGTGCGAGTCAGAGAAGAAAGCAACACCATCACCACCAGCATAAGCACCAGCAGTGAAGCCGTTGTTGAAGACACTTGAAGCTTTAGCTTGCTTCGTAGAAGCCATAGCACGAGCTAGGGCCTTTGCACGAATTTTAGCAAACGTATCATACAAGTTGTCTTCCATTGCTTCTTCAGTAACAGCAAATGCCAAAGCAATGGTTTCTGCCGTGTAACGAGCCGTCCACATTTCTGAGGCCGTATCGTATTCCACAGCACCGCCTTCACTTTTAACAGGTGCTTCACCAAATCCAGTCATCAGTACTTCTTCTTCAAAAGCACGATCAGACTGCTCAGTATCAAAGAGTACTTTACTCTCATCATCAATTGAACCATACTCCAAGCCAAAGATAGCGTTTAGGCCGGGAAGTAGCTGTTTCGCAATACTAGCGCGATTAATAGCCATGAGTTAATCTCCCTCTATCAGCTTGGTGGTGTAGTCACATAAGCGTCGATATTCTCAACGATTTTGACTAACACTTTTGGATTGGCTGCTGTAGCATTACCGACAGTATCAACGATACCAACAATACGTAATTGTCCGGTCACTGCTTCAGTGCCTACGTCGAGTCTCATACCAGACATTCCGGTGAGGGTACTTCCTGACCCAACAGAAACATCATATTGTGCAGACATAATATCTGCAGTCGTAACCGATGAATTGGCTTCAATTTCAAATACACAGTTAGGATCATCAACCACAAAAGCATATGGAGTTGCATCTGAAGAACTAGTGCTGGCAGGCCAGTACTTCGACCATGTAGGACGTTTCGTATTAGGATCTACATAGTAGCAACCTAAAAACGCACCGACATTATCTTTTGAAGTAGCTGACGCTTCAACAACAGTTCCTGCAGAAATCCTTACTAAGTCACCCATAAACATGGAAGTGCCATAAGTATTTTTAATTCTATAGCGGGAGTTACCGCTAGTATTGTAGCCGCTTCCACGCATACGAGAAGGTGTTAAACCACCCATATCATTTCCTCCGTAATAGAGAAGCTTTAAGAATCAAAAGAGGGACTTCGCCCCTTCGTGACTCTTGACTTACTGGTATTATATATAGGTGCGCGAGAGTCGCTGCTTTCCATGAGACGGCGATTAATAGCATCTTCCATAGTCTTGGTCTTCTGCCTATTTTTCGCATCTACAGCTTCTTGTATCTCGACGGGTCTTTTAGCGAGGGCCACATCTCCTCGAATAATCGCACCTTCTAAGCTACCTTCGGAAGCAACTCTAAAGCCTAATGCCATTTCAGGGGCTTCTTTTTCACTTACAAACTCCCAACCTTCACGCTGTTTCAAACCAATGCTTTGATAATCAGTATTGCCCTTCAAAGAAATTCTTATCCAACCAAGTACATGACCTTCATCAGCAAAACGGGTTTTTACAGCTGACGGTAGATGAAGCCAATCATCGTTATTGATTGCTTCTAAAGCTGCTCGTGTTTTATCTGCCCTATCATTTGACTCTCGACTTTTACGAGTATCAAGTTCCACTTCAGTATTTCCAGTATTTTCTTCAGACATTAAGTCTCTCCTATCCGCGCTACAATACTATGTAATAGTAGTATAGTCGCCATCAGCCTTTTCCATTTGGGCTTTATTGGCGGCATATTTGTCAATTGGTATACCCCACTTCTTAGCAAGCCTAACATCTTCACGATTAAGCTTTACTTTTTTAGCAGAGGCAGAACTGCGCGATTGTCCTGCCACCGTTTGACGAGGCTTTCTCGGAGTAGCCTCTTCCGATTCTGGTGCAGATTCTTTGAACTTATGAGGAAGTTCCTGTCGAATCCGATGATCAATCATCTCAAAGAAATCATCTGATGATGGATCATATCCATTTTCTTTTAATTCAGAATCAATAGCTAAAGCAGCAGCCGTTGCTATTTTATCCTTACCAAACCATTCATTCCTAGATGCCCAATTTTTTGCTTTAATATTAACTGGAACTTTAGAGGTTTTCTTAGGTTCTTCTTCAGCTTCATAAGCTAATACAGCTTTCCGTGTCTCTACATCTTTTTTCTTATCTTCTAAAAAACGGAGTTCGGTTTGAGTATTAGTTAGAGCTTTCTGAGCTTCTAATAATTTTTCTTGATCACCTGCTTCATAGGCTGATTTAAAGTTTTGTTCAGCCATAGACAGTTGATTGTTTAAATAATTTTCAGTTGTCGTTACTGCTTCTTCTTCGCTTGAAACTTGAGAATAAGTACTATACTTAGCATCTTCCTCTAAAGCTTTAATCTTTTCCTGCGCTGCAGATAACTCTTCTTCACGTTCTTTACGCTGACGTACTAATTGCCTAATTCTTTTTTCAGCACCTTTAGTACTTATTCCTTCTAATTCAGGAAGTTTATTTTCAGAGTTTTCTACTTCTTCAGTTTCTGCAACAATAGAAACTTCTTCTTCTTCTTTTTCAGGAGAGGCTTCTATTTCTTCATCTTCTTCAATTTCAAAAGAAACTTCTTCTTCTTTGTCATCGCTAGGTGTGGTATCTATTGCTGCCCACTCTTTAGTATCTTCGTTATTTTCATCAATCATTTTTTATCCCCGTAGTATGCGAATCTACGTTTTACGCTGCAATAAGCTCATGTGATGGGTCAACATCTTTAGGATCAGCAATCTTCATTAAGATCTGATCATCATACATAAGTATATATCTAATTCCTTTATAAACAAACCGTTGTCCACTATGTCTACCATAGCACACATACTCTCCCTCAGAACACCACGGTCCTTCAGGAAATTTTGTATTATCAAGATACGCTAATTGTCCTAACTTCACAACACGGCCTACAGTTGTTAGGAATTTCATATCTTCTTGAAATTTATCAGGAAGAAGAATACCACCTTTTGTTTCTTGTCGAATAGTTAAAGGACGTATTAATAGATGGTAGCCGGGAATATCGGGCAATACTTCTGGATCAGGTACTTCACCCTTAGTAATCCATTCATCATTCATAATTGCTTTTTCAAGTGTAGGTTGAAAAGTCATCAGTCATCATTCTCCATATCTTCTAACACAGACGTTTCATAATTCTTAATAATGTCTGCGGCTTTTGTCAACCCGTCTACTTTTCCCACTAACCAGCGATATTGTTCAAAGGTATCGCAGTTACCTGAAACAAGTACAGCCGTAATAGATTTTTTCTCTCTTTCAAATGCTTGTATTAAATCATCTAAATCTGTAAACAATTTTACCTCTTTTATTTAAAGAAAAATTCTCATCATGCGCAAGAACACAAGAACCAATATTTTCCTGAGATATCAAAATTGTCCAGCTTTTTGTTCCCTTGTCTTCAAATAAGCTGATAAAAGCATTAATTGATTCTAACGGCTTTACAATCATGATTTCTTCACCATAAATATCTCTAAGATACTTAAAAATTTTTTCTGTGGAACCGCAAGGACTAGCTCTCTGGAGATACCCATCATATAAAGAAGGATCTATCTTAACTCCTTCAGGTAGCTCCTGTGCTCTAGGCATTACTTGAGAGAAAAAAATAATGGTTAAGATTATAACGGGATAAGACCAATACTTCTTGATCCAACTCATTTTTTATCTCCTTCTTTTAATAAAGCATCTCTTGCAGCTTCTAATCTCCTTGTAATACTATTATCTATATTTTGAGCTTTTAACGCTTTATACTCTTCATGGTTTAGAAGTTCTTCAGCTGCTTCCTTAAATTTACCTTCATTAATTAATCTACGAGTGGTAGGACTTTGTACTAAGTCTCCTCTGTAATTTAATTGTATTAATTCAGACTGCAGATCAGGACTTAAAGAATCGTAATTTTTTATAAGTTTTTTAGCCTGTTCTGTTTTATTTTTTAGATCTATGTCGAATAATTCTTCTATTTTGTCAGCAGACATATCCATTTGTCCTACTAAAATTTTAGAAACTTCATCTGAAGAATATCCTAAATTCTCTAAAATCTTAGGAGTTTCTGATGTTACTAAATGACCTTTTGCTAAAGTACTTTTACCTTTAGAATCTTTATACTCTGATGAACGTACTCCTTCATATTTATGTAATTTTTTTCTAACTAAAGATTCTGTATCTTCTTCTTCTTCTCTCATAGCATCGGCTACTGTAGCATCTCTCCTTAGATCAGCTTCGGTTGGGCCAACAAGAGATAGTCCTCTTCTCATCCCTCTTACTTCTACATCATCATCTTCAATAGCTCCTAAAACAGGACCACCCTCTTCAAAAAACTCTACATCTTCTGGAGTTTCCTGTTCATTAATAAGAGAATCGACAATCATTCCTAATCTTTCTTCCGTTATATCAGCTTCTTTCATTTCTTCTTCAGCTACCTTTTGAAGATTACGGAGTGTTTCAATAACAATTTTAGTATTTTCAGAATTTTTATTAGTTTCCATCTTACTGGCAATAGTAGCTGAATCCTTAGCAGCCCTTAGACGACGATCTACATTACGCTCTTCTGATTTAACTTCATCGTTAACACCTTGTTGCCTGATCTCCATTTCCTCCAGATCTAGCTTACGGTTTTTAAGAGCGAGTTCTGCCGCTTGTTCAGAAGCTTTTAAGCGAAGTTCATCTTTTTGTATACCTACTCTTTCAGCTTCAATAGCAAGGCTCTGTTCTTGTACATTCTCTGCCCCACCCATCTGTGCGGCTCTCTGTTCATTAGCCATAAGAACTTTCTTAGCTGCACTAATAGAAATCTGATTAAGAATAGCAGGTTCATTTGTATCAACACCTGCTTGCATACCTTCTTGAGCGCCGATCTGTACAAGTCCTTCCATCTCTTCCTTATACTGAAGGAACATGTGTTCACGAATAGCTGCTTGCAATACAGGAACTACATTCTTCATCATCTCATTAGCACCAAGCATAGGATCAGATATAAAGTCGGTAAAGATTTTAATATAAGATTCGTGATCCTGTTGAGGAAATGCTTTAATAGGCATGCCATTAATAGCACTTTGTATATTTTCAATAGGGCTTTGAGGCTGTGCTTCCTGTGAAGGTGTTAAAAATCGTTGTGGATTTTGAATATTAGCAGCGTTCAGGATAGACATATGGACCTGTCGTACATCATACATACCGGGAGGAGCCTGCTCGGATAACTGAAGAACCATTTGAGCCATTGCTAATCTATGAGCAGCTGATGGAGTGTTCGGATCGGATACAGGTATAACATCTACTTCATCGTTAAAGTCATCTCTTAGAATAGAGGCAGACATTCCCGGTACCATGTACGGGTATGTAGGTGGTAGAAAATCTCTATTAATTCGTGCCAGAATACGGAACTCATGCTTCTGGCTTTGATGCAGACGTTTATGTATAGCACTAAAGAACTTTGCGCCTGCTTCTAATAAGGCAAGCGTTGTTCCTACAGGTCCGTAGTTTGTAGAGTTAGCAACAATAGCTTCTGCATTGTCAGCAAACTTCTGACCCATCTCAGTCATTGTACCTAAGAGTTGATACAAAGTATTTGAAGGTTCTCTGTAAGGAAGAGGAACAATAGCTTTATTTATATCCATTCCCGCTGCGTCAATTTCTCTAAACTCACCGGGAGAAATTGGATCATTATTTCCTACAATTCTAATACCACGAGCTTTAAAGCCACCGGGTAGATTTGCAAACTGTCCTGCATCAACCAAGCTACGTAAGGCAGCAGTCGCTGACATGGTAAGGTTACCAAGTAAATGTATAAGACCAAGACCATAGAAGCCAAAACCGGGTACAAATTTATAATGGGTGAAGTACATCATCTTCTGATATAGGGGATCGCCTTCGGCCCAATTACGCCTAATAGCTAAAACTTTACCTGAAGTTTCCTCAACTGTTACTACATAAGGCCATGCTGCTCCATCAGGACTATTAAATGGTTCAGGAAGATCAATATAACAGTGCTGTTCTAGCAATACATACTGTTCATCATAGTCCTCACCGGGATTAACTCCCATGATATCATTAATCTTACTAGAGATAGGGGCTAGTTCGGGAGTAGAAGCATGTCCAAGATCACACTCCTTGTACAAACCAGCAGTCATTTCTTTACGAATATCATTAGGAGAACGATTAATAACATGTGTATAACGAGAAGCACTCATTAAATCACTGGCATTATAAGAAACATAGAAGTGATCAACAGGAACAAACTCTGAACAGGGCCGTCCTTTTACAGGATCAAAGTACATTTTCTTAAAGGCACTTCCCATAAGAGGAAGATGAAAGAGCATACGCTCAAACTCATCAAAGTATTCAGGCATCTGTTCAGTAACCTGATAGTTCATAAAGTCCTGAACACGGTTAGCTTGTAATTGTTTCTTTTCATTAGGGTCACCAATGACCTGTGTCTTAACAGGGCCAGAAGCAGGAAATAATTCTACAGTAGCTTTAGATTGGAACTTAACAGCAGACTCAATAATAAGAGGAGATACAGCTTGACACGCACCTTCAAAAGGTTCGGATGCTTCTTCTAACTTAAGACCAAGAAGATCAAACCCTCTTTCAAAGGTAGACTCCCAATCCTGTCTAGACTCTTTATCAGCTTCGTAATGCTCACTAACCATTGATGATATTTCTTCAAGATCGTCATCATCAATATATTCAGCTAAGTTAGCATAATGATCAGACTGAGCACCCATGAGGACTTCCATTTCGTCACTCATGTTTATCTCAACTTCGCCAGTATTGTCATCAATAACAACTTCAATACTCGTGTCTATCTCTTCAAGAACTTCCCCGGCATTACTGCCTTCGACACGGTTAATAGGCCCCACTAAATTATGGGCATCCTCCTTACCATATTCTACTTGCTCTTCTCTTACTTCAGCAAGACCACCTTGTTCTTCTGCCATATCTTAAAGCCTACCTATTTATTTTTAACATACTTTTTATAAATCATCCAACCTACTGCTACAACAACAGCTACAATAATACCAACTGTTATTATAGGACTTGAAACTACCTCATCTACAACTACAGGAGAAGTCTCCACTATAGTAGATGCTTCTGGTTTCGCTACAGGGATTTTAACAGCATTAGTCATAACTTATCTTACCTCATTCTATGTTTTGGTTTACGGGCTTTGCCCCATCCTTTAAACTGATTAGTTTTACGGACAGGTCCACCACGACGATATCCTCTGAGTTCTTTTAGATCAGATCTTAAATCTGCTAGATCATGTTGAACATCTTCGGGATCTTGTGCATATTCTCTATCTTCTATTCTAGACAATAATGTTTCAAGGTCAAGACCAGTACGGGAACCATCCCCTTTAGGATTACTGGTTATTGTTCTTCCTTGTTCTACAATACGGTCTTCATCGTCTACACTAAAATCAATTTTATTATCGGGCTTTTTAGGAGGTTTAGCATCAGACGGCTTTCTTCCACCCATATATGCCCCCGTTCCTAAAGCAGTAATTATACCAGCACCAATTCCTAATTTTTTACCAATGTTTTTACTACTGGTAGTAGCGGCAGTAACAGCAGCTTTGTTACCTTTACCTTTACCTTTACCTTTACCTTTGCCTTTGCCCGCCTTTGGAGGTTTAGGTTTATCTATAGGCTTACCATCTCGTAATTTTGGATCTCCCCTTTTAGTTTTTTTATAATTTCTATTCATAGGTACAGGTCGATCACCCGGTCCTTGATTCTGTTGCTTTCTTTTAGCATCAGCTTTCTTTTTAGCATCAGCAGCTTTTTTTCTAGCTGCAGCCGCAGCCTTTCTTTTTGCAGCGGCAGCGGCTTTCTTAGTAGCAGCGGCAGCGGCTTTTTTCTCAGCAGCGGCAGCAGCTTTCTTAGCAGCAGCCGCAGTAGCTTTCTCAGCAGCTTTCTTAGCAGCAACCGAAGCAACTTTACCAGCAACTAATTTACCCCCTGCCCCAACTACTTTAGCAAGAGGACCACCTAACATTCCTGCAGCCGCACCAACACCAGCTAATGTTTGTTGCAGACGAGTTTTTTCATTAGTAACTTTTCTTATCTGTTTCGCTTTTTCATCCTGCCCTGCTCTAAAACGTTGAGCAGAAGTTTTTCGTACTTTTTTCTTAGGATCATTCTTAGCTCTAAGCTTCTCAGCTTCCTTAGCAGCTATACGGGCTGTACGTTCTTTATCCACATCACGAGCACCGATACTCCGTAAAGTATTTCTTCCTCTACGTCCACCTCTACGTCCTCGTCCTAGTTTAGTTACTCTTACAGTATCAGCCATGATGTGCTTTTCCCCAACCTTTAAGAGCCGCGCCTACACCGCGAGGCTTTTTCTTACGACTACCTTTGTCCATTGTTTTTACAGCAGCGAATTTACGCCGCCCACCTTTTTTCTCCATCGCTTCACTTTCGTTACGACGAGACTTAAGGGACTGTTGTCTCTTGGTCTTGTTACGTGCGCCCATCGACTCATCAAGACGAGCATTGTAACCCTGATCTTTTTTTACAGGACCACCTTTACTGTGGAGTTTTTTCTTTATCACGATCCGATGGGGTGCAGAAGTTTTTTTAGCTGCGGGTTTAGCAGTTTTTTTAGCTGCGGGTTTAGCAGTTTTTTTAGCACTTCTAGAACTACCTTTAAATAACTTTTTAGCTGCCATTTTCCCTACAATAGCGGGACCAGTCCCAGCCAGAGCATGACCTGCCAAAGGCGATGCTCCAACTCCCCCGACTATGAGAGGAGTAGCCATCGTCCCCAAACCAGCTAATGTCTGAACAGAACGAGGCTCTGTAGTAGTTGTTCTTTTAATCTGTCTCCCCTTTTCATCCATCGCTGATGTACGACGTTGAGCAGGACTCTTCCGTACTTTTTTATTAGGATCGTTCTTCGCTCTAAGAGCCTCGGCTTTTTTACCTATCATACGGGCAGACCGTTCTTTATCAGCATCCCTTGCTTTAATGTTGCGTACTGTAGTTTTAGGTTTTGCCTGCCTTACTGAAGCTGCAACAGATTTTTTCTTAGGAGCTTTCTTAACGGCTCTTTTTTTACGTTCATCAGCTAAAAATTTTTGTTTAGCTTCAAAGTCCTCGTCCTTTTTTTTACGTAAAGCTCTAATTGCTTTTTGTGATTGGTGGGGTTTGCCTTTCATCTCTGCTGGATGTAAAGCATCTTGATTCATTCGGGTTATATCACCACCCCCCGCTCTTTTTACTGTTTCACTTTTACGGGGCATCATCATTCCTTTTTGATTTCTAGGGGTTGTTTTAATTGCGCCTCTCGCTTGTTTTGCTGCGCTGACTTTTCCTCCCATTGCTTCATCTATTGATTTAGAAGCTTTTTGAGTTAAAGGTTTTTTTACTACAGATTGAGAACGAGTGGCTTTATTATTATATTTTTTTACTCTTGCTGCTGTAGCTTCTCTAGCTTGTTTTTTAGCTGTTTCAGTTCTTTCCCTTAATTCTTTACGTTGTTGTCTTGTTCTTGCCCCACCTCCTCTTACAGAACCTTTACGAGGGGAGGCTGTAGTTTTTGGAGGCTGTAAATTTTTAGGCAGCTGGTTCATGTTTGTTATAGGTTTTTCTATAACTTTTTTAGCTGCAGTTTTAGAGGCTTCTCTTGCTGTGCCATTTCTTATTAACATCCGTGCTAGAGGCATAGCTACATGTTGAGCAATCTTTTGACCTGCTAGTACTACTGGAATAAATGCTACCATCGTTAGATTCTCCAATAACCTTTTCTAGGTGGGGAGTAGGTTCCCTCATCATCATCTTGGTAGTTAGGGTCATCGGGGTGTGTAACTTTCCAAGAATCACGCATATATAGAATAGCCATTACCATAGCATCTACTTGGTCATCATGTTTCCCATAGGGAAATCTTGAGGCTTCGTAGATAAGGTCATTAGCCCATTCTTTCATTGTAGGCAACCAAATACGTCCTGCTTCTAAAAAAGGCGTTGCTGCCGTAGCTCTACTTACTTTATCACGATCTGGGGTGTATTCCAACACAGGAAGACCTGCACGACGCATATCCTGTATCAAAGACTGCCCACTGGCTTTCTTCTCTACCACCACCATATCAGGATTATGTTTTTCAAATTCTTCCTGTGCTACCATACGTAATTCAGGGTACTCAAATCTCTCTCGTATATTTCCTAATAATATTAAATTAGGTGTTAAATGTTCACGCCCACTTTCATCCTGCTCAAAGTTTTCAAAGATACCCCATGTCTGTATTACGGAGTAGTCAGCTGTAGACTTGACAGAGAAAGCTGTATCATATGTTTGTATAATAAAATCACAATCAGGAGGATCTTCTTCTAACCAACTTTCAAACCACTCTGTTTTTATAATACCTCCTGTATCAGGAGTAGGTTCCTGCATATACAGACTATCCCAATACCTGTTACCATTATGTAATTTTATTTCATACTCATCACTCTTAAGTACGCTTTCAGGCTTCCACTCAGGAAAGTAGGAAGACCCAACAGGTAAGTTAAGAAGCTTGGCTGCTTCATCATCAAGCCATGCAGGGATCTTAATAACATCCCACGGAATATAATTAGGATCATCAGCTTTAGATGCTGCACTCAGTAACCAGCCACATAGATCATCTTCATGGTAGCGAGTATTAATAATAACAATAGAACCATTCGGCATGATCCGTGTCCGTAGACCCGCAGGATACCACTCCTTTATGTAGCGTCTTCCCGCTTCACTAAAGGCATCCTCTTCAGACATAACATCATCAAGGATAGCAACATTAGCACCACGTCCTGCTATCTGTGTATGGACTCCTGCTGCTACGTAGACACCATTCTGGTTGGTCTGCCACTTACCCGCAGAGCGTACATCACTCCGTAGTCTTACTTCAGGAAAGATTATCTCAAAAAGGTTAGACTTAACCACATCTCTAACAGCGCGGCCAAAATCACTAGCAAGCTGATCACTATGGGATACCGATAGTATTTCATGGTTAGGATGTCTCCCTATATACCAAGCAGGAAATAACTTTGAACATATTACTGATTTACTGGAACGAGGAGGGAGGAAGACCATAAGCCTTCTACATGTTCCTTCTTCTAGCTGTTGTAACTTACTTGCTATAATTTCAATATGCCGACCCATCTTAAAATCAGCAACAAGGGTAGGAGCTAAAGCTCTAAGGAAGGTAAGGAAATCATTATGTGCATTTCCTATAATACGCTCTATTAACTCTCCTCTCATCTCTTTGAGGGCAGCTAATTGATTTGTGAGAGGCATGTTAATTTAAATCTTTAGGACGACTCTGCTGCATTTCCCAAATCATAAAAGCTAATTGAAAAAGATCTTGTGCAACAGTAGCTATCTGCCCACGAATATGGTCAAAGTCTGAATCAGGATTCCCTATAGAGGGGTGTGAACAAATCTGAGCATGCAACATATCAATAATAAAATTAATCCTATCTCGAAATTGCTCCATCCCTTTAGTCCCACACGCATGTAACTCAGGGGTATAAGAGTTTTCTAATTCTTCTAAAAAACTCTCACCAAAATCATTATCTCGTTCTATAAAATCAGAAAACTCAGGCCACGTTAGAGGACGTTTCATCCGTATCTATATCCTTGTCATCCTGCTTGCTATTGTCAGACACAAGTTTAAGACCAGCAATCTGTGCTAAGTTCTCAATGTCCTTCTCAATACTAAGCGGATCATCACCACTTTCAAAGTGGCCCATCTTTATTTTCTGTTCAGACCTATCAACAAACATACCAAGATGTTTTGCTACAGACTCAACTGAACGGTTAGCGTTAGTGTAGTCACCATTCTCTAAGGAATGATCATATATCTCATTAAGCCTGTCAAGTACCTTATCTGCGTTCCAAGCCATGTGCTTTATAGCCTCTTGTCTTATATCATCTATACGCTG
>TARA_R110002051_G_scaffold129540_3_pt1 | contig 15958 bp, 11 predicted proteins | sample TARA_R110002051 | Tara Oceans TARA_R110002051 (sample SAMEA4397023) | marine metagenome | biome: Polar Biome; feature: [MES] marine water layer (ENVO:01000295) within the mesopelagic zone...; material: water (ENVO:00002006), including particulate matter (ENVO:01000060) such...
ATCAACGCTGCAGCGCACACTCTATAAACAAGTATCAAATGATTATAAAAATTTATCTGAGCAAGGCCACAAAGGCGTTATGTTAAAAGCGCTACATGACATGCGAATGATTTGTGCTCATCCTCTAAAGTTTCAACAACAAGCGAGTATCAGTGATTCGCCTAAAGCCAAATGGTTAATAGACACTTTAGAGACAATAAAACAAAAACATGAGAAGGTGATTATTTTCACTGAGTTTAGAGATATTCAATTATTTTTAAAACGCCTTCTCCTTGAGCGATATGGATTAAGCGTTACTACAGTGAACGGAGATTCAAATACCAACAGCAGAAGAGGCTTAACCCGGCAGGGCATTATTGATCAGTTCCAAGAAGTGAATGGTTTTAATGTGATTATCTTATCCACGGTTGCAGTTGGCTTTGGTGTGAATATCCAAAAAGCGAATCATGTGATCCACTATACACGTAGTTGGAACCCAGCCAAGGAAGATCAGGCAACTGATAGAGCCTACCGAATTGGGCAGGACAAAGAAGTTTATGTGTACTACCCATCTATTGCAGCAACTGATTTTGAGACGTTTGAAATTAAACTGGATAAGCTGTTATCTAGTAAGCGTAGCCTTGCCGATGATATGTTGAAACCAAACGTAGAGCTCACTCAAGAACTGATTCAGTCGATTTATTGAGTAAGCTCTTTAACAAAAAAGGTGCTTAAGCACTGGTATCAATAAGAATGTTTTCAAGATAAAAAACATACAAACAGTTCGCTTTTCCATAAAAATATAATCAGTATTAAACAAGGGTAGATAGATGAGTGATAATTTTGCATTAACTGATACACAAGCTTATTGGTTTGTTGGCTCTATGTATGATGATAAAGATCATACGGCACGATTTATTGAAGATGGTATTTGGGAGTTCAATCCTGAAGCCAAACCGATTGATTCAATAAAGTCTATTAAGACTGGCGAGAAAATCGCTATTAAATCAAGCTACATAAGAAAAAATGGACTACCTTTTGACAATCGAGGACACGCTGTGTCTGTGATGGCTATCAAAGCCATTGGTACAGTGATAGAGAACTTAGGGGATGGTAAAAATTTAAAAGTAGACTGGGAAGTAAATCCTACTCTTAGAGAGTGGTATTTTTTCACAAATCGTAATACGGTTTGGAAGGTTATTCCTGAGACTGCGATAAGAGCTGGTTTGATAGATTTTGCATTTCATGGCAAAGCTCAGGATATTGACATGTTTCGCAATGATCCATATTGGCGAGAAAGGTTTAGTGATAATACTAAGGAAAATTTATCATTTAAGTGGACGAGCTTCTATGAGGAAATCGCATCCAAGCTTCTCTCTTTTAGAGATCGCCGTGATGAGCTTATTGCTGGCATTCATAAAATTTCTGAAAAAAGTGATGTTATGTCTATTCTCAACGATCAGTATGAAGAGGGTGTTGAAGGAGGGCTATTAAAAGATATATGTCCGTTCACAGTTATGGCTATGTTCAATCGGGGTATTACAGATGACAATCGAAAAATAATCGCTAAGGAATTAGCTGATTTACTTGGTGTATCGCAGCCAGTGCCAGAATCTTTCGATGGCATTCCTATTGTCAACAATCAAAAAACATGGTTTTTTGGCTATAGTTATAAACGTCAACCAGATGATATAGATAATCTGTGGGATGTTTATGCTCGAGCGATCTCATTTACTGATTTAGACAATGAAGGTGAGAGTGAAGATACTAGATCCGAATTTATTGCTGCATATGATAAAGCAACACAATGCTATGGCGTGGGTTGGAACCTCACTATGGGTCTATATTGGATTAGGCCTTGGAGCTTCTTAACATTAGATGGGCAGTCTCAAGAATATATTAATAAGAAACTTAATATTGAGATTAGTATGAACGGTCTAAAGGGGCGTTGTACTGCAAATGATTATTTAGGATTGCTAGATAATCTTGATACACGATTTCAAGAAGACAGCTACCCTGTACACTCGTTTCCAGAACTATCACTTGCAGCATACAAGTATCAGCCGAATAAGTCGGAAAAGTCACCTAAGAGAAATTGGAACGATATTATTCCATCCCAAGTAAAACAGCTTTGTTATGAAAAGCAGTCTTATGAATTTACAGTAGATGAATTTTTAGAAAGATTTACTAATGACCTTGAAGAAAGGTATCCCGATAGGAAAGATGTGGGAGGAGGTGCTAAATATCTATTAAAAGAAATGGTTAAAGATGGAAGAATGGAGTTACTTAGCAAAGGGGTATATCGCTTGCTAAGTGAGGATCTGGTCAGTGATATTGAAACATATTCTGAGCTTGATAGCCAAGTAGCTCCTGATATTTATTCTATTGATGATATTACGGCTGACGGGTGCTTTTTACCTCAATCTAAGATTAAAATGATACTTAAGCGTCTTCAGGCTAAGAAAAATATCATACTTCAAGGTCCTCCAGGAACGGGTAAGACTTGGCTCGCTAAAAGACTGGCCTTTGCTTTGATCGGACATCGAGACGATAGTAAAATTAAAGCGGTACAGTTTCATCCAAACCTTTCATATGAAGACTTTATACGTGGTTGGAGACCATCAGGTGAAGGTAAGCTGACATTAGTAGATGGCCCTTTTATGGAAATGATCGACAACGCCATCAAAGACCCTGATTCGAAATATGTGATCGTCATTGAAGAAATCAACCGAGGGAACCCTGCTCAAGTATTTGGTGAAATGCTGACATTACTTGAGACGGATAAAAGAACGCCTGATGAAGCGCTAGAGCTATCTTATAAGAGGGAAGATGGTGAGCGTGTCTTTATACCTGATAACCTATATGTTGTAGGCACGATGAATATTGCTGATCGCTCACTCGCATTGGTTGATCTTGCGCTGCGTCGTCGCTTTGCGTTCATTGATCTTGAACCTACGCTTGGTAAGGCTTGGCACGATTGGGTGCAATCTAAAAATAGTATTGATTCGAATGTGCTGAATGAGATTGAAAGCCGTCTGAATGCTCTAAATAATGGGATTACTGCAGATGTAAGTCTTGGCGCTCAATTTCAAGTAGGCCATAGCTATGTCACACCAGCTACTGGTATGAATATCGCAGATGCTAAAAAGTGGTTTTTTGAGGTGGTAGAAACAGAGATAGGGCCTTTACTTGATGAGTATTGGTTTGATGACCTTGAAAAGTCTCAAGCTGCCCAAAAACTTTTGGTCAAAGGCTTGTAATTCTATGTCTGTTACAGAAGATGTACTTGCTGAACCTTGTGATGATATTAAGCATATAGGCAAGATACCTATTCGTAATCTTTGGTTGCTCATGCTATATGCATCAGATATTTATAGAGAGCTGGATGCCGCTAATGTAGCAGTCGAAGACAATCCTGACGACATTCCAGACTTAATAGCAGAAATGCTTTGTCGACGGGTTGAACGCCGTATTCAGCGTAATTTGAGCTACAGCTATCAGTCTCGTGATGCTGTGCTCAGTCGTGTTCGGGGGCGGATAGACTTGCTTAGCACTGAAAGAGGTAGGTTGCTTGAGCGAGGTCAGGTGGCTTGTCGTTTTGATGAATTGACCATCGATACGCCGCGTAATAGATATGTGCGTGCTGCTCTTGAGATCATCTCTAAAGTCGTTAAACGTAAAGCACTGGCTCACAGGTGCCGATCATTAGATACACGTCTAAGACGTATGGGTGTCAGCCAAATACGCCCTAGTCGTAGTGAGGTCTCGGTAGATAGGTTTGGAAGGCATGATGCTGAAGATAAACCTATGGTAACGGTGGCCCATTTGGCGTTTAACTTGGCTTTACCAACTGAGTCTGCCGGTACAAGGCAGCTGTCTTTGCCAGAAAGAGATAATCTACCTTGGCTTCGCAAACTATTTGAAAAAGGGGTGGCTGGGTTTTATGATACGGTTCTTCCACAACCTTGCTGGCAGGTCAAAGCTGGCAAGATAATTAAGTGGCAGATTGATAGTAATAGCGCCGGCATCGATAAAATCCTCCCTAATATGAAGACAGATATCATAATCGATAATACAGAATTGGGATGTCGAATCGTTATCGATACTAAATTCAATGCCGTCGTAACAAAAGGCTGGTATCGAGATCAAACATTGAGAAGTGGCTATCTTTATCAAATGTATGCTTACTTGAGGTCTCAAGAGGGTAGTGATGACCTTCTAGATGATAATGCTTGTGGTCTATTTATTCATCCTGCAGTAGGCGAGAATATTGATGAATATGTTGTCATTCAAAACCATAAGATTCAATTTTCCACCGTAGATTTAGGAGCGTCTGCTATGGATATTCGCAAGCAGTTATTAAATATACAGAACGTAGTAGAGGGCTTAGATGCAAAAATAGACAGTTGAGACAAACTAATAATGTTGTAAGATTACGGCATTAAGCCTATAACTTAGTATCTTGCTAAAGAGTCAGAGTGACATGCTAGCAATCATTTTATGCGTAAACCGTATGACGACTTTTGTATCAGTGTCATCATATAGAATGGTTGCCCCTAGTTTAGAAGGCAATCACGATGATCTAGCCGATGCTAAATATCAAGCTGAGCTATTTAGATTAGTATACATGTTGAAGGCGTCTATAAGACATAGCTTAGAATAGAATTACTCTATATATAAATGATGAACATATTTCGTGATTAAATCACGAACTACAAAGTGGGGATATCTATGACTAACGGAATAAGCTCTGAGCAAGCCTTTGAGCATGCATGGAAATATTTTGAATTGCACTCTAGCCAAAGAACGACTTTATTTAATTATTTCTTATTTATCATAGCTGGTTTGGGTGCAGGTATCGGAGCAACTTTTCAAGCGTCTAATGATCTTCTATATATGGGTACATTTTTAAGTATATTCGTTGTTTTAGTATCTATTGTTTTTTGGAAACTAGACCAGAGAACTTCATTTTTAGTTAAGCAGTCAGAATCAATCTTAAAAAATTTAGAAAGTAATTCAGATAGTGCTATTGGTATATTCATAAATGAAAATACAAACTTAGTGGAAGAAAATAAGAATCGAAACTATTTTAAAAAAATATTAACTTATGGAGCTGTATTTAGATTTACCTTTGGGGTTACAGGTTTTGTAGGAGTTGGTTTGGTTCTTCTATTCGTAACAAAAATACTAGTCTGCTTGACCTAACAATCCCCAATATTAACAACATCACCTGAGAAAACTATACTTTAGCTCTCTATACCTTGTTGGTAATAGTGTGTAGAACTTTTTCGACTTATTAAAGCAACAGAAAATATATGGTATATGCAGATACTAAAGATATTTCGAGTGCCATAAGATTAAGGAGTTTATTATAGTCATTTGTTTACAAAGGCGATTATTGGTGGAACTATTAGAGTATGTAATATACGCCGTTTTAGGATGTCGTAAACCATCAAAATGGGACAGAATAAGCTGTTAGAATACATAATAATCTTTGATGTTCTATTTATTAGACAAGAAAAAAGGGCAATTTTGAATGACTGAATCAATACTTCAAACCTATCTTAACGAACAGCACATCAAAACTGATGTTACGGAAAACATTGATAGCCTGAAGAAGGCAGTCAAAGAAATCGAAAAATACCTAACAAGAAAGAAAATAAAGCCGGATATCATCTCCTATATCTTAGTTGCGCTCGACCCAAAGATAAAAGACAGCGATCCTGTGGTGCAGCATGTGGAAACGATCATTATCAAAAAGTGGCCTGCTTTTAAGAATAGTGTGACGGCCACTAATGATAAATCCACCACCTACGTACGGGCAGTGATCCTAGAATCGCTGTCCCAGCTATCGAAAGGTGATGCGGCTATGGCAGCGTTGATCTGGCTAACCGCCCGTGACGTGATCGGGCATTACCAGCTTGATGTGGAGGAGAATTCGATCCGTACATTTCTTCAGCGATTAGCTGATCAAGCGGAGAAAAATGGACAAGCGGCATGGGGCATCAGTCCAAAGCTTCAGGCCAGTAAATTTAATGAAGTTGAGATTTCTATTTCAGCAGTTAACGCGGCTGAAATAGATGAGGAATCTCTAAAGGAACAATTACTCGATGCTATGGTCCATTCTGGGTGGAGTGCACAAGCTGGGGGAGGAAAGAACCCTACCCAACAAGGTAATCATAGTTGGCAATGGCCTAAGTTTATGGCTGAACACTCAGCTATAGGGATTACTCAAGTTGTTAATTCGGCTTTATCCCAACAAGCCCAATCCCTTTCCACCATTTCATCCTCCATTAAAAAGAACTTAGATGATTATTTTGCTCAACTTCAACCTTTTTTCGAAGACCTGAATGGTTCCATAGTCGACAGCATCACCGCCAACAATAAGCGCAGTGAGCTTCTGTGGTGGAAGCAATCGCTTTATTCCCTTTCTCTGAATACTAGTTACCGTAGCTTTGACCCGTTAAATGCAGCCGTTTGCATGGCGTACGACCTTACTGAACAAGTGGATCCGATTTACCCGGAAAGCTTGGATTACTTGCTGCGAGAAACGCTGAAAGACGTTCACGGAGATCAGGCAGCCGAAGAACGCCCACTCGTAGACTGGTTACAGGATAGCCTTAGCTTGCATGAAAAAATTCAGTCAGCATTGAAAGATTCTGCAGTACAAAGTGAAGAACGTCAACCTCTGCTCAACGCATGGGCCAATGTCTTATCTTTAGGGGAAACCACCCATTTTTTCATAGAAACAGGTATTGACAAAAAAGCCAAATTGACGACATCCGATCTGGCAGTGTGGTTATTTCATGGACTACAAGCGCAAAAACTGGCAACCAATAAATAGGGCAAGAAATGGCAAAGAGGAGATGTACTAAAGAAGGATGCTATGCACCTGACCATCTTTGTGTTGAACTTGCGAGTCCTCGGCACGAACAATGTGAGTTTTTCGTAAGAGTAGGAGCCATAGAAGCATCGGTCACAACTTCAAAAGGTTCCGCTGCCACAACCTCTATTCCATGGACGGGAGAATGGTTGCGCCCCGAACAACTAGACCTTCTAGCACACAGAGGAAAACCTAAAATTATTGGTTTGGTAGGATCGTCTGGGGCAGGGAAAACTACCTACCTTGCCATGTTGTATTCGCTGCTATTCAACGGCAAACTTATTGAAAACTGGGACTTTGCCGGTAGCTATACACTGAACGGGTGGGAATTACAGGCTAAAACGTTGCAAGTTCAGGAAGATGGTACGGTTCGAAATCCAGATGCCACGCCTTCCGATAAAGATTTTTACAGCCTATATCATCTGGCACTACGCCACGATGGTTTTTTACACGATATCTTGTTTGCTGACTCATCAGGCGAAGTGTTTTCAAAATGGGCAGATAATGTGAACGACCCTGCTGCTGAAAATGCTCGCTGGATTTATGGCAACGCTCATGCCTTCCTATTTTTTGTTGATTGCGAGGCAATTGTTGAGCAGCGGGGCAGGGCGAAACGTGACATCATTCAATTAGCCGAACAGGTCAAAAGCAGGCTTCGAGGTAGACCAGTGGTGATCATATGGTCGAAAGCTGATCTAACCGAGGATATGCGTGAAAACATTGTAGAGGTCATCAAACAAAGCCTGTCCGAAACTTTTCCTGGGGCTACCTCAATAGAAATTAGCAATTATTCAAAATCTGACTCCGACCAGTTATGCCATGTCAATAATATAAGCGTGGCAGAGACGATGCTTAACCTATTGACCAGCCCACAACCACTGCGCATCGCGCCTGCGTCTATTCAAACAAATGATTTTTTCTTTTTATACCGAGGTAGCTATGGTAGTAAATAACGAAATATTGATTATCGGGCCGCCTGGAACGGGTAAAACTACCTTCTTAGCACAATTATACGGTCGCCTATTGGAGAAGAAAGGAAAGCTACAATTGGCTTCAGCACCTGAAAATATCGATGGTATAAAAAATGCTTATAATAAACTTGCCGATGGGAAAGAAACAGAGCCAACTCCATCAACAGATAACTTGGAGGTCAAAATACCTGTCACATACGAAAAGCAGGAGTTTTTGTTACATTGCAAAGATTATGGTGGGGAACAGGTACGCGACCTCGTAGCATTGATGGAGTATGACAAAACATGGATTGAGCGGGCGAAAACGAACGACCGTTGGATTCTCTTTATTCGCCCTTCAGAAATTGAACAACGCTTCGACTTAAGTAAGAAGGGGTATGCCGAAAAAAAACAGAAAGAATCGAATTTATCAATGCTCGGTACTTCCAATCAATCCCAATTCATCGAGCTAGTGCAGGTAATGCTGCATGCACGCGGCACAGGAATGAAGGAGCCCGTTGATACCCCACGGTTGCTTATTGCATTGACCTGCTGGGACGAGCTGGGGACTGATTTGACACCAAAAGAAATCTTACAGCAGAAGATGCCGCTGTTCACACAGTTCATTATGGCTAACTGGTCGCCAGGAGCCTTAAACATCATAGGTGTATCCGCACAGGGGTTCCCGCTAAAAGCGGATAAGGACCGCGACAAATATTTGGACGAGATGCCTGAAAGTTTCGGTTATCTGGTATTGGACGACAATCCTAAGGAAAAAGATCTGACCCGCCTCATTGAAAAAGCTTTGACCTTATGATGATTATCCAGCAAGCCATATACGGAGAAGTGCAGGGGAAAACCTCTGGGCATGGTCTGTTGGCTGCGTCCGATGAAAAAAATAAACTATTCAATCGAGTGAGCGGCTACACTGATCTGGCCGACCGACCTGAAGGAGGAGTCTTATCCAGCTTTGTGGTACGTGGTTTATTTGTCGAAGATTACTTTCTGCTGATTAAGACGTTTCCCGATAAGAGTCCTGGGCTGCGTTCTGGACGGGTTTTCTCGCATGCTCTATTCATACCAAAAACAGAACTACATCAAATCAATAATCTCAGCAACCTGTTTCAATACCACCTACCTTGTATTCAAAAAGAAGTGAAAATGAAGTCATTTGAATACGTCTCGCAAGAAGCTAATACGACTATTGAAGTCGTGGACGGAAGGGAAGCAGCCGCCACTAATGTTTTGCTAGAAAATGAGCCATTTGTTTGGCTGGGTGAGGAAGGGTATTGGGAATGGATAGCCCGAATTTGGGTTAAGTTACCAACCAAAGAAAAGCAAAACCTAAAAATCGGAGCGGCATTTGGCCCTTCTTATGCGAGAAACGACTGCCTCAATCTACTATACATTCTAGAAGATACCGAAACTTTGTGGGAAAGGCATTCTTTTCGTATAATCGGTAAATATGAATCACAAAACCTGCAATCTTCAGCCGCAAGCTGGCTGGTGGGAGATGCTAAAAAGGCAGCTCCCTTTGAAATCTTGCTCAATGATTTTGATCCGAAAATTGATTCCTTAAAAACTCTCAATCAGCTTGTTGATTACGGTAAAACATATCATCAGCTCAACAATAACCCCGAGCTTAACCGTTTGTTAGTGTTGGCTCATTTTATTTCGAAAGTTAGTCCCAGTGAAGGGGTTGGAAACAAGGGAAAAAATAAGCTGGTGAATGCTATCCTTGAAGCCATTCCCAATGCGCCGACAAATTTGATTATAGCTCTTCAACACCAGAGCTGGACAGGTTTTCCGAATGCAATACATCCGATTACGGATTCACTGAGCGACTGGCTCAACCACCATCTTTTTAAAGGCAATAAAGCAAAGGAGTGTGGAGCGCTGCTGGTAAGTGCACTGGAAGCAAATTTGCAAAACTGGTGGGCCAGCTTTGTTTTGAGCTATACACGTAACCGTCTAAAAAAACGGCAGTCTGGCGATGCTCAGATTTTTTGGCAATGGATGGGAAAAGAACCTACGTTGATTGCCCAACACACTTACTGGTTGCCAGATGATGCTGAAGACGAACTGACCCAAAAAATTCCACAATTAGAAACAGCTGTTGCGGAAATGGTTTTGCACATGGCCGAAAAAAAGGACTGGCTTGTGCTACATGCAAAAGTGGCTGCGCAGCTTTATTCTGTAGAAGAAGCCATTGACGTTCAATTGCGTATCGATACTGATGAAAAGCATACTCGAGCGTTCCAAGCTCTTTCCGAATGTATCAAGAGCAGCTCATTTGTATCTGAAGCTGCTGGACACACCGATGCTCGCTTGCACTACATCGCTGGAAGGCTAATTACCGAAAACAACAATTTACTGAAAGATATCAATATTACTAGCGAAGGTTGGCAGAATTGCTGGCAAGCAGCTATTGAGCAAGGTAGTGAGGTCTGGCAAGGCATTCCCGACCCAAAGCAAACTTTGTTTAAAACTCTTGATCACTTGCTGGCTGGAAATTCGTTTAATGGAGCTCTTCTCCATACAATAAGCATTGGGAAGTATAGCAGTCTAAAGGATTATCCACAGCGGGCATCTATCTGGTCTGTACTGCCTGAGACAGAACGTTCCGAGTTCATTAATGCAACCTTTGTCGAGCTAATCGATGAGCTTGTCACCAGAAAAATTAACTATGATGATCTCGAATATGAGTTAAAAAAGGGAATGCAATCACAAAAGGTGCAACAATTTGTTATTAGTAGTAAAGCCATTTCGCTCACGAAGAAACTACGACTGTTCGATGTATTGCCCGGTTTAAGAGAATACCACGTACAGCAGTTAATACAGGAAAACCAATTTTCTCTAAAAGAAGCAGAAGAACTTGGTCGGCTTGTTTCTAAACAAAGATGGAAAATGGTAGTTGAAGAGCTTTATGATAACCGCTTTCGCAGAGAGGACTTGGTACCAGCTTTATTACAATGCAGCCACTTACTTGGGTTTTTACGACGTCTGACACTTTCTGCTAGTGGATTAAAAGCAGATGCAATCAGTTCAGAGGAATGGTGGGATGAATTTTTGAGAATTGCACCTGTGCTGTTCCCAAGTGGACCAGCCGAAAATGGATTGTGGGTTAGTGCGGGGGGTGACTTGTCACAACTCCAAACAACTGGCACTGGCCGGGAAAAGTGGAGTTCTGCTGTACAAATATTACGTAACAATGAAAAACGAAAACTAAAAAAAATATTAAGTAAAATGCGCGACATATATTCTGACAACGAAATACTTGAAAAACTACAAGAGATTTTATGAACAAACCTATTCTTATCCTTACCGCTCTAGAAGTAGAGCGATCGGCAGTCGAGCAGCATTTAAAAAATATCGAGCTAATACTACACCCTGAAACTGGCACCAATTACACCAAAGGCACCTACTATCACAGCGATAGAGCCCTTGAGGTGGTTGTCGCTCGTACCGATCAAACCAATATAAATGCCGCAATAGAAACTGAACGTGCTATATCTAACTTTGAACCAGAATATGTATTTTTTGCAGGTGTGGCAGGTGGATTAAAAGATGTAGAAGTTGGAGACATTGTCATTGGTCGGGATGTCTATGGTTTTGAGCGAGGAAAGGCCGAAAAAAACAATTTTAAACCTCGTCCACAATTTGGTGCATCCACCTATGCCCTAGAACAATTGGCCAGTCATTATGCAAAAAGTACTACTTGGAAACAAACAATTGAAGCTCTGCAAAACCCCGATTTTGCTCCCGTCATCCGCACTCACACCGGAACCATTGCTTCTGGTGAAAAGATAGATGCATCTATTGATTCAAATCTTCATCAGTTCCTTAAGCAAAACGCCAGCCATGCCCTCGGCATCGAAATGGAAGGGCTCGGCTTTCTAGAAGTCTGTCGCATGCGCCCGCTTGTCAAAACCTTACTGCTTCGTGGTATCTCCGACCTAGTAGATGGCAAAAGTCATATGGACGGTAGGGGCTCTCAGTTCTATGCTTCTGCAAACGTAGCTGCCTTTCTGTTTGGCCTACTTGAACAGCTGGATTTTTCAGATATAGTAACCGAACCAACTCGAGTGCAAAAGCTAGTTGAAATTATGTGTAAGCTTTATCCAGGAGGCTTGAAGGATAATCAAATATGGATCGCGGCAGGTGGGGATCTATCTTTAGTTAATCTAGGCCAATCAGGTAGAGGACAATGGGTCGAAGCGATTCGAACGTTGAAATTAGGCGGAGGAGGTAATGTGAACATCGATAGATTGATTAAAGCTGTTGCAGAAGAGTATGGAGATAATAAAGATGTTAAAGAAATACTATAACTTGGACCGAACCATTCTAAAAAATATAAGATACTCACTCAATTTAGCATCTAGGTTCCTTGCGATTATAGCAGGCTGGGAGCCTACAAACCCCGGTATTGACAACCTCACCTGAGAATAATAAAAAATTGAGAAAACTATACGTCATATACAGCATGGCTTGAAGCGTTTTTATGGCTTTAGTCTCTTAGATGGGTTATGTAATATTGATATATTGGCCACCATAAAAATGATGCCATCGTTACCTAAGATAATTTGTCTTAGCAGCATATAGCAGCTCTGTGTTCGAACTAATTTCACAGTAATGCTTTGCAGGTGAGCCTAATATAACAATGATATTTTTACCAAAATTCACAGGTCACCATTTTATTTTTAGGATTGTAGATAGCGCCTCGGTCTTCCGTTTCACCCTAGTACGAGGAGTTTTTTTTATATTTCTAATGGATTTTGAGATTCTAAGTGCTTTGAAATCAAAAGCTTTGACTCTCAATTCATTTTTATAATAACATGAATATTATTCACTATTTTATTATATATAATGAAAAATATTAAATTAAAACCAACTCAAAAATTTCTTGTGTTAATTAAGGATATTCTAGTTATCCATAATGATGCTAGAAAGGCTTTTAATATTTGGCATCAATTTAGACCGAAAACGTTGGATATTAATATGCATGCTTTGGATGATCATTATTGTCAACCATTACGTTTGGTAGCTGGCTTGGATGATACTTACTACTTCTGTAATGATTTTTGCAGTGTCGATATTCTGCTAAGAGAATAGATGGGTTCACGACAGCCATGTCTTATAGATTCTGAAAATCTAAACGACTGAGCTATGCTGAAGAAACCGTACAAGTAAACTTGGTAAACTAGGTGTATTCACAGGAGTTTACCATGACTAAGAAAGTCAGAACTTATAGCACAGAATTCAAAGCCGAAGCCGTCAAAAAGATAGCAGACAATAACGGCAATATCTCAGCGACTGCAAAACAAATCAGCATCACCATGCAAACGCTACGCCTTGACCACAGCCAAAATCTACGACACGGAGATGCTCTGGCACATCACTTGTAACGTCGATAGTTTCTGTTAGTAAGTGCTGTATGCTTTGATGATGCTGCCAGCCGTATGCAACCGTATAAAATATGGCCTTTTCTACGGATGTGAGCGCATTGGTCACTCGGTTTGTGCGGTTTCGAAAAGTAGTTTAATCCAAGTTTTCGTCAGAATTCTGACGAAAGTAGTTCACCATATTTTTATAGTAGTCGCCAAAGCTATTGTTCATAGACGCGTTAGAATTATCAATTTGAAGCTGAAGTTGAGCTGACATAATTGCTATCCTCAATGTGATCTTTCGATGTGTTGAGGCTATTATTAGTGCTTTTGTAAGACACCGTATAAGCTGGCAAGCTTGCGGCATATATATTGCTCAAATAAAAAGCCGTCTATCAGTGATAGATGGCTTTTTATTTGATGTTTTGCTCGAGCACAGCTCTGCGCTTTGCGCTTTAGGTAAGTGTCTCCCAGACACTCATTAATTCTCGCTCATCTTAAAAGTCAGGGTGCAGTTCAGATTTTGTATCGTACTATACAAAGTCACTTCTTAAAATTTTAATTTCTTATAAGTCAGGTATCAGGAGGGCAATAGCAAAGTAGTGCTCTGCTGTTTCCTTCCCCATCGCTGATTTTAAATGCAGAAAAATACTAAAAGAAAAGGACGCAACATTGACTGTTTCATTCTTTTTGCATGCGCTTTCAGCTATTTAGAAATACCGTTAAAGATATGACTGTGTTTAGCCATCTAATATTGATGTGAATGGTTGGATGTATAGGCCTCCTTGTAGCTTTAACCCTGTGTTATTGCTTAAGGTACGTCACGAAAGGTTACTGTGTAGCTATTATCACTCTTTTTGAACACAGCTGGATATTTCATTGCCTAATCCTTCGTTTATCGTCTATACAGAACGCACAGTATGGCTCTACATTGCCTTTGAATACTCTAAACGGTACATAAGAGTGCCATACTGTGATTTAAATTGCTCTAGTGGCACGTATAGCGTTTACGGTGAGTTATTATTCGCACCAAGCTAAGACATGCTGCAACCAGTTACTACCAACCATCAGTCATATCGATCAACTTCTTGTCAATGGCATCGTCTACCGCTTTATCCCAATCCTTGAATTTATTGGTCGCCAGTACCTTGCCTGTCTTGTCCAAGGTGTAGCGAGTAACACCGCTTGGCGACGTGTTGTACATGTACATAATGCCGTTTTTATAACGGCCGTCATCAAATGAATATTGGTCTGTTTCTAACTCAATAGAGGCAGCACTGTATTTTGGCTTAACAACGTACTTGCCCGACTTATCAATGATGCCCCACTTGCCAGCCTCACCGTCGTCAGAACGAACTGCTGCTAGACCCTCAGCAAAAGGTTTGGCATTGCTCCACTGTGCATTAATAACGTTGTTACCATTTTTGTCGATATAGCCGTAAGTGCCTTCGTAATCACTTGGATCTCGGAGCACGTTGTATACAGCTAGACCCTCGCTAAAATAATCCAGTCTATCAAACTCTATAGGCACAACAAGCTTGCCTTTAAGGTCGATAGCACCGTATAGCTGATCTACTGAAACAATCGCCAACCCTTCGGAATAACCCATGATTTGATCGTATCTTGCTTTAGTAATCGACTTTCCAGCCTTGTCGATTGTGCCGTAATCTCCGTCTTTTTGAACAATCGCCACACCGTTCTCAAACTCACTAGCAAAGCCATAATCGTAAGGGATGACGATTTTGCCTTTCTTGTCCATATAGCCATACACACCGCCATAAGAGCCATCTTTATTGGACTTGTACACTGCAACCAATCCTTCACTGAAACTTTGGTAGATATATTCATCCATACCATTTTCAACATCATACTTAATCGGTATTACCAGTTTGCCAGTAGCATCAATAAAGCCTTGCTTCGCCTTATATTCTTCTGAGCTATCAAGTTCTTCTTTGCCGACATAAGCCATGCCGTCTGACATCTCTCCGCAGCTATCGTATGTTCCAACAGCAACAACGACTTTCCCAGCATCGTTTTTGTATCCGCACCCATCAACGTTGCCTGAGTGATCATAAATGGGATGTACGTCAGCCATAGCCATTGACGCACTAGATAACATGATTGCGCCTAGTGACGCTGTTAGTAATCGATTCATTGTCATATCTGTCCTTGCTTTCTGTTGTTGGTTGGATTGTTCTGCCCAGAAAACCGCAATTAAGCGGCTTAAAGAGGTCGGTAACCAGCTGACAGGGACACTTATTGCTTAGATACTGGAAACTTTACTTCGAACCCCAATTCTAACCTTTTCACCTAACAAAAGCATAAAATGTAATAACCTCTTAACGCTATATTTTCTATAGCGTTAAGAGGTTTTTTATGTCTAAAATAATACTAACTGTTTAATAGTATTAATTATTTTACGATTTTAAGCCCCACAAAACTAAAGCGTTTGACACCTGAGTGGTTATTATATAGCATGAATTATATTCACTAATATTTATTATATGATGAAAAATAATAAGTTTAAGGTTGGGCAAAAACTTACCAACACTAGTAAGGATGATTTGTATGTACATCCGTACGCTAGAGCCGCTTTATGTGTTTGGCAGAGACTGAGACCTAAAACTACTTATATCAATATGAAGTTTTTGGATAACTTCTACCGTCCACCACTTCGCCTAGTTGATGGAAAGAACGATGTTTTTTATTTCTTTAATGATTTCGAGAGAGTCGATCAGGTCTTAAGATTCGAGAATGATAGT
>TARA_R110002051_G_scaffold74641_3_pt1 | contig 15946 bp, 17 predicted proteins | sample TARA_R110002051 | Tara Oceans TARA_R110002051 (sample SAMEA4397023) | marine metagenome | biome: Polar Biome; feature: [MES] marine water layer (ENVO:01000295) within the mesopelagic zone...; material: water (ENVO:00002006), including particulate matter (ENVO:01000060) such as......
AGTGTTGATGCCTGTGCCAGTCGTAGCGACGCCGAGGCGCTTATTGCCCGCGAGCGCCCTGATCTCATATTGATAAATCTGTCCGATCCGGTGGAAGACCGCCATGCGTTTTGCCGTGAGTTAAAAGAAAACTCGGAAACTGCGTCAATTGCAATCATATCCATAGGGGTCGCTGACACCGCGCGGGCGCGATTTGCCGCTTTGGATGCAGGGGCCGACGATGTTCTGCCCAGGCCAATCAATGATGCACTGTTGCTGGCGCGCATCCGGTCATTCTTGCGGGTTCGCAATGCGCGTCAAGAGCTAATTTTGCGCGATGGCACCAGCCGTGCGCTTGGATTTGAAGAGGTACGCAAAGAATTTGATGTGGCCGCACATGTCGCATTGCTGTCGCATTCTGAATTGTCAGGTGATGCGTTAGCTAAAGAACTGGAGAGCCAGCTTTTGCTACCCGTCAGCCGACTTGATACGGATCAGGTGCTTACACAATCGGCAACACTGCCTATGCCTGACCTCTTTGTCATTGATGGAACACAAGACCTTGATGGTGGACGTGGTATTTTCCGTTTGATCTCTGATCTACGGTCACGATCTGAAACCCGCCTTTCGTCACTTCTCGTGGTTTTACCGGACAACCAACCCGATATCGCCGCTTTGGTTTTGGATTTGGGTGCGGATGATGCGATCGACGAAAGCATTTCGCGCGGTGAAATTGGGCTGCGCGCCAAGGCACTTGTTCATCAAAAACTGCTTTATGACAAATTGCGCGACACTGTGCGCGACGGGCTACATGCCGCTGTTACGGATTCTCTGACGGGTCTTTATAATCGCCGCTACGTCGAACCACACTTGGCACGCATTGCCGAACAGGCCAGAACAACGCAACGCGAATTTGCAGTGATGGTGCTTGATATTGATCACTTTAAATCAATCAATGATCGCTACGGCCACGCGGCGGGCGACAAGGTTTTGATCGAGATCTCGCGACGTTTGCGAGAAAATTTACGCTCTATTGATCTGGTCGCTCGTATTGGTGGCGAAGAATTTATGGTCGCTATGCCGCGTACCGGCACAGATCAGGCAGAGGCCGCGGCAGAACGGCTGCGCCGCATGGTATCGTCCAATCCGTTCTCGTTAGGCACCGATCAGCCATATCTGACTGTCACCGTTTCCGTAGGTGTAGCCATTGGCGGCCTTACACCGCTAAACAGTCATCAAATAGAAGCGATGTGTAACCAAGCAGATGCCGCGCTTTATGTGGCCAAGAACGCGGGCCGCGATAAGGTTTCTATGAGTAACGCCGCCTAATTTTCGCGGCGTGCGCCATTTTCCAACCGATCTGCAAGCACTGCCCGAGCCTCGGGCGTCATAGCGGTAAGTCGCGCTAAAAACGCAGCTTGCGCATCTTGTTGGATTTTTGCGGAACGGATCCGAAATGATCCCATAATCTGCGCAACAGCATCCGCATCGAACGGATCGGTTCGAAGTTCGTTCGCCAAATCCGTGACCTTTTCCGACATTTCAGTTCGATCCAGCAGCTTCGCGCCACCTTTACGCAATGACTGTCCAATGGCACGGCGATCCTCGGGCTCCAAAACCCGCCCAAGCGGTCCAAAATCGAACGACATACGTTGCGGTGGCCCGTCATGGGCCCGTCCTGAAACAGCGATGCCGATTGCGCCACCAACGACCGCCACGTTTAAAGCCAAAGAAAGCACAAGTACCGTGCGCCACATGCGGCTTGGTTTCATCACAGCCCTATCCATCTATCAGCGCCTCTGTAAAATAGGCGTTTGTGTCGCCAAATAAATCGACCGTGACGGGTGTGCCGATCAGTTCCGCCGTCCATATAGATAAAGCCTGGGGCGGTGCCACGCCGAACCAAAGCCCCGCAACACCCGCCATCGCAAGTCCACCAACCGAAGGCCACCCCCCGATCATATCCAAAAATCCTGCGAATAGCGATAACTTAGGGGCTGTGATCTGTACCGCTTGCGCGCGTTGTGCATCAATCAAAACGCGTGCCATCAAATCGTCCGGGACGACGGGAGCCTGCGCTTGCGCCGCATCAAACAGATCATCTAGAAAACTGTCATCTGATTTAGTCATCATCATACCCCAATGCTGATTTTTGCTTGCCAAGAATTTCCGCAAGCGCCCGCTTGCCGCGTGCTGTCAAACTCTCGACAGATCGAATGCTGATATCCATAATCCGCGCGATTTGCGGGTTGGAAAGCCCCTCCAAATGCCGCAATGCGACTGCCTGCGCTTGGCGATCCGGCAACGCGGCCAAAGCTGCGGAAAGAGCCTGCATCCGCATAGTTTCCTGCATCTGTGCTGGCACGCTTGGCTGCAGGTCGACAGGTTCGGCAATTTGGTCCAACGACACGCCCCGTCGCTTGCGCAATCGGTCGGTGCATAGATTGGCTATGACCCGAAACAACCACGTTGAAACTTGGGCTTCGTCTTGCCGCCAGTCGGGTGCAATTTTCCAAAGCCGCATCATAGCCTCTTGCGCAACATCCTCTGCTTCTGCCTGATCCGCGAGCATTCGCGTCGCTTGGGCCAAAGCACGCGGCAACAATCGCGCCGATAGCACCCGCGCGGCCTCTACATCCCCGCGGGAGTAGGCCAGCAAAATCACGCCATCGGGCGCATCGCTCCAATTTCCCGTCGAGGGTGTCATGTGTTAAACTGGTATCCAAATCCATCCAACTTCGCAACGGATGAGGCCATCGCCAGCCTCATCCAAACAAGGGTTTACCCCCGACGACCGTGACCTTTGCCGCCACGTTCGCCACGATCACCGCGTTCTTCCCGCTTCTCGCCGGCTTTATCAAACTCTTCCTCGCTGATTTCACCGTCATCATCGGCGTCAATGCGTGACAACATTCGCTCCGCGCTCGCGCCACGTGGCTTCATTTCGTCGGCTTGCAATGCGCCGTCTTCATTTGCGTCCATGCGCGACAACATCTGCTCTGCGCGCTGTACCGCCATGTGAGCTTGGGCCGCTGTCAGTTCTTCCAAAGAAATCGCACCGTTGCCATCGGTGTCCATTTCCGCGAACCGCGACGTGCGCGCAGTTTCTAGTTCTGCCACACTAAGCGACCCGTTCCCGTCTGCGTCAAGTGTCGCAAAATCAGGCATTTCGCGTGGTTCACCGCGCCCTGCGGCACTTGCATCAAGAGCTGTCAAAGATATGCCTGCTACGATTGCTGCGATCAATACTGTCGATTTCATTTATCTATCCTTTTACTTGTTTCACCAAGGCGCCGTTTGCGCCGTTGACCCCCATTCAACGTGCCCCGCAATATTTTCCGTCGCGGTGCGCTAAAGTTTTTTGCAAAGGCTTCTTGCGTCATGCCGCCGCAACTTGCAGCTTGTGCTTTTCAACGTGTGCAAAAAGCCCCATGTCTGTTAAACAAAACGGACCGGAGCCCGAACATGACCACAACCGTAATTGACGACCGCCCGACAAAACCTGCGATGCTGCGCGGGTTTCGTCGCAAGTGCCCCAACTGTGGCCAAGGGAATTTGTTCACAAGCTACCTGAAGGTCGCCGATAGCTGTAATGTTTGCAGCGAAGAATTGCGCCATCACCGCGCCGACGACGGCCCCGCTTATTTGACGATCCTGATTGTCGGGCATCTGCTCGCGCCGCTGATCCATATCGTTTGGACAAATTTCCGCCCCGAACCTTTGGTCATGATCGCGATTTTCACGACTTTCTCGGTCTCGGTTTCGTTGCTCTTATTGCCTCGCCTCAAAGGTCTTGTGGTTGCGATACAGTGGTCGCGGCGGATGCACGGGTTCGGGGCTCTCGCTTAAATCATGGAAATTTACGTGCCCATTCGCGATGCCGCAACGATGATTGTTTTGCGCGACCGTCACAGGTCGCCATCGGTGTTAATGGGCCAACGCGGCAAAACAGCCGCCTTCATGCCTGGCAAATTTGTGTTTCCCGGTGGGGCAATTGATCCCAATGATGCGGATGTGCCCAGTAGCCCGCTACCTGTGCTATGCGCCGACCGTCTTGCGGATCGCTCAAACATATTGCCAACGACGATTGCCAATGCCGCGATACGTGAGTTGTGGGAAGAAACCGGTCAGGTTTTAGGCCTTCCCAAGGTTTGGGACATGCCGCCACAAGGCTGGCGCGGGTTTGCCGCCACTGGGCACATTCCCCATGCCGCAGCGTTACAATTCTTCTTTCGTGCGGTGACGCCAAAGGGGTCTGCGCGCCGCTTTGATGCGCGGTTTCTGCTGGCAGATGCCGCCGATCTAGTGACAGATCCAGACGATTTTTCTGGTGCCGAGGATGAACTTTCGCACCTACAATGGGTTCCGCTGAAAGACGCGCGCGCGTTTGACTTGCCCTTTATCACGCAGGTCGTTCTGGCCGAATTGATCAGTCATATCCCGCAGGACGGTCCGCCCAATACCGTTCCATTTTTCGCCAACCAAGACGAGCGTCATCTGGTTCTACGGTTAGGCGGCGCCAGCCCGCTTTAAATCACTAACACGAGCAGAATAATGCTGGCGGTTAACAGCAAAAGCCCTTGCCATTCGCGGCGACTAGTCCGTTCGCCAAATACAAACGCCCCGACCAGCACAGAAAACAGTAATTCAATTTGCCCCAGCGCGTTCACATACGCCACCGTTTGCAGGGTGAACGCGGTGAACCACCCCAACGACCCCACCATCGAACTAAGCCCGACAAACGACGCGATCCGCCAAGCACACAACACGCGAGTGATCTCTCCGCGTTCGCGCCAGACCAGCCAGATCGCCATCACCATTGTTTGAAATGCTGTGACAAATGCCAACGTCACAATCGCGCGGTAGAGCACATCGCCACTGCCAAGCGACAAGGATGCACCGCGATAACCGTTTCCAGAAAACCCGAAACTAAGGCCAGACATTAGCCCCAAAGCCGTGCCCTTATTCCAGATGCGCCGGTGCAATCGCCCCGCGACCGCAGGCACATCTGACAGCAAAAGCACCCCAAAAAGCCCGAGCAATATCGCGCCCAAACCCGCCAGACTGATCACATCCCCCAAGATAACAAAGCCAATCAAAGCGCTTAGCAGAATTTCGGTTTTCTTGAATGTAATCCCGACTGCAAAATTGCGATGGCTGAAAAGTGCGACGACACAGGCGGTCCCGATGATCTGAGAGGTGCCGCCAAGAGCTGCGTAACCCCAAAACGAAGACGGTATTTCGGGCGCGCCCTGTTCGCTGACCAGTGCATAGACCACAGCCGCAATTGCAACCAATGGCGCAGAGAAGACAAACCGCGCAAACGTGGCCCCGCCCGTCGATAGATTGCTCGACTTGAGTTGTTTTTGCAGCATAAAACGCAGGGTTTGTGCCAATGCCGCACCGATTGTGATTGGTATCCAAAGCTCCATGCAGGCTCTATGGCCCGTGTCTAGCGTTTTTGCCAGAGAGGATGTGCGACCGGATCTTTGGCGCGCCACGCATAGCGCCGCAGGATTTCCCAATATGAACTGTAGCGATATCCATCATTGCGGCGCAAATAATTTTCCTTGTTTGCCGCGTAAAGACCGGGCAACTTATACCACGCGACCGAAGGGTGCACATGATGAACAACGTGCAGGTTATTGTTGAGAAACAAAAATCCGAACACACCACCACTTTCAACGATCGCAGTGCGCGCGCAACATTGCCGCGCGGCCTTGTGCTCTAGAAACGTGCGCAGCTTCAGAATCGACAGACCAAAATAGACGCCAAATGCATAGGTTCCAAAACTGGTTGGCGACACCCAGACAATGGTCAAAACCAGCGCCATTGCGGGCAGATGAAAAAGCCAATGCCGCAGGGACCGTCGCGTCATGCCGCGTACTTCCAAGACTGCAAAGCCTATCATCCCAATGATGGGTCCGACCGCAAGCCGCCCCAAAAGTGTGTTATTCACCAGCAACAATCGCCGTACACTGCGACTGGCGCGATGCCAGACAGCGGGATCAAGGTAATTGGTTTCGGGATCCTCGTACGGATCGGTCAGCAGCGGATCGAAGTGATGCGCCAAATGGGTATCGCGAAACCGTGCATAGGGCACAAGCACAACAAGGCTAGGCCAAACAAGGGCCGTATTGAGCCACGCAATACGAAATGGATGCCCGTGCAAGGCCTCGTGCTGCAGCGACGAATGCAGGGTAATCACCGGCCCCAGCAAAATAAGTGTCAGCCAGATCGGCGCCAAGAACAGCAAAGCACCCCAGACGGCATAGCAGGCAAGAATAAGAAAAAGTGTTGGCAGATCAGTGTGTTTGTACATGCCTTGTCATCGCAGCACAAACAGCGATGCACTAGTCGGTCAACAGTTCACAAAATGAAAAATATGTGATTATAATCACCTTATCATGACAAAAGTTGACAAACGAGACCGCGCCGCCCTGTTCCGCACCCGCTTGACCACCGCCATCGCACTGGCGGGATCGAACCAAAGCAAACTTGCACGTGACACCGGCGTAGACCGGTCGACGCTGTCGCAACTGTTGCGCGACGACGGTGCGCGACTGCCAAACGCCCAGCTTGTGGCCGCTTGCGCTGCCGCATTGGGAGTAAGCGCCGATTGGCTGCTTGGGCTATCGGACCTGCCCCAACAGGCGGCTGACCTGATGGCTGCGGCGATGTCGATCACGCAAGCACCACGTGCCTTGATCGACGAAGCCATCTTTGCTTGGCACAAAGAAGCCGCAGGCTACAAAATCCGGCACGTGCCCGCAGGGCTACCTGATCTGATCAAAACCGACGAAATGTTGCGTTGGGAATACCAGCCTTCATTGGGCAAAACCACCGAGCAGGCCATTGGTGCCAGCAAGGACCGCCTTACATGGATGCAAGCCGCACGCTCCGATTATGAAATCGCGTTCTCTATGTGTGAATTAAGCAGTTTTGCCAAGGCAGAGGGCTATTACACCGGATTGCCAGTGAACGTCAGACTTACCCAATTGCAGCGCATTCGCACACTTCACGACCAAATGTATCCGTCGATGCGCATCTATCTTTTCGACCAGCGGCAGTTATTTTCAGCACCTGTCACGGTCTTTGGGCCGCTCTTGGCTGTGATCTATTTGGGGCAAAATTATCTGGTCTTTCGTGATCGCGACCGCGTCGCCGCTTTGACCAGCCACTTCGACGGGCTGGTGCGGTCTGCGACGATCTCGCCGCGGGACATGCAGGCCCACTTGGACCAATTAATCGCCGCACTGGTCTAAACTTTCGGATCCGGATTTTCAGTGTGCCCGTCCACAGCAATCACTTGCCCCGATACCAACCGCGATAGGTCACTTCCCAAAAAGACGGCCATATTTGCGACGTCTCTGGCCTCCACAAAACTGCGCATCGAGGTGCCTGCCGCATAGCCGTCGTAAACCTGATCTCGGGTCATACCCTTGGCTGCGGCTTCCCGGGCCAATACGCCTTCCATGCGCGGCCCTTCAACGGCGCCCGGACAAATTGCGTTGGCGCGAATACCGTAAGGGCCCAACTCCATTGCCACGGTTTTCATCAGCCCGATGATCGCCCATTTCGCCGCCGCGTAGGGCGCGCGGTTGGGATAGCCATAGATGCCCGCAGTCGAAGAAGTGAAAACGATCGCGCCCTTGCCCGCCGCTTTCATCAATGGTGCTGCATATTTAGTCGCTAGAAACGCGCCTTCGAGATTGACCGAAACACAAGATCGCCAATCATCCAACGCCACATTTTCGATCAGGCTTGTTGGGCCTGCGATACCTGCATTGGCACACAACACATCCAACCCGCCTACGAGTTCGATGCGCTCAAACATAGCGGCAACGCCTGCCTCGTCACTGGCATCAACGCGGTGCGCGCGCCAATCTGCCGGTACCGTTTCCAGTGCTGCAGCATCCACATCGGTCACCCAAACCTCGAACCCCGCATCCGCAAACGCTTCGGCCATCGCGCGCCCGATACCTGCGGCGCCCGCAGTGATCAGAACGCGGTTCATTTCACACCGACCGCTTTGCCCGCGCCAACAGGTCGGGGCAGTGCGGCATGGGCGTCGGCGATTATGGCAAGCGCGGTGGCGATCTGCGGCGCAGGCTCGCTGGCTTTGCGCGTCTCGAGACTGACGTGGATCAGCATATGCTCGCCTGTTGCCAGCTCACGGGTGCCTTCGAACATACGGTGAAACAGGTGCATTTTTTTGCCCTCGCCTGCCAACACCTGCGTCTCGATATAGATTTTCGCACCCGCATGAACCTCGTCCAAGTGACGAATATGGGTCTCGGCAGTGAAGTAGCTGCCACCGCTCGCGATATAATCCGCGTCACAACCGACAACCGCCATCATGCGGTCGGTGGCATCCCCAAAGGCCTGCAAATACCGCGCCTCGTTCATGTGTCCATTGTAGTCGGTCCAGTCGAGCGGTATGGCGCGGCGCACGGTCACCACGGGCTGTGAAGGGTCCGCTGGCATCGCAGCAATGTCGCCCATACGCGTGTCTTGCGCATTCAACAGTGCCCCTGCGCCAAAGTCCTGCGCTTTGAGGCCGCGCAAAATTGTAACAAGATTATTATCGCGCGCACGTTCCAATTCGCGGATCGACATGTGCCCTGATTGCGCATCCGACTGTCCTGCGATTTGATCGATCAAATCCTCGGTCAGTTCGGGCACATCCATGAGTTTGGTCCACGGCCAAGACAGACATGGGCCGAATTGCTCGATGAAATGCCGCATTCCCGCTTCGCCGCCCGCAATGCGGTAGGTCTCGAATAGGCCCATTTGCGCCCAGCGCAGCCCGAAACCATAACGGATCGCATTGTCGATTTCTTCCGTTGTCGCGATCCCGTCCTTGATCAGCCACAGCGCTTCGCGCCAGACGGCCTCTAGGAAACGGTCCGCGATATGGGCATCAATTTCAGCGCGCACATGCAACGGGAACATGCCGATTTCCGTTAGGATATCTTTTGCACGCGCAATCAATGCAGGACTATTCTTATCCGTCGGCACCAGTTCGATTAGCGGCAATAAATACACGGGGTTAAATGGGTGGGTGACCACGATCTGCTCGGGTCGGGTCGCGCAGCCTTGCAATTCCGACGGTTTGAACCCGCTGGTCGACGAGCCGATAATAGCGCTCTTTGTGCAGTGTTCCTGCAAGGTCTGATAGACTTTGCGCTTCAACTCCAACCGCTCGGGCACGCTTTCTTGAATCCACGCGACACCAGCCACCGCCTCGGACATGGTATCAAAATAGCTCAGGGTTCCCTCGTCGGGCAATGCCACGTCTGACAATCCAGGCAAGGACCGGCGCGCATTGACAATCACTTCGCCAATCTTGCGCTGTGCTTGTGGGTCCGGATCAAACACCCTTACGTCCCATCCCATCAACAAGAACCGTGCCGCCCAGCCACCGCCAATAACGCCACCGCCGATAATGGCTGCTGATTTCCCCATGTCGTTCCCCTCTCTTGTGTCTCTATTGGCGGATTTGGGTCATTGTGGCACCGCCATCAATCTGGTCAAATCATATCCGTTGAAGTCCAGTACTTCGCGCGCAGCATTCAACCGGTCTTGCGGAATTTGCGGATCGCGGTTCAAAATCCACCCCGACCGTCCGTTTGGCGTTCCAACCACTGCGGTCCTGTAGCCTTCGTCGACCCACAACACCCAATAGTCCGACGCGCCGAACGGCACAGACGCAAACCGCACGGCAAGCCGGCCCGGACCCACGATTTTCGCGACACCGCTGATCGTGGATTTGACAGATCCATCAAGGTTGCGACACACATTCAAAACCGAAATATCGCCATCGTCTTGCGGCCCGTAAGTCGCGGTCACTTTGGCGCAACCAACCTCGAAAGGCACCGGAAAACGCGCGACCTCATACCACGTACCCAAATAACGCGTCGGGTCAAAAACCGCCTTGGATGCAATAGGCACGGATGTATCGCGGTAAACTTCGAACAATCCGCCGGTTTTTTCATGGGGCAAGAGTGTGCCACAGGCCGACAGCACCGCTAGCGCAATCAGCGATTTCATTTTGCGACCGGCGCACGTTTGTTCAGGCCCAGCTTTTCGCGCACTTCGGCCGGGGAAATAATCCGCGCGCCCAAATTTGTCACAAGGCTCGCTGCGCGCTCGACCAGTTGCGCATTCGTGGCCAGAACGCCGCGATCCAGCATCAGATTGTCCTCTAATCCGACGCGTACATTTCCCCCTGCCAACACAGACGCCGCCGCCATCGGCATTTGTGAACGCCCCAGACCAAAGGCGCTGAACGTCCAGTCGTCGGGCACATTATTGACCATTGCCATAAATGTATTGAGATCATCAGGCGCGCCCCAAGGCACCCCCATGCAAAGCTGTACCAAGGCCCCCGGTGCAAGAACGCCGTCTTTCACCAGCTGTTTGGCATACCACAAATGGCCAGTGTCAAAGGCTTCAATCTCTGGCTTTACGCCCAACTTTGTCATCATCGTACCCATCGCCGTCAGCATACCGGGCGTATTGGTCATGACATAATCGGCTTCGGCGAAATTCATGGTGCCACAATCAAGTGTGCAAATCTCGGGCAGGCATTCGGCAATATGGGCGACGCGCGCCGTCGCCCCAATCATGTCCGTGCCTGCCGCCGTGGGAAATGGTGCCTCGCTGGACCCGAAAACAATATCGCCCCCCATACCCGCGGTCAGGTTCAACACTACATCAACCTCGGCCTCGCGGATCCGGTCAGTCAATTCGCGGTAAAGCCCCAGATCACGCGAAGGCGCGCCTGTTTCAGGATCGCGCACATGACAATGCACCACTGCCGCCCCTGCGCGCGCGGCATCAATCGCACTTTCGGCGATCTGTTTTGGCGAGCGCGGCACATGCGGGCTACGATCTTGGGTGCTGCCCGATCCCGTAACGGCGCAAGTGATGAAAACCTCTCGGTTCATGTCCAATGGCATATCATGTCCCCCTTGACGATATTTCGGGTGACGTTCTGTGATTCCGTGCACAAGCGCAATACGCCGCAACGCATTCTTGTGATCGTGTTTAGTAAGGCATTGGATTGGCGCGGTGCACTGTATCGATTTGTGCGCGCAATTCAGTGGACATCTTCATTTCCTTACCCGCAAGAATATGGGCCAATTGATCCACGTTTGTTGCCCCAAAAATTGTCGAAACAGGAAACGGGCGGCCACCTTGCCAAGCCAGCGCCATATGCACAGGGTCCACGCCATGTTTTGCCGCGAGGTCCAGATACGCTTGAACCACAGGTAAGGTCCGAGGCGTCATCCGCCCACCCAATTCAGCCCCGATAGACCGGCGGCTCCCCTGTGGAATCGCACCATCTTGATATTTGCCCGTCAGCAATCCGCAGGCCAGCGGCGAAAATGCCAATAACGTCACATCCTCATTGACGGCCATCTCCGCCATGTCGGTGTCATATAGCCGGCACAACAAGGAGTATTCGTTTTGCACCGATGCCATGCGTGGCAAGCCCGCCGCATCGGCACAATCCATCCATTTTGTCATGCCCCATGCGCTCTCGTTGGACATGCCAATGGCACGAATTTTACCCGCTTTCACGGCGCCGTCCAATGCGCCCAAGACGTCCATCATATGATCTAACGTCTGCTGACGGTTCTGCCCTGACGGATTATAGGTCCAATTTTGCCGGAACATATACGACCCGCGCATCGGCCAGTGCATCTGGTAAAGATCAATCACATCTGTCTGTAGGCGCGCGAGCGAACTGTCGATCGCCGCACTGATCACGGCGCCGTCATACCCACGCCCGTCGCGCACCCACCCCGGGTTATCGCCTGACACTTTTGTCGCGATCACCACCTCGTCGCGGCGACCGTTCGCAGCAATCCAATTACCAATCACAGTTTCGGACAGACCGACCGTTTCGGCGCGAATAGGATTGACTGGATACATCTCCGCCGTGTCAACGAAGTTCAAACCCGCATCAAGTGCCATATCAATCTGGCGGTGCGCATCTTCCTGCGGCGTCTGATTGCCATAGGTCATGGACCCCAAGCACCATTGGGAAATGTCGATGCCCGTGCGGCCAAGTTCGATAGTCTTCATCTCATTTACCTTTCGATGCGTATTTCGGGGCAACCTAACTTGCTAGGGCCTGATAGCAAGACGCAAGAAAGCGACAACACAAGACGCTTTCGGCATTGCAACACACATCCCCGCCGCGCAGGGTCAGCCAATGCGGATGATGATCACCTTTAGCGCACTTTTCATGTCGGTTGCCTTGCTGCAATTGTCGTCGGGTGGCGTGGGCCCACTAGATGCACTGACTGGGTTGTCTGCAGGCTTTAGCTCAAGCGAAGTCGGGTTTCTCGGCTCGGCGCATTTCTTCGGGTTCTTTATTGGATGTTGGTGGGCGCCACGGCTGATGGGCAGCGTCGGGCATAGCAGAGCATTTGCGTCTTTCACCGCAATGGGTGCGATCGGATTAGCGGCACACGTGCTTGTCACTGACCCCTATTTCTGGGCGATTTTCCGCATTGCATCAGGGATTTGTGTCGCGGGATCCTACACCGTCATCGAGGCATGGCTACAGGCTAAGGTCACCAATGAAACCAGAGGCCGCGCGATGGGCAGCTACCGGATCGTCGATATGAGCGCCTCGTTTGTCGCCCAGTTCATGATCGGGTCGCTGGCAGATATGCCAACCTATATCGCCTATAACCTGCTGACGATCCTGTGCTGTGCCGCGATCTTCCCGCTGGCACTAACCAAATCAGAGCAGCCCATCACGCCCACGACAACACGTCTGCGCCCGATGATTGCTTGGCGCGCCTCGCCCTTGGCTGTGGCAGGCGTGCTTGTGGCGGCTCTCTCAAGTGCAGCATTCCGAATGGTTGGGCCGATCTACGGCCAAGAGGTCGGATTGGCCGCAAGTCAAATCGGTTATTTTCTGGCCGCATTTGTTGCAGGCGGCGCCATCGCACAATATCCTGTGGGCTGGCTTGCCGATAAATACGATAGGCGGTGGGTCCTTATCGGACTTTCGATTGCGGCAATCTTTGCCTGCATCATTACCGTGGCATCGGCAGGCATGGGCAGCTTTGCCGTGATGGCGGCGGCGGCCCTGTTTGGACTGACGACATTTCCCGTCTATTCGGTCGCCACAGCACATGCTCACGACTTTGTCACATCCGAAGACCGCGTCGAATTATCAGCCGCGTTGATGTTCTTTTATGCCGTGGGGGCAATTGCGGCGCCCTATACATCGTCTATTCTGATCGCGTGGTATGGACCAACCGCACTATTCACGTTCATATCGGCCGGGCATTTTCTGCTCGTGGTCTTCGGCCTCGGCCGGATGCGCGTGCGCCGCGCACCAACCGAGCGGACGCGCTATATCTACGCACCGCGCACCAGTTTCTTCGTCGGGCGGCTGCTCAGGCGCAGCCGCGACAAAGATCAGAAAGAATAGATCGCAGCGATCCGCGTCGTTGTGACATTGGTGCCATAATCATCCATAATATCGCGGATAATTTCGCCACGCATGTCCAAGGCATTGGAGACAGGCACCTGCGCGCCAATTCCGAAGTTGTAACCAGTGAACGCATCCGCGCCTGCGTCGTAACGTGTGCCGCCAAGCGATGCGAGCGCTTTGACCGTGCCAAAGTCGTAGCTGCCAATCACGCGCAAACGCGCAGTATCATAATCACCGCCAAATGTTGCAGCCGCCCCATATTCGGCCTCCGCCCCTATGGCCAAGGTGCCCAGTTCGTAATTACCGCCAAGCAATAGCGTTGCCGCCGTTTGCGCGTCTCCTGCATGTGGACTTGCATAGTCGAATGCGACGCCCGCATAGATGTCTTGGGCCTGCGCAGTGCCGCCCGCCACGACAAATGCCGCCGCTAAAGTTAATAGTTTCATGGTGTGCCTCGTGTTTTTTGCTCGATTTATACCCCATAATACCGCGCCACAGCAGCTTTTTCTAGCCCAACCGCACCCCCGCATCTGGCAACCAGCGGAAACCCCCGCTAGAACAGCAGCAACTCTTAAAGGAACCACGCAATGGCCCGTCACCTGATCACCTCCGCTATTCCCTACATAAACGGGATAAAGCACCTCGGGAATCTTGTTGGCAGCCAACTGCCCGCTGACCTTTATGCGCGCTATCTAAGGGCGCGTGGTCACGAGGTATTGTTCCTATGCGCAACCGACGAACACGGCACGCCTGCTGAACTCGCGGCAGCCAAAGCAGGCAAACCCGTCGCAGAATATTGCGCCGAAATGCATGATGTACAGGCAGCAATCGCAGCCGGATTCAAGCTATCATTTGATCACTTTGGACGCTCGTCGAGCCCGCAAAACCATGCATTGACCCAAGCCTTTGCCGGGCGGTTGGCCGAAATGGGCTTGATCCGCGAAGTTGTGGAAGAACAGATTTATTCCCACGCCGATGGCCGCTTCCTACCCGACCGCTATATCGAGGGCACCTGCCCCAATTGCGGCTTCGAGAGCGCGCGCGGCGATCAATGCGACAATTGCACCAAGCAGTTGGACCCGACAGATCTGATCAACCCGCGCTCTGCGATCTCGGGTGCGACCGATTTGGAAGTACGCGAAACCAAACACCTGTATTTGCGCCAGTCAGAACTCAAAGACGACATCGCAAATTGGATCGGTGCCAAGACCAACTGGCCCATCCTGACCACATCGATTGCCAAGAAATGGCTGACCGACGGCGACGGATTGCAAGACCGCGGTATCACCCGCGACCTTGACTGGGGCATCCCCGTTAAAAACGGTACCGACGACTGGCCAGGTATGGAAGGCAAGGTTTTCTACGTCTGGTTTGATGCACCCATCGAATATATCGCCTGCGCCCAAGAATGGGTTGCAGCGGGCAAAGGCACCAATTGGGAACGTTGGTGGCGCACCGACAAAGGCGCGAATGATGTGACCTACACCCAATTCATGGGCAAAGATAACGTGCCTTTCCATACGCTTAGCTTTCCCGCCACCATCATGGGCATGAAAGAGGACTGGAAGCTTGTCGATTACATCAAATCGTTCAACTACCTTAACTATGACGGCGGCCAGTTCAGCACATCGCGCGGGCGCGGCGTCTTCATGGATCAGGCTTTGGAAATTTTACCCGCCGATTACTGGCGCTGGTGGTTGCTATCCCATGCCCCGGAATCCTCGGATGCGGAATTTACTTGGGAAAACTTCCAGACCGACGTGAACAAGGACCTCGCCGATGTGCTTGGCAATTTTGTCAGCCGGATCACTAAATTTTGCCGCTCCAAATTCTCTGAAGCAGTCCCAAAAGGCCCTGCGTATGGCCCCGACGAGCAGGCACTGATCGCAGACCTGACGGCCAAACTCACCGATTATCAAACCCATATGGACGCGATGGAAGTACGCAAATCCGCTGCTGAATTGCGAGCGATCTGGGTGCTCGGCAACGAATATTTGCAGACCGTGGCCCCGTGGACCACTTTCAAAACGGACCCTGACCGCGCTGCAATGCAAGTGCGCATGGGGCTAAATCTATGCCGTCTATACGGGGTGCTGTCCGCACCGTTTATCCCTGATGCCAGCGCGGAAATTCTGGACGCGATGAACGCCTCTGACGCCACATGGCCTGACGATATCGCCACAGCCGTCAACGCCATGCCGATCGGCCACGCCTTCCAAGTGCCAGACATCACGTTCCGCAAAATCACCGATGACGAACGGGCGGAGTGGGCAGAAAAGTTCGCGGGCACCCGCGAGTAAAGCTCAAAGATCGCCGTTCGGTGTCTGCCAGCCTTGCAAGCATCGGTGCGAAAATTGTTTGTAACGACGGCGTGATCGACATGGTGGCAAACCTGCGCTGGACGCCCAAATCAACAAAAAGGGTGATCGCTCACATAGGTTGATGTTCGTCAAGATTTGGTGCGGGCGGTGGGAACCTAGCCCACCACGCAGGGGCTTGCAT
>TARA_R110002051_G_scaffold154675_1_pt1 | contig 15938 bp, 19 predicted proteins | sample TARA_R110002051 | Tara Oceans TARA_R110002051 (sample SAMEA4397023) | marine metagenome | biome: Polar Biome; feature: [MES] marine water layer (ENVO:01000295) within the mesopelagic zone...; material: water (ENVO:00002006), including particulate matter (ENVO:01000060) such...
AACCGAAATGGCTGCATGATTGCCCACACTTTACGGTACTCTCCAACTTGGTTTCAAGGTAGTGGGGGTGATGACGATCAAGACGCCTATACTCGTGACCTTCTGTGCTGTCGTTATGATGTGTTTTCTCCACACGATGGAAACAGCGTTCACTTAGGGGCTGTCTGCCCCCGCGCCTAGCGGCGCTCCCCCGAGGATATTTGCCGGAAGATGAAAGGACTAACTTTCTAGCAATGTTATTGTTTCGTGTACAGCATTATGATATTGACAGTCTTGCGATACAGGCAGGGATGCCGATGGTCGTGGAAGGTGAAAGCGTCATGCGCTGTTCTCCAAGAGGGTCGGGACCGCGAGGTGCCGGCCCTCTCTCGAAGAAAAGGGTTTCTCATGAAAATCATCCTGATCTTGGTGCTGTTCAACATGTAGTCGGGTTCCGAGGTCATCACGGCCGAGTTTGACGATGTGAAAGCGTGCGAGCTGGCTGCGCAGCGCACATTCCAGGGCGTGAGCCCCGAGGTCGAAATGCGGGGGCTGGAGCCCGCCGGGGCGACGATCGCCGGCACGGTCATCGCGCACGGCGATGATGGTGCTGAGCTTGGCGTGTATAGCTGCAATCCGTCGCGGTCGGATAGCGGAAACGGCTGAGCGTGGCATCCTAGTATCCGCGCCGCCGCTGCAAACCGATCACGCTGCCGATGAGATTGAGGTTGCCGCGTTTGTGGGCGCGGATCATGCCGCGTAGTGCCCCGCCAGCGTTTCGCACAGGGGTTTGGGGATGGTCGCGGTTCGCATCGAGGACCAGAACGCAAAGGGTGGCGCCGAGGCGGCCCAACTCGCCACAGGCGGATCGCCAGGCGGAATAGTTGATGCCGAGGGGCGAAAGCATGTCGTGGGCTGCGTCGATCATCGCTTCCTTGGTGATCTGGTTGGATCTTACTCGAAGGGCAGTCTGGAAGTCAGACGATGCTAGCTTGAAAAGCTGCTCCGGTTCAAAAAGCGCCTCAAGTTTGGGGTTGATAACGCCGCTCTCCGCCCCATGCTTATTTTCTAAGCAAATATCGGGGCCGGAAGGCCCTGATCTAAGGAAACTAGAGTGCGCGGGCTTGCCCGCGCTCCTTTCATCAACGCTTGCGTTACAGATTACTTTAGGAATCTTCTTGTTGTCCTCTTGTATAAAGGACCGGAAGGTTTCTGCCGGTTCACAGGAAGAATCAGGTAGGTTTTCTATGATCTCTTCGATTTCTATACACAGCTCAGTGGCGGCTTCGACATGAGCTTCGAGGCGATCCAGCCCGAGGGAATGAAGCCGGTCAGAACGCGGCCATGCATTGAATCGGGCGAGGACCGAGGCAACGGCGGCGTCTTCCAGTGCTTCTGGTGTGAGTCGAGCGATAGCTTCCTTCATCCTGCGCAGCCGTACGCTGCGTAGGCTCTTCAACTCCTTGATCCGTTTGGTCACGGCGCGCTTCTCGTCGCGCATCGCCAGTAACTCGGCAAAATGCGCCTTGAGGGGAGTGAAAAGCAGGCCCCGACCGGTCCCGGCTTCGCGGGCGCCGTTCGCCTTGGTATCGCGAACAAGGATGTTCTTGCGCTCGAAATTGCGCTCATGGCTGCGGAGCTGGCGAGCGGTCATATGAAGGCGCTCCGCCATCGTCTCTTGGGTGCCATAGAAGGTAGGGGCAGCGCCGGGCTCGGCCCAGTCCTTCTCGCTCGTGCTACCGAGAAGCTTTGTCAGCACAAAGATGGCTGCGCCGCTCAGGTTAAGGTCCGGGCCGATCTCGCTTATGACGGCAATTACGTCGCGGCGGGTCATGCCCTGCGGCAATGCGACTTGTGGTGAGTAGTTCATTTCCTTGTCCTTTTCTGCTCGTTAGACAAGGCGGCGATGCAAAATTCTCCTGTTCGCACAGATGCGGTTTTTGCTTGTTTGGCTGTCGGGAGGGTGATAGAACCAATCCTGAAACATGATCTGTTGGACTGTTCGGAACGCCAATTCCTAGGTTCTTAGACCCCCCCTCGCTTGGTCGCCGCCTTGCGGGGGGTTCTTCTTTTGGTAGGTGGTGTTCTGCTCTCCTTGTGTTTTCCGATTCTAAAGATCGTTCACGACAGGCATACTCTCTTTAGATGCCTGTCGCAATTATAGTATTGCGTAGCCCTGCGTGCCACTAGGCTTAGTAGTTGACCTGCTCGAAGCCGTAGTTTCCCTCGTAATCGCGCCAATCCACGAACACAGAGCGATGCCAGATGCTCGGACAATGGTCGCCATACCGCTCCATGCCAGTGTGAGCCTCGGGCAATGCGCCAACGGATGAATTGCGCCAATGAAAGTCGCCCTGGGTGCCGTAGGAACCCATGCGGACGTTTGCCATGCGGTTGCAATCGTCACGACCTTCGTGTTGGCGGGCATATGTGACATTGAATACGCGAATCGAGCGGACGAAATCGAACTCTGAGCCGCTGATGTCGATGTCGGCCGAGCCGTTCTCGTCGCTGTATTCGCCTTCCTGCACATAATGTAGAGCGAAACCGTCTGGCAGCCGCCGGGCAGTCCCGCCTCTCTGGCGAAGAACAGCGGGTTGCGGCTCAAGCGCGTTGGCCGTGAGTGGTGCGCTTGGGAAGGATTGAAGCGGCGCGGGTGTGCCGTCTCGCATGAGAATGTCGTAGATACGGGTCCGATTCAGATCGGATGGATCGACGTTGAAGGAAGCGCCCATCGGACAGCGCCAGATTTGTAGCGGCGGCTCAACCGGCCAGGGCGTGATCCTGCGAATGAACTCTGCGCGGGCGCGAGCACATGGCTCGGAGGCTGGCCAGCCTCCCGAAAGGCAGAGCAGGATGGCACAGTCGATCTGATAGCTTTGTGCTTGCGCCCGCTCCGGGGCCGCGACAAAGCTGGACGCCGCGGCGGCGCAGGCCAGTGCGGTGGTGCGGAGCAACTTCAACATGGTATCTCCTTTGATGTGTGGCAGTGCTATAAGGAAGTGCGCACTCTTATAATATTGTGATAGAGCGAATGAAAGTCGATTGGCAACAGATTCCGGTCGAAAATCATCTTCAACTGAGGACAAGTGCGCTACAGGTCAGCTCATCATCGGCGCTCATCTACCCTGAACGGTCACATGGGGATAAGCCTCCATGAGCGGGAACTCGCTCAACCATAGAGGTATCAATCGTCCGAGACCACTTGATCGAAGAACCGCCGGTATTCCTCGCTGACCTCTTGCCCTTCCTGGAAGGCGCGCGCCCGCTCTTCGTCCAGACATTGCAGGTAGGCGCTGAAGTCGTCGAAGTAGATCTGGAAGTCGTCATATATCAGATCACGATACTCCCTTGCGGACTCTATCTCGACGGGAACAAAGGGCCGTTCGGGCGGAAAGCACGTATTTGCTTGCACGCCAGAAGCCACAAAAATATACGAGATTATAAGCATGTAGGCCCGGATCGGTCTTCTAGGCATCGTGCGCTATCCCTTTAGATCGCTTGGGAAATGGTCAGCTCATGTGTATTGGTGCGTGAGAGCAGAAGTTTCTGCGCGGCGCAAGATTACAATGTTGCGCCCTATCTTATAATGACGTAGGACTGAGGAACCCGAGGAGGGTTCACGGTCCGTTAGCCAGAAGGGAAAACGCCGATCGTGAGGACAGACCTAAACAAAGAAGCGCCTAATGTGGTTACAGAGACGCAATTCAGGGTCCTCTTGCAACAGGGGTATCAAGCTGAGGTTGTATGTAAAACCCCAGCGTTCCGAAAAAATGCCGTCTGGTATGGGGAGTGGTTCATCCGGGCTGTCACTGAAGACAGGTCGGTTGAGAAGCTGCTTGTGCCAGGACGCCGCTGGAACAAGCAGGAAGAGGAAATCTCGCTGCGGTTCTTCAAGACCGCAAACGGTCTCATTTCCTTCCTGGAAAGCTTCGGCTTCGACCCGATCCACATCCCCTTACGGAAAGGGGGCCGCGCCCTCCACATTCTACCGAACGGCAGCACGCCATCTGATAACGACTAGCGCCGCGCTGGCGCTGTCCTGCACCGTCGCTCTCGCTCAGGGCATGGTGCTGGTGATGGAGGGCGATGGATCGCTTCGACCCTCCACCCCACAAACCAACTTCGCCCGAAATTATAATGATGGTGTCGGCCAAGGTTCGGTTTCCGACGAGCTGATGCTGTTCGACGGTGGCCGGGAAGCTGCCGATGAAGAAGACGGTTCGTTCCGCGTGGCAGCGGTTGCGCCTCGCGCTGTCGCGCCCCGGCCGGCGATCCTGAACGCCATCGAACAGACTGCCCTTCGTTACGCGAGCCACCCGGCTCTGCGCCGCGCGAATATCAGCGTGAGCGAATGGCGGATTCTGTATCAAGCGAACATTGAAATTGAGAGTGCCTACAACCCGAGCGCCCGCAGCCATGTTGGCGCGATCGGGTTGGGGCAGCTCATGCCAGCGACGGCGGCCAATCTCGGCGTCGATCCCCACGACTGGCAACAGAACCTCGACGGGTCTGCTCGGTATCTTCTGATGATGCTGGCCCGCTTTGGGAACGCTCGACTCGCATTGGCCGCCTACAACGCGGGCCCCGAGGCGGTGGAGCGGCATGGCGGCATCCCGCCCTATCGGGAGACGCAAAACCACGTCAGCCGCGTGCTGGCAGTTTTCAACAGGCTCGAAGGAGAACATTCATGAAGCCTAATCTCAACGTCTTCGTCGCGCTCTGCGGGGTTTTGCTGATGCTGGCAGAACCCGCTCTTGCGCAAAGCATCGACCTATCGCCAGTCCAGGATGTGCTTCAGGGCATCGTGGATGCGATCACCGGCCCCCTTGGGATCGTGATCGGCACATTGGCACTAATCGGTGTCTTCTTGTCGTGGCTCTTCGGCATTCTCGATTTCCGTCAGGCCATGTGGGTCGTGGTTGCAATCGCGGGGATCGCTGCCGCGCCGACCATCGTTTCCGCAATCTGGTCCTCATAAGGAGCTGGCACGATGGCGGAACAGTCTCGTCTTTTCCTCGGCCTTGTGCGGCCTCCCAAACTTCTCGGGCTGCCGATCATGTATGCGATGGTCTGGCTCTTCGGGTCTGTTCTGATCTTCCTCTGGGTCCAGCATTGGGTGGTCGCGGCAATCGCGGCGGCTGCCTACCCCCTGCTGTGGAAAGCGGCAGATTGGGACGAAAATTTCCTTGATGTGGTGGTGACGGCTTTGCAGGTCACGCGCCCGACCCTCAATCGTAAAATCCACGGCGGAGACAGCTATGCCCCGTGACCTTAATTATGACGCCCGAACGCTGCTTCCTGGCTGGTTCGGGCGGGAAGTGAAGCTCGCTTCGATGCTTCCCTATATCAGCCTCGTGGACGACAAGACCGTGCGGACGCGGGGTAACGAGCTATTTCAGTGCATCCGTCTTGACGGCGTGAACAGCAACACGACCGACGACGAATATCTGGACCGCACACGGGCGCTCTTCGCATCCGTGGTCGCGCGGATCGGGCCGGAATGCTCGTTCTATGTCCACAAGGTTTCAAAGGCAATCAAGACTGATCTGGTGCCAGTTGAAGGCGAAACGTTCGCTGCGGCTGTAGATCGTCGATGGTTCCATGCCCTCGGCCAACGGCAGTTGAGGGACAAGACGCTCACCCTGACCGTGATGAACCGACCTGCGGCAGGCACAAAGCTGCCCCTGCGGGCAACGAAGTCGGCAGAGGTTCTGCGCGCTCAAACGGAAAAGCGGATGGGCCGGCTTCAAGAGGTTGTTCGCTTCCTCATGTCGTCTTTCGCCGACATGAACCCGCGGCTGCTCGATGAACCTTCGGGTGAGCTTCTCGGCTTTCTGGGCGCGCTGAACACTGGCCAAGAGCTGCCGCTTTATCGCGGCGCGCGCACGACCATCGTGGCGGAAAACGTGGCCAACACCCGCGTCACCTTCAAGGGTGACAAGTTCTACCTGTCCGAAGGCGCGACCGGCCCTCGGATCGGCTCGATCTTTGCGGTGAAGGACTATCCCGAAAAGACCCATTGCACGATGTTCGATGAGCTGAGCCTGCCGGTCGATATGATCGTCACGCACAGCTTCACCCCGATCAACAGCAACTGGATGGCGGGGCGCATCAAACGGCAAATGCGGTTGCGCGCTTCGGCAAGTGACGGTGCGGTATCGCTGCTCGAAGAGCTGCCGGACGCATTGGACGATCTGGAATCGAAGCGCCTTAGCTTTGGCGATCATCATATGTCGGTGGCGGTGTTCGCAGATAGCGAAGAAAAACTGGCGAACATCGGCGGTGAGATCAAGAACACGGCCTCGACCGAAGGTGTGAACCTGATTGCCGAAGGCTTCGCCTGCGCCACCCACTTCTTTGCGCAACACCCCGGAAACGGCCACGCGCGGAGCCGGAAAGGGGCGGTGACGAACCGGAATTTCGCAGACTTCGCGGCATTCCACCGGACGCCGCTCGGAAAGACGGCGGACCAGGTGCCGTGGGGCAAGGTCATCACCATGTTCCCCACGCCGGAACGCTCGGCCTTCTCGTTCAACTACCACGAGCAAGGCTCTCCGGATAAAGAACCGACCGGCGGTCACACGCTGATCCTCGGGCGTCCTGGCTCGGGGAAGTCGGTTCTGTCGGCATTCCTGATGACGCAGGCCCGGCGGGCCGGGGCGCGTCTTTTCGTGTTCGACTATCGCTTGGGCATGGAAATGGCGGTGCGCGCAAACGGTGGCCGCTATTCCTCGATCAAGGCCGGTGACGCGACAGGGCTCAACCCGCTCTGGACCGAGATTGACGAGCGCGGGCAAGCATGGCTCTCCGACTGGCTGGCCTCGCTGATCCATCGTTCGGACAAGCCGCTGACCCCCGCGCAGACGAACCTTATTCAACAGGTGGTTCGGCAGAACGCGACGGCCAGCGATGCGAACCTGCGCAACTGGCACGATCTGGCCTCGCTCTTTATCTCGGCCGATGATGGCGGCGATCTTCATGATCGCCTGCAAGAATGGACTGCCGAGGGCCGATATGGCTGGATTTTCGGTCAGAACCGTGAAGACACATTCTCTCTCGACGGCGAAGTGGTTGGCTTCGATCTGACCGGCATTCTCGACAGTGAAAGCGAGAAAGAGCGGATGGCTGTCCTGTCCTACCTTTTCCGCCGCGTGGAGCGTGTTATCGAGGACCGCAAGCCGACCATCATCGTCATTGATGAGGCGTGGAAAGCTCTCGACAACGGCTATTTCGCTGAACGCCTCTCGAACTGGCTGGTGACGGCCCGGAAGCAGAACGCGGTCGTCGTCATGATGACGCAGTATGCCAGCCAGCTCGAACAGACCCGCACCGGCAAAACCATCGTTGAAGCGGTGCCGACGCAAATCCTTCTGCCGAACATTCGGGCCAAGGCATCGGACTACGCGATGCTGAACCTTCACGACAAGGAACTGGACGTGCTGCTCACATCCAGCCCGGCGTCCCGCATGGGGCTGGTTCGGGATGACCAGGGATCGGTCGTCATCAATGCAGATTTGAGCGCCCTCGGGCCGCTCCTAACCGTCCTCGGCGGGATGGAAAAAGGTGAACAGTTGGTGGGTGCCGATTACCGCCAGCGTGAAGATTTTTGGAGGGTCGAATGAAACCTACCGCAATCCTGATTATGCTGACCGCTCTCGGTGTCGCTGGCTGTGCCGAATATCGGCCGTCCGAGGCGAATTGCTTCGACACGGTGACGCGCAGCAGTCACAGCATGGCCTTCCTTCCAACAAATGAACCGCGGTCGCAGGCGCGAGTGTCGACCAAATCTGTTCCCTGCACCTTCACCGCGATTAGCGGCCCGGAGGGCCTTGGCGATGGGTAAGACGGCCGCACTGACAGCCATTGCCTTCCTGTGGGGCACCAGCACGATCGCGCAGGGTGTCCCCACGGTGGACGGTGGCCTGATTATCAGAAACGAGGCGTCAAACGCCCATCGGGAAAGTGATCTCGCCACACAGCGCGAAACGCTCGCGGTGCAGGAAGAGATTGCGGCAATTGAGCAAGAACAGCTCTCCATTCTGCAACAGATCCTCGACGCCCAAACCAGCCTCGGCGGCCAGGGTATTCCGGGCATGGTCTCCGCGTTGGAAGATGGGGCTGACCCCGAGGCGTCGGCCGATGTGGTCTATGATCCTGAAGACAGCAACCCCGGCGCTGCGCAGATGTTCGGGGACGCGGCAAAGAACGTCGAAGAGCTGATTATCCAGGTCGCGCAGGAAACGCATGGCCTCTCCGGTGTCGGCCAAGCGGGGTTCTCGATCAGGGAATGGCGCTACATGCTGCAAGCCCTAATTTGGCAGGAAAGCCGGTTCTCCATCGGCGCGCGGTCGCCGGTCGGGGCTTTTGGTCTGACGCAGATCATGCCCGGCACCGCCGGGGATCTCGGCATCTATCCCGAGTATTACGACAGCCCGTATTTGCAGGTTGAAGGCGGCGCTCGCTATCTGGCGCAGATGCTTGCCATGTTCGACGGCAACATCATCCACGCCCTCGCAGCCTACAACGCCGGTCCCGGCAACGTCCAGAACTATGGGGGAGTGCCGCCGTTCCAGGAAACGCAGCACTACGTTCAGGTGATCCCGGCGAAATACAACGAATATCTGGCGCGCGGTGGCGGCGGCGATGCCGTTGGCACCATCGACCCGGCGTTGCTCGCGAACTCGAACCTCTCCTTCACAGGCGCCGGGGCCAGTTTCTACGCGAACAACAGCATGGCGACGGTCGAAGCTGCCGCGCGCCGCCTTCAAAGCATCATCCAGCGGATCAGCGAAACCGAAGATGTGCAGGAGGCTATGGCGCTGAACACCTATGCCCGTGCCGAATTTGGGCGGCTCAGCGCCATCATGGCACGGCTCCTTGCAGCTCGGGTACGCCCGGCAAGCGCCGAGTCTATCGCGCTCGCGGCGGCCCGCCAGCGTGAACAGCAATTCATGGACTTCAATATGGAGGATTTCGACTGATGAAACCGTCGATGAACATCAACGCGGTGATCCGCAAAATCGCAACCGCCGGCTTCCTCGGCCTTGGCCTTGCTGCCGCCTCCGTTTCGCTACTCGGGACCACGGCACCGGCCGCCTATGCGCAAGGCGTTCCCACCGTTGACACGCAGAACATCGCGCAGGAAATCCGCCAGCTTCAGCAGATGATCGAAGATGAAATCCTTCAGAACGATCAGCTCCTGCAACTGCAAAACCAGTTGCAAACGCTGCAAGAGCAATACGCGCAGCTTCAGGAAACCTATGCCGCCCTGACCGGCCTGGCCGAACTTCCCGAGATCATTTCGACGGAAATGGAGGAATGGTTGAACGGGCTGCTCGATCAGGAATTTGGCGACATTACCGGCACCATCGCCGCGATCCAGCAAGGCGATTGGAGCGGCCTGACTGGCTCCGGTTCCAGCCAAATCCGCACACAGATGGAGCGCGTTCTGGCCGAACACGGTTTCGATGAAGACACGCTTTCGGAAATGGCGAACAGCGGCAACGGCGGCGCGGAACGGGTTGCCACCCAAGCCACGACTGGCGCGATGGTCTCGGCCGCCGCGCAGAACAGCTACACCGAAGCCGGGCAGTCGCTTGAGCGGATCGACCGTCTCGTGGACCTGACGGGTGACATGGAAACCCTGAAGGAAAGCATCGACCTCAATACGCGCGTCGTGGCTGAGAACGGCATCATTCTGGTCTCGATCATGCAGCTTCTCGCGGTTGGCACCGTGGGCGAGGGCCAGGCCGGCGTCATCGAGGCGGCGGATCGCGCGGAAGAGGATCGCTACATGGACTTCACCATGCCCGATCTTTCGGCAGACTAAGCGAGGCAGGCAAGTGGCAAAGGATCAAGAAATCATTGAGGAAGAGCTGATTTATGGTGCCCGTCGCCGTGAAAAGCTCTGGCAGAAGCTGGCCTTCGTCGGTTTGGGTTTCGGCGTGTTGGGATGCCTTGGAGGAATGGCGGTCGCAGTCCTCGATGTTGATCCTGCGCCGGTTGTCGTTCCCTACGACCCCAATACCGGCATGGCCCTACCGAACGCCTCTGTCGGAGCCGTGCGCGTCACGGAGAACCAGGCTGTTATTGAAGCTGCGGTTTTCCGTTATGTGACGCAGCGGGAGACATACAACCAGCTCGACAATGACGTGCGCGTTCGCGGGGTGCTGGCAATGTCGGACGGCAATGCAGCGGCTTCGCTGCGCGAGCTCTGGAACAGTGCAAGCGAAAGCTATCCGCCCAACGTCTACGGCCCGGAGGCCCGGCTCGACGTTGAAATTCTGAGCATCAACCGGATCGGGGACAACCGGGCCACGGTGCGCCTTCGCAAGCGGCTCACGTCGCAGCAGGGCGTTCAGGCTGGCCTGTTCACGGTCACGCTGATGTTCGACTTCCGGCCCGAAGAGCGGCGGCAGATTGATGAGGTCTGGACGAACCCGTTCGGCTTCACCGTCACCGAATACGCAATTCGCTCGGACAGAATGGAGAACTGATATGAAGATGCTCAAAACCGGCCTTCTGTCCGTCGTTCTAGCCCTGGCGGTTGCTCCGGCCTTCGCGGAGAGCAACCCGAGGGCGGGCAGCCATGACAGCCGCGTTCGGATCGCAACCTACGCTGACGGGCAGGTCTACCGCCTTCGCGTCAGCCTGACCCATGTGACCAGTGTGGAGTTTGGTGAAGGCGAAACCATCCGCTCGATCCTTGCTGGTGACACGGAAGGCTTCCAGCTCGACGGCATTCCGGGGGGCCGTGCCTTCGCCGTCAAGCCTTTGGCTCGTGGCGTTAGCACCAACATCACGGTCTATACCAATCGGCGCAGCTACTATTTTACCGTCACGGAATCGTCCTCACCGACCTATTACGTTGTCCAATTCCGGTATCCGCAGGATCGGGCGCGCCCGACGAACGCCGTCGCGCAACGGGCACCGAATTACAACTATGCGTCCTCGGGGCGCTCAGAAATCACGCCGACAGCGGTGTGGGACGATGGGACATTCACCTATTTCCGCTTTGCGCCGAACGCCCCGGTCCCTGCGATCTTCCAGTATTCGTCGGGCCGCGAGCGGACGGTGAACAGCCAGCAGATCGAGGACGGCGTTCTTCGCGTCTCCGGGGTGAACCGCCAGTGGGTTTTGCGCTTGGGCGATACCGTCATCTGCATTCAGGAAAATAGCGCCGGAGGGACCGGATCATGAGCGACGAAAAGGATCTTGAAGAGCGCCTAGCCGCGCTCGAAGCCGGAGGCGAAGGCGGGCGCAAGAAAGAGCGGCCGTCGCCCAAGATGGCACTGGCCGGTGTCGGCGCCATCGCGACAGTTGGCCTGATCGCATATCTGGCCTTGCCGTCTGATAAAGCGGAGAACCCGCTACCAACCGCGCGGCCCGCCGAGTTTCAGGAAGAGGGCGATGGCTTCGGTGCGATCGAGCCGTTCGTGCCCCCTGCCCCGCCTGAGCCCGAAGTCGTAGAAGTGGAAAACGATGGAGACGCGGCACTTCGGGCGCAGCTAGAAGCCCTCCAAGCCGAGATTGCGGAATTGCGCAACGCACCTGCCGACGATGGATCGGCCGCCGCCGCGCTCGAAGCTCTGACGGCACAGGTAGCCGCACTTCAGGCTGCCTCGGAAGATGCCCGCTCGGAGTTTCAGGAGGAACTGGCTGCGCGGGATCGCGAGCTTCAGCGCCTGCGTTCCGAACTTGAGATTGCCCGACTGGATCAAGAAAACCCGATGCGTCCGGGTGGCAATGAAGAGGACGCACGCCTTGCCGAGCTGGAGCGCCGGCGAGCGGAGGCGGCCGCGTTCCAGGAAGCGCGGATCAACTCGCCCATGATCGCCTTTGGCAACTCCGGTGCAGGCAGCGACGAAAGCGCCCTATCGGAAAGAACGCTCGGTGAAGTGACCGACTTCGTTCTCAATGGGGCATCGCCCTCGCAGGTAACGCAGGCCGAGGTCATCGCCAACCCATCGAACACGGTGGTCCAGGGCACGATGATCCAAGCCGTCACCGAAACGGCGCTGGACAGCTCTCTGCCGGGCCCAATTCGGGCGATTATCTCGGAGGACGTGCATTCCTATGACGGGTCGCGTGTCCTGATCCCACGCGGCTCGCGTCTGATCGGGCGCTATCGGTCGGGCCTCAATGTCGGCCAGCAACGTGTGACTGTTGCATGGGACCGGATTATCCTTCCGACGAACCAGACCGTCACGATCAGTTCGTTCGGGGGCGATGAATTGGGCCGGTCGGGCGTCACGGGCTTTGTGGATACGCGCTTCGGGGAACGCTTCGGATCGGCGGCCTTAATCTCGATCCTTGGCGCGGTGCCTGCGGTAGCCGCGAACCAGATTGATGACGAAGTATCCTCCGACATTGCCGAGGACGTTGGCGATGATCTGCAAGATGCGACCGACGATGTGATGAGCGACTACCTGTCACTTGGCCCGGTGATCTACGTCGATCAGGGCGAGCGGATCACGGTCATGGTGGATCGGGACTTGGAGATTTTCTGAATGACTTCGAGCTATCTCCAAGCCTCGCTCAACAAGCTGCCCGACGCCATGCGGGATGATGTGATCGAGATTTGCATCAACCCGGATGGGCGGGTTTGGGGTGAATTTCAGGGCGATCATTTCATGCGCCTGCTCGATGTGTCCATGAGCCAGACGGAAATTCGCGACCTGGGCAACCAGATCGCGTCTGGGGCGAATACAAGGATCGGGAAGGAAAAGCCCATCGTTTCCGTGAGCATCGAGTATCGCGGCCGACCGATCCGGGCGCAGGTGATCCAACCGCCTGCCGTCCAGACAGGGCACTCGATCTCATTGCGCTTCTTCTCGACCTTGCCGATGGAAAAGATCGAACTGAAGTATCTCTATGGAGCGGAACGCAGCCTTGAAGGTGTCCGGCAGGAACGGAACCGCGAGCTGCGCAAGGTCGTGATGAGCGGCGACATTTACGCCGCGATCAAGTTCTGCGTCGAAAACAAGATGAACATGGTGGTCTCCGGCGGCACGTCCACCGGGAAAACCGTCGCGGCCAGGAAGATCCTCTCCTATGTCGGAGCCGATGAGCGGATCGTGACGATCGAAGAAGCTGCTGAGCTGCTGCCGGGTCAACCGAATGTCGTCACACTGATCGCGAACCGCGATGTGGAGACACAATCCGCTGACACCCTTCTTACCTCCACGCTGCGAATGCGGCCTGATCGCATTGTTTTGGGTGAGGTTCGCGGGCGCGAGGCGATGACCTTCCTAGAGGCCATCAACACCGGGCATGGTGGCTCGATGACGACGCTCCACGCGGAAACGCCGCAACTGGCGGTTCAGCGCCTCGCCATCGCCGCCCTGAAGACGGATGTGCCGATGACCTATGCCGACATGATACAGTATATCGAAAGCTCGATAGACGTGATTATCCAGGCCGGGCGGCACAACGGCGACCGGGGCATCACCGAGTTTTACCTTCCGGGCAACGAAAGTGAGGATCAGAGCAATGAAAACCTTTGAAAACGAAGTGCTGACCTTCGACCCGCAGTCAGCAAAAAGTATGAAGAGCATGCCGGATAAACTCAGGGAATGGGGCGAGGCGGGATTTCAAGTGGTGTCGGTGGTTGAAGCCAGCGCCGAAGGGCGCGGCGGATGGAACCTGTATGTGTTCCTGACGCGCGAAAGCGTCTCGGCCGACAAGGAGAACGCAGCATGATTAAAACTTCCCTCATCGCGGTTCTCGTCTTATCACCCATCCCAGTCGCAGCTCAGTTTGTTCCGACGCTGGACCCCGAGCCACGAGTATGCCCGGATCGACCGCCCAGACCCGACTGGATGGAAAACGCTCATGTTCGGGATGCACACAAGAACATCCTCGTTCAACAGATGTATCGTGCACAGGGCCTGAATGCTGTTGTGGAGACGGGCGATTGCTCGTGCGAGACCCGGTTTCCTTCGTGGAGTGCCGTATCGGACTACTACTTTGAAAACTATGCAGGCTTGGATAGGCACGAGATTCTTGAACGGACCTCGGACTATAGCGGCACTGCCAATGAGCTAAGGCCAACTGCTAGAGCAATCTGCGAAGAGCAGGGAAATTGGTGAGGGCCTTATGAGCGTAGTCACATTTTTCGTTGAGACGGCAGATGACTTTCTAGATACAGCAGCCGAGTCGCAGTTCGGCGCTGTAGCCGCAACCGTCGGCACCGTGATCGCGTTATCTTCAACACTGATCGTGATTTTGATATTTATTAACATGGCGTTCCAGGTTCGGACCGTCGATGGTCGAACCTCGTTCTGGCTTGCCGTGAAAATCGCCTTAGTAGGCATATTTGCTACCAATTGGGCGCAGTTCAACTATCTGGCTGACGGCATCCTGAACGGTATCGACAGCATTGCTGGATCTCTCATCGCGTCTGTTGGTGGCGGTGAGCCTGGTCCTTCGGGAACATATTCTGAAGAGTTCGACCAACTCATCAATCGACTTGGTGAATACCTGAACGCAATCGGTGAGAACTTGAACTGGATGGCGGGTGCACTGATTGACATGCTAGGTGTTGTGCTTCTGTCGCTTTTAGGAGCTCTCGCAGCCTTCCTCACCATCATGTCGCGTATGTTGATCGCCCTGCTGATCGGCATGGCGCCGGTGATGATCTTTCTCACGCTGTTTGAAGTTACGAAGGACTACTTCTCGCGTTGGCTGTCGGCACTGATCTCTTTTGCAATTTATCCGATTATCATCGCCGGGGTTTTTTCTACGATCATTGGCGTCGCGAATGCGTTGATAGACCGGCTCGGAGACCCCACAAGCGCGTCAAACATTGGTGCCCTGTTGCCTTTTTTCATGATGGTTATCATGGGTAAAGGGTTCATTCTGGCCACCCCGTTCATCGCGCGATCTATCTCTGGCAACATTGTCATGCCTGCCATGATGGCCGGGGCAGGCGGCAGCTATCAGTTCGCGAGAGCCGCGATGGGAAGTCAACAAGCGCAAAATCGCTATAAAATGGGAAATGCGTCTGGTGCTGATCTCGCCGGCATGAGAACCAACCAAATGGCACGTCGCGCGATGACTTCTCTGCGCAGATCATCATCTGACACCACTGACGCTGGCGGAAATGCCCCGCCTTCAACCGGCACCGGCGCTAAGATGCAGCGCATGAAAGACCGGGCCGACCGCCTCGGAGATTGAAAAAAGGCCCGCGAAAGCGGGCCTTTTGTTTAACTTCGGTCGGACAGGGCGCGGCTACTCGGCCGCGGTCGCCCGCTCGCCTCCCTGCCCTTCCGTGAAACTCGCCTCGAACTCTGCCAGCTTCGCATCAGCGTCACGCAGCGCCTGCACGTCAGCGTCGGTAACGTCGCCCGGCTCGGGCAGATCAAGCCTCTGCTGGACAGACAGGTCGAACTCGCGCTGGCGCTCGTCCATGTCCCGAGTTGCCTGCGTTGCCTGGGCGACGGCTTTGGACCGTTTGCGCTTCGACGTTTTCAGCTTCGCTCGATGGGGCTGATCGCTGGCCTCTTTCACGGAAAGGTTCTCGGCCGCTTCCTGCGGCGCGGCCGCCGGCGTCGGCTGCGCTTCTTCCTCCGGTTCTTCCGCAATCTCTGGCTCGACGGCTTTCAAGGACCGCTCTGGGAAAGGCAACTCGCCCTTCTGCGCACTGTGAATCGCCTTGAAAAACGGATCATCGTAATACTGGATGCGCTTTGCCCGGATCGGCATTTGGGCGTCCACGACCATCACAATGTCATTGAGCGGCATCCGCCGCGCCTCGTCCTCGGGCAAGAGAGACGTTTCTTCGGTCCGTTCGGACATGCTGCGACCCTCGAAGGGGTTCCGACCAATCGACCGGGATCGCGTGACCACGCGCTTGGTTGTCTTGCCCACGGCCTTGCTCAGCTCTTCGACAGTCTTTTCATCGGACGGCGTGAGGTAGAGCTTCACACCGGCGTTGCCCTGCAACGCCCGGCGGG
>TARA_R110002051_G_scaffold320520_5_pt1 | contig 15935 bp, 18 predicted proteins | sample TARA_R110002051 | Tara Oceans TARA_R110002051 (sample SAMEA4397023) | marine metagenome | biome: Polar Biome; feature: [MES] marine water layer (ENVO:01000295) within the mesopelagic zone...; material: water (ENVO:00002006), including particulate matter (ENVO:01000060) such...
TTTTCTCATGGATGCAACGGGAGGAGCCGGGGCCGACGTAGTGTTCGACGCCGCCGCTCACCCGTCCGTGGCGGCAATTTTACCTGCAGTCACCCGGCCCAAAGGGCGTATCGTTCTGGTCGGCGTCTACAAGAAGCCGGCAGAGATAAACCTGCAACAGCTTACTTTCCGTGAGGTCGAAATGGTCGGCGTGCGGGTTTATACCCGCGCCGACGTGGAGCGTGCCGTCCAACTGATTGCCGAGGATGCGCTGAACCTGGAAGAGTTTCCCATACGCGTGGTTCCACTGGACGATGTTCAGAAGGGTTTCGATATCGCAATGGCATCAGGCCGTGTTCTTAAGGTTATCGTCGATACCTCGGGGCGCACGTGAACGCTCTTTCCAATCAATTCGATCTGACGGGCCGGACTGCGGTCGTTACTGGAGCGTCTCGCGGTATCGGGGCGGGTATCGCCCTGGGTCTGTTGCAGGCAGGGGCGGATGTGATCGCCTTGCAGCGATCAGCTCCCAACGCTGAGCTGCGGGATGCCGCGCAAAAGGCTGGTCGACGCCTCATCCATGTCAAAGTGGATTTTTCGGAACAGGCTTCGATTGGGGCGGCCATCGATGAGTGTCTGTCCCAGCGGGCGGTCGATATCCTCGTCAATAACGCAGGTACACAAATTCGGCACGATTCTGTTGATTTTCCCCTCGAGGATTTCGACACGGTCATGGACGTCAATGCGCGGGCGGTGTTTCAGCTTTGCACGGCGTTTGCCAGAGGTATGATCGAGCGGAGGCAGGGCAAAATAGTCAACCTCTCCTCGCTCCTGGCGTTTCAAGGCGGCTTGCGTGTTCCTGCCTATGCCGCCTCCAAAGGTGCTGTTGACCAACTGACGAAGGCTTTTGCCAATGAATGGGCTCGGCACGGCGTCAATGTAAACGCGGTAGCACCCGGCTATTTCGAGACCGACATGAACGCGGCACTCCTCGCCGACGCGGAGCGTAGCGCTCAGATATTCGGACGCATACCGGCAGGGCGATGGGGGAAGCCGCACGATATCGCCGGAGCAGTGGTGTTCCTTTGCTCCTCTGCGGCGGATTATATCCACGGGATAACTTTGCCGGTCGATGGTGGTTGGTTGGGGCGATGAGCAATGGGATTTTTTCCAGCGTCTGGGAGACCATCGAGGACAGCTCTGCCGAGGCTGAGAACATGAAGCTGCGCTCCATGCTGATGATGGCGCTTGAACGCCATATCCGGGGGAAGGGCTGGACCCAGGCGGAGGCTGCTCATCAGCTTGGCGTGACCCGGCCGCGCATCTCCAATCTGTTGGGTGGCAAATCGACCTCTTCAGCCTCGACATGCTGGTCATGATGGCAGAGGCTGTGGGCTTGCATGTTGAAATGCGGGTGCTGGATGCTGCATAGCGCGATCCGGGGTTGGCACAGCCTAGCACAGAACTAGCACAGGCTGTTTTATGGTCATGGAATTTCAAGCGTTTATGGCATGTCGTTGCCATATCATAATCCGCGTGTCGGGGGTTCAAGTCCCTCCTCCGCTACCAAAATTATCGTTAAATTCCAGTTGGTTGGGTCTTGTCTAGTGCGAGCGCGTCTGCGCATGGAGTGCCCGGGGTTGCATTCTGGGTTGCAGCAAGCGTGGGCTTGGATGCGACGGGGTGGACGAATTGAAAAGCCTAGAAGCGGCCACATGATTGACTGGCAACAGTCTATATTGGGTCGCGCTTAATCCATTCATGCCGAGCGCAGTAAACTTTCGATCCATCTAATATGTCGATGGCCGGCCAATATTTTCCGTGCGAAGGCAGACAATTCGGCGCTCTCACTAATGCAATCTGCGAGGAAACGTACGTGCTCTGCGAAAGAAGCATCAACGTTTGCGTTGCCCGCCTCGGTCAGGGGAAATAGTCGCTCTGCCGCCCTAATCTTTCTTGTGATCTCAATTGCGAGAGCCTTCCTTCTATCAACTATATCGGCGTGATCAAGGTGGTAGAGCCTGATGGAGATTTCGGCGCGCCTATGCCTGCCAGCATGTTCCTCCTCAGAATATGTTGGGAGCGGCATACCCGTTTCGTCAAAATCTAAAAGGCTGGGTTCAGCAGGATTACAAGGGTCTAATAAGATTGGGAGCTCATCTGCCTCTTCTTCACAGCACGATGCCCGCTTGTTTTCATCGAAGAGAGGAAAGTTATCACCTTTTCCACCGGTCCTCTCGTTTTCTTCGTCCGTTCGGCGACTATTGCAGTATGTGCAGGCAAAGCGATAGTTGGTGGGCGAAAAGGCGGACCAAGGGTACTTCTTCTTGGGACGGAAGTGATCAACGGCACCATCAGAGCGTTCTTGAACAATCTCACAGTAATAGCATTTGTCGTGGGAAAGCACTTTTAGAGGGTTCTTCAGCCCACGCCACAAGTCCCCGTGAGCATCAACACCGTCTGGCCCATCCGCGATAGCTATCAGCGCGCGATCTTGCCAGTCGGCAGGAAGTTGTAATTGGTCAAGATTGATCACACGCACGAGATCAGTCCTCGCCCTTGCCTAACGCCTTTTGGACCAGCCTGCGCGCTTTTTCTTCATCTTCAACAGTCTCCTCAGCCCCATCTGAGGACCTAAATTCTTGGTCCGACTGCTGTAAAACTTTCTTAGTTTCGGGGTCGCGCACCTCGTAGCGGAAGCCGTACGTTTGAAGCTCCTCATTGATTTGCCCAAGTTGCGATCGCTCTTCATCGCTAAGCGTCTCTTTAGCGCTTAAACGCCGCTTTTTTGCAAGCAAGTCCTGTGTGTAGGTATCTAGCGCTGCATTTAGTCCAAACATTTCGCTGGTCACTACACCTGCGTATCCCATGCCACGGGGATGGGTATCCGGCTCCGTGGCTGAGATCGCAAACGTTTCCTCGTCTCGCTTAAGGATTTGAACCTGCTCCTTTACGAGTTCGGCTACCGCGATCGGGTTATGCGTTGCCAACAAGACGTGGCTGGAACGATTTGTTTCCTCATTATCTTTCAGAAAGTCGCGAATGTGTTGGAGATACTCGACACTCCATCGTGGATTGAGATGGGTGTCAGGTTCATCGAGCAAGAACAGGCTTTCGTGTGCAGAGGTGAACTGCAGCAATCCCAGCACCGTCAGAAGTTGTTGCTCACCCTCGCTGAGCTCTCGGAACGTCACTGAACCGTCGTTTTTTCGCAACTTCACTCGAATGCGGACCTCATCAATCAGGTCTGACACATGGGTGCTTTCAAGATCGCGGAAGAATTCTGCGGTTGTGTTACCCTTTGCCAATTCGCGCAAAGCATCAACGTCTTTCGCGAAGAGATAAAGATATTCCAGTGCGCGCGAACGCCTCACATCATACATTTCCCTGCGGGTAATGCGGATCGGTGCCAATGAAATCTCATAGAGCTTGGCGAGAAAATCTCGTACGATACCCTTTGCGTTCCAAAAACGCGCGTCGCCACCCGTCGCACTCTTGTTATACCAGTAAGGCTGCTTGAGAACGAAAAGCACAGACTCGATGCCACCTTCCTCAAGGCCCAACTGTTTTTGCAAGAACTCATCTGTCTGTTGCTTGTTGTTCACTATGAAAGACAACAGCACAAAATTACTGTGTACAGGTTCTGCGAAGAACATGCGCTTCAGTCCTGGGTCCTCACTGCTGATCAAGCGATCATCATAATTTTTAAGGTACTTGCGAAAGACGCCCTCCATACGTTCGCTTTCGCCGGAATAGTATCCAAAAAGGAACTTTGGCAGATACTCGGATGTATCACCCAAAAGCTTGGCACGACTGATTGTGTCGCCCTCTAAATTCTCAAATTCTGTCTCGATATCGTAAGGTTTAGGATGACTGCTTTTACTCACGGTCTTCGCGCGATATGCACTTCTACGCGTGGAGTCGGCGTCGATGATAACCCATCGATCGTCGATCTCATAAGCGATCCGATACTTGAAAGAGGGCACATTCTTCTTGCCGCTTCCATCTTCCCCCATCAACAGATCGCGAAATATGACAGTCAAGGCTTCGAGGACGTTGGATTTTCCCGTACCATTCCTGCCGATTAGAACAGTGATGAGATGACCTTGTGCGAAATCAATCGTCAGGTCTTTTAGGTTCTTATACTCAGAAATCCAGAGCCAATCGATGCGCATACTATCCCGCCTTGCTTGGGCGTAGTTTCAGCCAATCTTCATCGCCTCGGCGCTCAACCTCCACGCTACCTTCCAGAACCCGCAAGCGCAGGTCATGGTAAAATTCTTCGACTGCATCCGAGGTTGAGCCATCGCCAATCCCGAGTTTTTGCGCAACTTCGCTGGCCAATATCCAGCCGTCGTTTGAATTCAGAACCTCGATCAAATTGGCCATCGCCGGTTTCCTCTTGATTGTTGTCAGCCAACGATCGGACCTGAGTCTCCGCTTGGGTTCCTCTCGTACAGTTTCTCTCTGTACGGTGATCCTCTCCAGAAGCTTGGAGGCAGATTCGTCGCTTTGGTCTTGAGAAACAAGCTTTCCTCTAAAGGCCTTGATGAGGATGGCAGCATCAAGTTGGGGAACAAGTTTATTCGCCGCGGCATAATGAGCGGTCATCCGCTCGAGCCAGCCGAAGGCAGTTTCGATGCGGTGAACGATTTTAGTTTGTTCGGAAAGCGGGGGAACGGGAATTTTGAATTTGCGCAATTCGCCTAGTGGCACAGTTAGTTGCGCCGTGCCGGTTGCAGTGGCGAGTACTTGCTCCATAACCTGAGGCGCGGAAAGTATATGAGCGAGGTATTCGCTTAGGATAATTTTAGGGTTAGGTCTTAGAATTGCGATGTGACGCTGAAAGACAAACGGCACAGTCTCACGAACAAGCGCTGGGATGCCGACTGTACCGGTCACCGAAAAAAGCACGTCGCCTTTCTCCGGTTTTCGTGCCGGTTTCAAGTTTTCGTAGTATTCTTGCGGCACAAAACGGATTGCCTTTTCAAGCTCAATTTTACCGGAGTTAATCGTCGATATCGTGATGAACGGAATTCCTTCATCAACCCTCGGCGGTGCTTGATGGTCGCCATCGGTCAACGAGACACACAAGGTGGCAAGCTCCAAAAACGGTGCGTTTTTGTTTGCGGCAATAGTCTTTATCGTTGGGCGCTGTCCGCCGGAAAAGGCTTCCGCCAGCAACCGTCTCTTATACTTCTCCGCCAATGCTGGAATGCAATCAAGATCAGTTTGGGCGCGGGCGGTGCAGTTGGTCAGAGTGTCGATTTTAGCGACGATACGCTTTTGCTCGGGGAGAGGAGGTAGCGGGAGTTGGTGAGACTTTAAGTAATCAGCCGGTACCCGTTGCTGCCCCACTGCTCCGGACATCACCTTTTGAGCGTCCTCTCGGAACGCTTTTTGACGAACAAAGCGCCAGAGGTATTCAGGCAAGACGGCCCCGCGGCTTCGAAGAACGTGGAACTCGGTTGAGCCAAAGCCGATACCGTTCTCGAGTCCAATTGCGACTGCGGACTTGCCGTTTTCCATCGACGGAGTAATTTTGGCGAAGATAACATCACCATTGGCAAACTGTGTGTACCCTTGATTGACCTCGTGTAGGGGGCGGGACACACCCTCAACAATGGTTCCGGAAACTTCGTTTACTGCTGCCATAGGGACGAAGGTCACCGATTCGTCACGCTCAAGATCAACAGATTTGCGCGGGTTTATCTCAGCCACGTCCTCGAAGGCGACCTGCAACCAACCCTTTGGTAGTTTACTCATGCGCCGCCTCGTCTTTCGCAGCGCAGGCTTGTTGCCAGTCATGGTAGGTTTGCTTGGAACCTTTCACCTTCCACTCTGTACGCCCGTTGCTGTTTCGGTCGAGCACAACAGCGGCAGCTGCCGAAGGGCTGGAGAACGGGTGGGGTTTGGCGAAGGTCATCATTTCGTCGCTCAAGGGTGTCAAGACACCTTCGGTCATCAGTTTTTGCTTCAATCCACCGTAACTTTGTTGGACAAAACCTGTGTTGATTAGCGCCTGAGAACCCTCAAGCACGACGAATTCTCCATCCTCCTCGACCGCTTCGGCTTGCACGCCAGTCTTGTGGCGTATCTCAAAACGTACCTCGCCGGACGTGCGCAGTTCAATAGGCGTGGCAGTCTGGCTCGCGGCGCGAGGCTGGGGTTTGAGCATGTCAAGCCCAATGACGGGCAGGATGATTTTCAGATTGGAGAGGAACTGCTCCATGTTGGCGCGGTCCGCCTCAGGCAGACGGCGGCGCAAACTGGTGGGGTTCGTGCCGTTATCGAGCGCGACACGGCCCGCCTCGTCTGCCATTTCGATTAATCTTGCTTCTAAATACTCAGCATGTCCTTTGGACAAATCATCGTCGCTGGTGGTGACGGTGATCGCAATTTCCCAGAAATCACGCTGAACAGCGCTTTGCTTGATCCGCTCACGTACGGCGTTAGCCGAACCAATGTATACGCGGGTTGTGTTCTGCCGCTCAGGGTCTGGGCCGGCAAGAAGATAGACACCCGTTCGATCTACTTCGGCGCGCGCCGTGAGAGACGCAAAGGTCGAGGCTGTAGCGACGAAGATCAGGCCGGTCCAGCCATGGATTGTGGTTTTGCGCAACCCGGTGGGTGTGCCATCCACGAGAAAGAGCTGGATCGTCCGACCGAAGATTTCGGGTGTTGTCATTCTTCGACCCCGACTGGTTCTGTGAGCTCGTCCGCTACGGCTTCAATCTCGCCCATCGCAGCACGCAAATGACCAAGGATCGCAGCTGCGATGTCATCCGGCGTTTCCAGCGTGTCTTCCGTTTCCTCGCTTTCGTCGCGAAGCCAAGAGATTCTCAAATTCTCGTCCCGCCCAGCGATCTCTTCACGCTTGAAGCAGCGAAAGCGGCTCGTCTCGCCTTGGTCTTTTCGAGGTGATTCTCCATTTGGATCGTCACCAAAAAAGCTCTCAAACTCTGCGAAGTGTTCGGTTTTCAGTGGGCTGGTTTTGCCAAAGGCGGGCATGTTTGCGCGCAAATCGTAAAACCAGACGGCCTCAGTACTTTTCGCCTTTTCACGGCTGAAAAATAGCACGTTAGTTTTTACCCCAGCGCTTGCAAAAATACCTTTGGGGAGCCTCAAAATGGTGTGCAGATTGCACTTCGCCATCAGGTCTTGCCGTACGAGCTTTCCAATACCCTCCTCAGATAAAATGTTGTCGGGCAATACGACGGCAGCTCGTCCACCAATCTTCAGGCTGAGGTAGATATGTTGAAGAAATGCAAGTTGTTTGTTCGCGTTCGGATGAGGAATGTCTGCCCGAAGCGCCCGTCTACTGCCCGCTTTGTTTCCAAACGGGGGATTGGCCAGAATGAGATCAGCGGGCGTAAAGTCCTTGGTATCTTCGGTTAATGCATCGCCATATATGATTTCTGCATCGAGTCCGTTTAGGAAGGTATTCATCAGGCAAATACGGCGAGTATTTTTCTCGATCTCTGCACCTTGGTATCTCGGAGGGTTTTTAGAATAGGCGCTTTTGGAATTCTCGGAACGAATAAAGCGGTCAGCTGCGATCAGAAAGCCACCGCTACCAACCGCTGGATCCTGTATCATTTCACCCGGTTTGGGCTTCATGATCCGGACCATGGAATTAACCAATGCGCGTGGTGTGAAGTATTGGCCTGCGCCCGAACGCACGTCCTGCGAACTTTTCTCGATTAGTCCCTCATAAATTTGACCGAATCGATCATCGGACAGATCGTGCCAATCGATTTTTGCAATCCCATCGATGACGGCCCGAAGGTTTTCGGAATGGGAGAACACGGTGGTGGGGAAAGCATAGATTGCTCGGATGACTTCGCTATCTGCTGTCGTACCCAGATGTGTCAGCATCTCCTGATAAAAGCCCAAAAGGTCCTCATCAGGATGCCCAACCAAATCTTTCCATCGGAAGTTGGGTGGCAGAAGCTGCTCGACGCCGTTTTCTTCTGCGATTTTGAGGAATAGTAGGTACGTTAGCTCGGAAACGTACTGATGGTAGCTTATCCCATCGCCACGAAGTATGTGGCAGAGGTTCCAAATTTTCTGGACGATATTTTCGTTTTTCATTCAGACTGCCGTTCCCACGCAAGGCCGTTAGAAAGATAGCGCGTGGCTGGTAGTCCGTACAGGAGGCTATGACGCACGGCAAATTCGCCGTGCGCTTAATCTCGAAATTTATGAGCGTATCATGCGTTTAGCGCTAGACGCGCTTCCTTTTCCACAGCCGACCCTTTGACCCAGCTCCATGGTGCGCGGGGCTTATGCATCTTGGCTAGTTCGGGATGCTTCTTCGGATCACGAGCCGCAGAGCGCAGGCGTTCACGGGCTTCGCGGGGGTCGATTTTTAGTTCGGCGCAAAGCAGTTTGAGAGTGATGATGTCGGTCATTGATCGTCTCCTTCGGGTTCAAGACGATCTATCCAATAAGACGACCACAAATGGGTTGTCAGGGAAAACCCTGTCGGCGATCAGGATTTTCTAAAGAGGTCGCTGATGTCGGCCTTGAGCGCGCGACAGAGGCGTTCCAGCACTTCCACTGATGGGTTGCGCTTACCTCCTTCAAGCCCACTGAGATAGGTCTGATGGATCTTCGAGCGATGGGCGAGTTCCTCCTGCGTGAGTCCGCTTTCACGTCTCAGCGTTTGCAGGTTTCGGGCGACTCGCTGTTTCGCATCCATTCAGGCATGGCGCCTATGGACCGGCAAGTCCTCCATAGACTATAAGTAATAATCGCTTTTCTCGAATTCGATTTGATCCGCCTGGTGGTCAGATCGGCGGCGGCCAGTTCTATGACTCATATTCTAAGTGCTGTTTCGTCCGCGCTACTCGCTCCGTCAGTCTTGCACGCCCCGACCGCGATAGCACATGATCCAGCGACCGTGCCGGACGCGAGCGGAATATACGGTTGGTGGTTTGATGAGCATCTTCCGGTGGTGCCAAGAGAGGGGGCTTTGCGGCGCGGTAGCTGGTGTCTTCTCTACGTTGGGATTGCACCGAATGGTGCGAGACGTACGAGTGGGAAAAGGACGCTGCGCGACCGGCTGAAGAACCATTGTAGGGGGCCGATGGCATCATCAACATTGAGACGCACAGTGGCCGCGCTCACGGTTTCGGCGCTTGGCTATTCTATCGTCAGGACTGGAGCGAACAAGCTGCGAATGCCGCCCGAGGACGAGCAACGTCTTTCGTTGTGGCTGGGCGAGCATGCGAGGGTGTCGTGGGTGCTGCACGATCAACCTTGGGAGGTGGAGACGCAATTGGTACAGTCAGGGCCGAGGCTGCCCATGAATATTAGCCAATCATCGGACCCGTTTCGGCGTGAACTGTCAAAATTGCGCTCGGGGCTCGGAAGGCGCTAATCAGGCGGCACGAAAACCGGTCACATCACGCGCGCGTGAGCCGCTGGAGCTGTGCCATTGTGTGGGACACCTTACGAAAAGCGCATTACGGCGCCCAAGGAGCTGTTTTGGCGACTTTTGGCACCCTTGCGTCACCCAGCGCGGCGCTTGTTTCCGGCATTGGGACCGGACATGTTGAAATTGCCGTAAATATGGGGTGATGCCCACCGCCGACAGACTAGTTAATGATCAGCGTGTCGAACTACAGTGCAGTCGAAATCAATGGGGGGCAAATGGCTGGGGTCCAGGCCGAAGAGGCATTATTCATTAAGCTCGGGCGGGCAGGGGAGTGGGAGAAGGGCTGCCTTGCCGATGGCACCATAAGGTTTGGATATCGGGAAACGCCGCACGATCTTTGCGTGGCTGGCGATTGGGAAGCAGTGCAGCGCTTTTGGACCGAGCGGCGTGGCAATAGCGGCACTGCTTCTAATGACGTGCGTCAGATACGGTCCTTCTATGAGTCTGAAGCATCGACAATCTTTGTCACCTTTTTCGGCGGTCTGCTTTACTGGTGCCGCCCTACGGGACCGGTTGAAGTGCTGGAGGATCGTTCCCGGCTGCGCCGAGCGGTCGATGGGTGGCATAGTCAGTCGGTAAATGGAGCCAAGCTCACTACCGATCGACTCTCAGGGCAACTGCTCAAGGTTCAGATGTTTAGGGGCACGATCTGCAAAGTCGAGCCTATGGATTATCTTCTTCGGAAACTGAATGATGAACTCACTCCAGAGGTAGCCGCCGCCGAGGAGGCAGAGGCAGCAATCATCGGTGCGATCATGGCGATGATGCGTCTGCTCACCTGGCAGGACTTTGAGCTGTTGGTCGACCTTGTATTTTCCGCGAGTGGCTGGCGGCGTGTGGGTGCTGTCGGTCGGACACAGAAAACCGTGGACCTCGAATTGCTGTTGCCTTCGACCGGTGAGCGCGCCTTTGTTCAGGTGAAAGCGCTCGCAACACCTGCGGCGTTCGACGACTATCGAGAACGGCACGCCGATGCTGCCGAAGCGTACGAGAAAATGTTCTTTGTTTGGCACTCCGGCAGCATTGGACGGCAACGGGAAGCGGCCAATGTTGTGGCAATAGGGCCGGAGCGCATGGCGCAGATGGTGCTCGACGCCGGTTTGTTCAACTGGCTGAAGGACAAGGTATCGTGAGGACGGCGTAGGTCCAGTTCGCAACAATGCCAAGAGCGCCAAGGATGCCAGCGTTTTGGTGGCGCTGTTGATCCACGAAGGACGCCATCAAGTGCGCCAAGGAAAATTGGCGCCCTTGGCAACCATGCCAAGAACGCCGAGTCGGCAATGTTAGGTAGTGTGGCCTGTGGTTACTTGTCGAGTGGTAGAGACAGAACCCAGCCGTTCCTGCTCTTTTTTGCGACAATACCGATCTCTTTTCGTGCTCGGTCAATCGTCCTTTTCGATATGTTGCGCCGTTCGCCTTGGGCCTCGATCTCCGAGACTGGTTTGGACCCTTTCTTGAGTTGCTCGCGCAAGAGATCGATGGCGGTATCCAGCGCAGTCTCCCTATCTCCACCATCACTGCCCAACAGGTCATCGATCGTAAGTTGAGAGGGGCCCATCCATTTGAGGATAGGCACGCCCTCTGGAACCTCCTGCACTAATTCATAGACCCAGCTTTTGCCGCGCGGTGCGATGTTGTGCTTCACGTGCGCAACGATCTTTTGTTCGGGGTCGTCTGGATGCTCGGCAACGAGAAATGCTGACCGGGCCGCCCCAATGACATCCATTGAGCCACCGCCCTGATAGATGGCCTTGTCCCTCTTGGCCTTCGTCAGGTGACGGACGACAACGACAGCGGTGTCGGCATACTCGGCGATGTCCCTGAGTTGGGACAAAAGTGACCTGATGACGTTGGGGCGATACATGTCTTGCGAACTGGGGACGTAGGCGAACAATGGGTCCATGATGATGAGGCTGGGTGGCTTTCGACGCACTTCATCAAAAAGCTCCTGCAGCCCATCCTCATCAAGCGATAAGTAGTCTGCCTGAACACGGATGCGTTTTGGATCTCCGCCCATCGCATCGATTCTCGGCCTTATCGTATAGGCCAAATCATCCTCGGCACTGAGGTAAAGAACGCGCCCACGCCTGACCTTCTTGGCACCGGGCAAGCTACCGCCGACCGATACCTGCGAGGCGATATGCATAGCGAGATAAGATTTGCCGACGCCGGGGTCGCCCTCCATGATCGTGATCATACCGTAGGGGATCAAGGGTTCCATCAGCCAGTCAATTTCCCGGGCAGTTATTTTCGATAAGTCGATAAAAGCGTCTTTCTTCTTATGGGTCATGATGCTTGGCCGATCTTGGAAAATATGCGCGAAAGTTCCGCGTGAAGCGCTCTGATGTCGTCGGGGTATTTGTCCTGGAAGTAGGGACTGTTCCAGATCACGCTGGCGATTTCGTCCGAGGATGCGCCCGCGTCATGTAGGCCTTTGACCATGTGGTAGATTTGGGCGGAGCGATCAGGTTCGTAGGCTTTTTTGTTTCTGATGAGAGCCCGCGCTTTTGGATCGAGTCCGCGACGGTACCTCCCCAAGACGTCCGCCTTGTCGAATGCCTCGTGGTCGAGATCCAGAACGGAAGCGTTGGTGCCTTTGCGTTTGCCATTCGCACCTATGATCTCGGGCCGCTCCACCACCCTGTTCCAGTCTCGATGCACCAGACGAACGAACGGCTCGTGGTACTGTGGCTTGTGGTTAATCGTACCGGGGATGCGCAGCACCTTGGTGATTGACCAGCCGACATCACCCCCGTGACGTTCTGCTAACGAACGCGAGAGTCTCTCGGCTTCCTCAGCACTATGCCGTCGGTCCCAGAGCCAAAGCCCTTGGTAGCGATTGGGGGAGGTCTCCCAAATGAGGCTTGGAGCGGGCTGATACGCCCACGGGTCACTGTCATCCATGTCGCACCAGCCAACCTTTGACTGCAGCGCAAAGTCTCGTTTCCGGCGGTCGCCTGAGAATGGATTGGGACAAAAGTAGAGATTGAACTTCCAGCGCGGGTGCGTGAGAAAGAACGTGTCCAGCCCCACCGTAGTGTCGTCGGCGCTGATGACGTGCTCGCGCCAGTTTTGCCCCTCTGGGTCTGAGCTGGCGACGAAAAGGTAGCTACTAGAGGGCGCGCCTTGCCAGACGTCCTGAAGGAATCCCACCATACTCTGGTGGATGTTCACGTCGTCGTCGTAATCTTTGAACGCACTGGGATGCCCTAAACGCGGGCGTGCTTTAGCCTTCACGCGCGATCGCATGTTGATATCCTTTTAAATATTTCGGAAAAGGGCAGGGCGCTTTACGCCCTGTCTCGTTTAGTGGCAGATCGGTGGAACAGGTCGCTCGCCGTCACGTCGTTCAAGCCAGTCGTCGACTTCCTCGGCATCCCACATTTGCGGGGCTACCCGGCTCGGGAAAATACCAAGAGTTTCCAATTCGCTTAGCTGGGGCAGTCCGAAATCGATCTTGAGATCGCGCAGACATTGGAGGCAGTAGCCTCTCCGTAATTCGCCGTACGCCATGGCTCAACTCGCATCGGCGTAGTGCCAAGAAGCCCGCTCGGCTTTTCGGTCTTCGAGCCAAAGCAGCACCTCGTTTCGGTCCCAGCAGACCTTTGCCGCACTAAGTCGGAGCCGCCGCGGAAATGCGCCTCGACCTTCGGCCCTCAAAAGGGACGAGTTTGAGAGTCTGATTCCCAATTTTTGGAGATCAGCACGTGAAAGTAGTACTTGCTGAGATTCAGCTACTGCGTCTGTCATCGAGAAATTCCTTCATAAGGGGATGAAGGAATGCGCATTCCGGTTCACATCAATTGATGCGACCTGAGTAGCATTGACCGACCGAGGCAAATAGTAGGCGAAAATCAGTCTGCAGACTGATTTGATTTTCGGCGTCTACCCGGCTTAAGAAGATCGGTTCGTCCGGTAACCTCAATGGCGACTTTGCGAGCTTTCTTGTAGCCAGCGTTTGAAAGTCGACGAAACCGCTCTTTTGCCTGTGCCAAATGGTCGGGCATCGGCGGAGGCTGAAAGTTTGGGTCGGAAAACTGTTCCACGAGCCAATCACGGCATTTGTCAGCGTCAAGCTGAGTCGCCGACACAATGCGATGTCCTTGACCTCTAGCGAAGCTGCGCAATTGCTCCTTGTGAATTCGACAGGATACGGGCTCATTCCATGAATGATGAAAAATGGTGTTTTCGTGTAAGCGGATTGAGAAAAATGCCCGGTCAGCTTCTTGGGGAGACAGATCACCGCTGTGCGTGAAATCCAACGTGGCCCAGTGTGCAGCGACTTGGCCAGACTGGAGCGCTGCTCGAAGATAATTGAGCACTATCTCGCGCTCCGGCGCTTCTGCGTCGTCGACCCAATCAGCCTGCCAGTTCGGACCGAACGCTTCCTGTCCCACTATCTGGAAGGCCTCCCTCGGCTCTACGAACATTTCGGTGTCTATCCTCTTTGGCACAAGTGTCACTCCTGTTCGTCAGCTGCTGAATCCTGACCGCCCACAACTCCAGCGCCTCAAGCTTTTCGTCCAGATATGCGTGGCGATTGTAGATCGCTGCGACGCCGGAGACGATACCGGATTTGTGGTTGAGGACGGCTTCGATGATGTGAGGGGCGACGCGGAGCATCGCCATGTTGGTCGCCATCGTCCGGCGCAGGTCGTGGAAACGCCAGTCCTCAGCGTCCGCGAATGCGGCGTCCAACCGTTCCTTGAGGCGACCGAAACCCGAAATGGGCGTCGAGCCGGTGGTCGTGAACACGAAATCCGAGTTCTGAAAGCGCGGCACCGATTTGAGAATGTCGACCACTAGGGGCGCGAGTGGGACGATGTGCGCGGTCGAGTTCTTCACCCGCATTGACGGCAGACTCCACACTCCGTTGTCGAGGTCGAGTTCCGACCAGCGCATGCCGGACACTTCGCCTCGGCGCTGACCGGTAAGGATCATCAGTTGCACGCATTGTGCGAAAGGGAAGCCTTCAAGCTCGGCCATGCGCCAAACGGTTTTCAGCTCGGCATCACTCAACACGCGCTCGCGCGCCGTTTCCTTCGTAGGCGGCTTCAGGTGAGCCACAGGCGATGTTTCGATCATGCCGCGATCAATGCACCAGTTCATGAGCTTTTTCATCGCAGCCAGCGCCCGGTTCGCCCGCGTCGGTGCGCCACCGGCAATGATCGTGTCGAGCACGCGCACAACATCAGCGCGCTTGATCTGGTCGATCGGCCTCGAGAAGAGGGAGGAGAATTTCAGCAGCACGCGCTCGCTGCCCTTCCAGTCCTTGTTGCGCTGTTTCGCGTATAGCTCGATGAACTGCGGCACGACTTCGCCCAGCGTCATCATGCGCTGTTCTTCCTCGTGCGGCGCCTTCTCGACATAGTGACCAAGCTCGATCGAGCGTAGGAGGCTCCGTGCCTTATCGCGAGCGTCGTGCAGCGTCAGGATCGGCCACGAGCCGATCTTGATCCGCTTCATGTGGCCGTTGATGCGCTTGGAGACGTAGAACACCTTCCCACCTGTGGCCGACACACGCAGGTGCAGGCCGGATAGTAATTGGTCGTGTACCTCGTACCGCTTGTTGACGGCAGGCGGTAGCGCATCGATTGTCTTGGGTGTCAGGCGTCGTTTCATGACGCCGAAATTAAGATCGAAAAATCCGCGTGTCAGGGTATGGTTTGGGGCGATCTAGAGGGGGACTGAATGGCTAAAGGCAACTTCCTATACTTAACCGAACAACAAATGGATGCGCACATTTACCGCATAATGAAAGAAAAGTATGTGGTTTCACTTTTCAAGGACCGAGAAAATGTGTTGGTGCAACCCGGTCGGTGGAAGGATAAGTTCGAAAACTTTCAACTGAGCCTTGGGGGTACTCTTGACGGTGAAAAATTTGAATACACCTTCAGGGACGATTTTGTGGGTCAGTGCTGGACTAGTGAATACCTGTCTGAAGCAATGTGGGGTATATACGCAAACGATCCTGCGCAACGCTTTTTAAGGATCAGATCGACACCTCGTAGGCTCCTGAAGGCGCTTGAAAAGGCGCACCCTGAAATGCCTCAGGACACGTGCTTTGTCGGCAAAGTTCAGTACGAAACAACCAATAAAATAAAACAATTCCAGGCGGCTGGAGGAACTCTGCAAATATCTCCCTTGCGCTTCGCACAATCGCTTCTGATCAAGCGAAAAGCCTTCAAGCACGAGAACGAAGTCAGACTCTTGTTTTTTGGAGATGCCAAAAATTGCGATCAGAAAGGATGCTATCGATATCAAGTAGATCCGCATGAGATGATCACGCAAATAATGGCAGACCCAAACAGGGACCGGAAAGCTTGGAAGGCCGACAAGGCGGAAATTGTCGCACGGACAGGCTTCAAAGGCCCAATCAAGCGCTCAAAAATCTACGACGCCCCAGATTGGAATGGCCCCAACTATACTTCTCCGGCGTAACGACCTGCGCAAAGCGAGCTACCCATGCATGAGAGCGGCGGTGCAAAATTAGTCCACGGTAGCGGCGGGATTG
>TARA_R110002051_G_scaffold60707_2_pt1 | contig 15916 bp, 16 predicted proteins | sample TARA_R110002051 | Tara Oceans TARA_R110002051 (sample SAMEA4397023) | marine metagenome | biome: Polar Biome; feature: [MES] marine water layer (ENVO:01000295) within the mesopelagic zone...; material: water (ENVO:00002006), including particulate matter (ENVO:01000060) such as......
GAGAGGCGATCGGTCACGTGATGACGTCGGAATATGGCTCCAAGATGCTATCGCTGGGCGGCGTCGAACACCTGACCGGTGGGTCCAAGAAAGAAGGGCGTGCAACCTGTGACGCGCTGTTGCGGCTATGTAACCGTGAACCGGTCGAGGTGACGATTGACGGTGGTGTGACCATGGTGATCGAGGCCGGCAAGGCACCGATCATCAACGGCACACCCGAAAAGCTGATGCGTGTCGGCTGTGGCTCTGCCACCATTGGGATGTTTGCGAAACAGTGGCACGGCCATGTCGACGAGGTCGTGGTTGTCGATGACCACATCACCGGCGTCCTGAGCGAGCACGAGGCTGGAAAAGGTCTGAACATGACCCCATCGGGCATTCGCATCAACGGGCGCCGGTCGACGCCAGGGCGCTATTTTCAGGTCGCAGATCCCGGCACCGGTTGGGGCGGTACCGACGTCGAAGATCCTCTGACCATTCTGCGCGATGCCGACGCGAAACGCGCCTGGCCGGGACTGCGGCTGCTGATGATATCGACCACGGGCGAACAATGGGCATATTTCACGCTCGACGATGATCTGGTGCCTCGGCCTGCCGAAATTACCCCAGAACTGCTGACGGTGGCGGAACGCATCGCCGAAAACTGCGAACCATCGCTGTGTTCGGTGTTGTTCATGGGCGGTGCCGGTGGCAGCCTGCGCGCCGGAGTCACTGAAAACCCGGTACGGTTGACGCGGTCGGTCAAGGAATCGCTGACCCACGTGTCTTGTGGCGGGGCCGAAGCCTATGTCTGGCCTGGCGGCGGCATCACGGTGATGGTCGATGTGATGGACATGCCGACAAATTCTTTTGGATACGTTCCGACGCCCGCTCTGGTGGCCCCGATTGAATTTACCTTGCGGCGCGAAGATTACGGTGCGCTTGGCGGACATGTTCAGCATATCCAGCCCCTGGCCAAAGTTGTCACCCCGGACGTGCGCCGCGTGACCCAGACCGGGCTTCAGACCAACCCCAATGACCGGGAAAACTACGGGTGGGGGAAATCAAGGGAATGATGCCGCAGGCTTCTCTTTTAAGCGGTGACAGGCTGCATCTGTCACATGGGCCGATCGATTTGATCATCGGGTCCGACGGGGCGCGCAGTGTGGCCTTTCGCGCGGCTTTCGCAAGGTTCGAGTCTGTTTTGGACGAGCTTGCGGCAGAGTTACCGCTGCTGCGTCAACCTGTCGAACGCCGTCCGGAAGGCAAGATCGCCCGGCGCATGTATCGCGCGGCGCTGCCCTATGCGGATGGTGTCACCACGCCGATGATTGCGGTTGCGGGGGCAGTTGCGCAGGAAATTCTGGCCGCGATGACCGAAGCCACCGCATTGACCCGCGCCTATGTGAACAATGGTGGCGATATCGCATTGCACCTGACCGGGGCCGCGACATTTCGCGTGGCCATCGCGTCGCCGGACAACGGAAATCTCGGCGTTGTTGACATCGGCAGTACCGACGCCATTCGCGGGATCGCGACCAGCGGGCAACGCGGCCGCAGCCTTAGCCTGGGTATCGCGGATGCGGTGACGGTTCTGGCACGTTCGGCGTCCATGGCCGACGCCGCCGCGACGCAACTTGGCAACGCTGTGGATCTGCAAGACAACGCCAGCATAACACGCGCGCCCGCCAATGTGGTGCGCGACGATTCTGATCTGGGGTCGACAACCGTTGTCACGCATGTGGGGCGTCTTGCCCCGTCCGATGTCGCGCGGGCGCTTCGGGCAGGTGAAACGGCGGCCAACGCGCTGCGTCAAGCGTGTTTGATCGACGGCGCTGCTCTTTTCCTGCAAGGTCAGAATGCGGTTGTGGGTTTGTCCGCCACCTTGAAGTTCCAACAGAAAGCACCCGAACATGCCTGAAATCGTCATCCGCAAAATCGTCACCAGCATCGAAGAGATATTCCACGAAGGCGGCCCCCGCGCCAACACGCCGTTAAAACGCGGGGCGGTGATGGCTGTGATCCAAAACCCCTATGCAGGGTCGTATGTCGAAGACATTCAGCCATTCATGGAAGACCTCAAACCGCTTGGGGTGCAAATGGCGCACAAGCTGCTGGCTGCTCTGGGTGGCGAGGCCAAACAGGTCGAAGGTTACGGAAAGGGTGCGATCATCGGCACCGCCGGAGAGCTGGAGCATGGCGCGCTATGGCACGCACCGGGCGGCTATGCGATGCGCGACGTATTGGGCGGGGCCAAGGCGATTGTGCCGTCCACCAAAAAGGTCGGTGCGGCCGGTACCCGATTGGATGTGCCCGTTACACATGTGGATGCATCCTATGTGCGCAGCCATTTCGATTCCATCGAAGTCGGTCTGAACGACAGCCCGCGCGCTGACGAAATGGCGGTGATATTGGTGATGACCACGGGGGCACGGGTGCATAACCGGGCAGGGGGCCTGGCCGCAAAGGACATCATCGGAGAGGATGGATTGAGATGAGCGCAGAGATCCGCAAGATTGCCGTCTGGGTCGAAGAAACCCACCGTGAAATTGGCCAAACCATTTCGCCGCCCACACGTAAAGCAGTCGCCATCGCTGTGATCCAAAACCCGTTTGCGGGGTCTTATTCACAGGATCTGACCCCGCTTATGGACATCGGAGAGGAACTTGGCGGGCTTTTGGGTGATAAATGCGTTTCCGCGCTTGGCATTACCCCGGCCCAGGCCGAAAGCTACGGCAAGGCGGCGATGGTCGGGGAAGGCGGAGAGCTGGAACACGCCGCCGCCATCTTGCACCCAAAGCTTGGCGCGCCATTGCGCAAGGCCGTCGAAAAAGGGGCCGCACTGGTGCCGTCTTCGAAAAAGATGGGCGGACCGGGGCAGGTGCTTGACGTGCCTTTGGGGCACAAGGACGCCGCCTATGTGCGCAGCCATTTCGACGGGATCGAGGTACGGCTGAACGACGCGCCACGCGCGCGCGAGATACTGGTGGCCGTGGCTGTCACAGATTCCGGGCGCCCCTTGCCCCGTGTCGGCGGGCTGACCCATGAAGACGCCGTAGGCAAGGATGGTCTACGCTAAAGCCTAAAGTTTCTCGAGCAAGGCCAGCAGGCGGTCAACCTCGCGCGGGGTCAGGTTGTTTACGGTCTCGGCAGAGATCTGCTGCGCCGTCACGACGGCCTCGGCGGTCAGGCTGACGCCCGCGTCGGTCAGCGAGATTTCCAGCCGCCGCATGTCGGTTTTGGACGGGGCGCTTTGCACCAGCCCCTTTTTGCGCAAGCGGTCCACGACACCCTTGGTCGTGGCCGCATCCATGCCGACCAGACGCCCCAGATGGTTCTGGCTAATGCAAATTTCATCGCGCAACTTTGCCAATACGGCAAATTGGGTTGGCGTGATATCCGGCATCTGGCGATTGAATATTTCCAGGTGCTTTTGGTTGGCCAAACGCAGCTTGAAACCGATCTGCTCTTCGAGCGTATAGCGAGCCGCAGCGGGCGTCTTTTTCAGCGGTTCAGCCAAGTATCTATCCAGTGCATTCCAGCAGGTGATTAGTTTTTATGCAGTATCTTCCCACGGTTTTAATCTGAGGTCTACATAAGAACAGATGCAAAATATTGTTTGACAGCTAACAATTTTTTAGGCCTTCATAAGAAAGTCGAAAGCTGGGAGAGATGCAATGCCCTTCGTCAGAAACGCTTGGTATGTCGCAGGTTGGTCACGCGACTTTGGCGCAGAAATGGTTGCTTTGACAATGCTTGCCCAAAACCTCGTACTCTATCGCGCCAGTGATGGCCATATCTATGCGCTCGAAGATCGCTGCCCGCACCGGCTTCTTCCCTTGTCCAAGGGAAAGAGGATCGGCGACACGATCCAATGCGGGTATCACGGGATGACCTTTGGCACTGACGGCAGATGCGTGCGCGTGCCCGGGCAGTCCAATTTGCCCAAATCGGCGTATGTGGACAGCTTTCCCGTGCTGGAGCGGCACGGCATTGTTTTTGTCTGGATGGGAGACCCCGACAAGGCAGACCCCGAACTGGCATTCGATATGCCGGAACTGGGCCAGGATGGCTGGCACCTGCATCACGGCGACAAGCTGCACATCCGCGCGAACTACCTCAATGTCGCCGAAAACCTGGTTGATCCGGCCCATGTCAGTTTCGTCCACCCGACGACGCTTGGCAACGCGGCATCCGAAAATGTGCCCGTTCACGTGAAAACCTCGGGCGAGGTGATCGTCGCATGGCGCTGGATCAGAGATGCCGAACCTATCGGTTTTTTCAAGAAGTTCGGTGGCTTTGACGGTAACGTGGACCGCTGGCATTATTACTATCTGCATATGCCTTCGACGGCCGTGATAGATTTCGGATCCGCCGACGCCAAACTTGCGCTTCCCGAAGATCAACGCGACAACGGGGTGCGCATCTTTGCGCTGCATTTCGTCACGCCCGTGACAGAGGATTATACGATCGACCATTGGTTACACCTACGCAACACTGCCTTGGGTGATGAAAGCGCATCAGACCAGATGGATGCCATGTTTCGGGTGGCATTCGCCGAGGACAAGGCGATTTTGGAAGCCGTCCATCAAGAGGAACAGCGCCCGCAAAAGCGCAAGCCGATCAGAATTGCGATCGACAAAGCCCCGAACGTGTACCGCAAACGCATCCGAGACACGATCGAGGCCGAAGCCACCGATGATCTGGGTGAACCGGTTTCGCCGGTTTTCGTACAGCATGATTAGCCACTGACAAGAGCCGCAAAAGACGGCAGATCCTAACACGAGAGGACCACCAGATGACCAGAACGACCCTTTTCGCAACACTAGCCGGGGCTGTCGCACTTGGCCTCACCGGATTAAGTGCAGCAGCCCAGTCGGGCGAGCCTATCAAGGTAGGAGAGATCAACCACTACAAGCGCCTTGCCGCGTTTGCAGAGCCTTACAAGAAGGGCATTGAGCTTGCCCTGGAAGAGATCAACGCCGAAGGAGGCGTGATGGGCCGACCGCTGGAATTCATCTTTCGCGACGATCAGGGCGACCCCGGCGAGGCGATCAAGATCGCCGAAGAACTGATGACCAGCGAAGGCACGGTGATGATTACCGGATCCATCCTGTCCAATGTCGGTTTGGCAATTTCATCCGTGGCCGCCGAAAAGGGGTGGGTCTATCTTGCCGCCGAACCCTTGGCCGACGCCCTGACTTGGAGCCAGGGCAACCCATGGACGTTCCGTCTGCGCACCTCGACCTATATGCAGGCCGCGATGCTTGCTGAACAGGCGGCCAAGACAGATGCGGTGAAATATGCAACGATCGCGCCAAACTACGCCTACGGCAAAGATGCGGTCGCTGCGTTCAAGGAAGTGTTGACCAAACTGAAGCCGGAGGTCGAATTTGTCGGCGAACAGTGGCCCGCCTTGTTCAAGATCGACGCTGGCGCCGAGGTTCAGGCGCTGGAACGCTCCAAGCCCGATGCGATCTATAACGTGACCTTTGGTCCTGACCTGGCGAAATTTGTCCGCGAAGGCACGACGCGCGGATTGTTTGAAGGTCGTACCGTGTATGGTCTTTTGTCGGGTGAACCCGAATACCTTGAACCGCTGGCCGACGAAGCCCCCGAAGGCTGGGTCGTGACCGGATACCCCTGGTATGATTTCACCGATAAAGACGGGGCCAACAAACCTTTTGTCGATGCCTATCAGGCGAGATACAAGGAAAGCCCCAAGCTTGGGTCGCTGGTCGGTTATATGACCGCCGAAACAGTTGCCGCGGCGATAGAGAAAGCCGGATCAACCGAAAGCGATGCGATCCGCATGGCGTTTGAAGGTCTAAATGTCTCGACCCCCGTAGGAGAGATCACGTTTCGCGAAATTGACAACCAAGCGACCATGGGCGCGTTTGTAGGTAAAACCATGCTCAAGGACGGCGCAGGTGTAATGACCGACTGGACATATCTGAATGGTGCCGACTACCTGCCATCGGACGAAGAAGTGTCAAAGCTGCGTCCCGCGGAATAACCATCGTATCACTGCGGACACAGGGGTCTCTTTCCGCAGTGTTCGATCCCACCCCCGGAATATCACGAGGTGGCCATGGGCCTATTTATCGCGCAGATTCTCACTGGGCTTGCCAATGCAGGTGCGCTTTTCATGGTGGCGTCGGGCCTTTCACTGATCTTTGGAGTGACCCGCGTGGTGAACTTTGCCCATGGGTCGTTCTATATGCTGGGGGCGTATGTCGGGTATTCTCTTATGCAGGCATTGCCGGGTGTCGCGGGGTTTTGGGGCGCTATCCTGCTTGCTGGTCTGATCGTGGGCGTGATCGGGGTGATCGTTGAAATATGTGTGCTGCGCCCGGTGTACCGCGCCCCTGAACTGTTTCAACTGGTCGCCACATTCGGGGTGATCCTTGTCATTCAGGACCTGACGCTGATGATATGGGGCCCGCAAGATCTGCTTGGGCCACGCGCGCCGGGCCTCAAGGGTATTATCCGCATCATGGGCGAACCGGTGCCCCAGTACGATATCGCGCTGATCGCGATCACGCCGTTTGTGGCGATCGGGTTGTGGTATCTCATCACCAGGACGCGGGTCGGGACCTTGGTAAGGGCCGCAACCCAGGACCGCGAGATGGTCGGTGCGTTGGGGGTGAACCAGTCATGGCTGTTTACCGGCGTGTTTTTTCTCGGGTGCGCATTGGCGGGTCTGGGTGGCGCCTTGCAACTGCCCAAGGGCGGTGCCGATCTGCTGATGGATTTCAGCATTCTCGGGGCTGTGTTTGTCGTGGTGGTGATCGGGGGCATGGGGTCGCTGCCCGGTGCCTATCTTGCGGCGGTGATTATCTCGATTCTCAATGTGTTCGGCGTAACCTATGCGCCGCAATCGACATTGGTGTTGATGTTTGTAGTGATGGTGGTGGTTCTGATGATCCGTCCGTTCGGCCTGCTGGGAAAAGAGGAAGTCGCGGGCGAGCATGGGCAGACCGGCGAACCGGAACGGCCGATCAAACCTGCCGGCCCGCGCATACGTCTTCTGGTGACTACATTACTGGTGATCCTCGCGTTGCTGCCGCTCTATTCGGGCAACTTCGCGGTTGTGCTGGTTACTGACATCATGATCTTTTGCCTGTTCGCCGCATCGCTTCACTTTATGCTGGGCCAAGGCGGGTTGGTCAGCTTTGGCCATGCCGCGTTCTTTGGCGGCGGGGCATATGCCGCTGCCTTGCTGGTTACTTATGCCAGTACCCCGATGGAGCTTGCGCTGGTGCTGGCTCCGGTCAGCGCGGGGCTTGCGGCAATTGTCATCGGATGGGTTTGCCTGCGCTCAACCGGCGTCTATTTCGCGATGCTGACCCTTGCCTTTGGGCAGCTTCTGTGGAGCCTGGCTTTCCAATGGGGTGATGTGACCGGGGGCGATGACGGACTGGTCAACATCTGGCCATCGGCCTGGGCATCTGACAATACCGTGTATTATTATCTTGCCTTCACGCTGTGTGTCGGGGGGATATTGTTGTTGCGACAAGCGGCTCACGCCCCGTTTGGCTATGCGCTTCGCGCTGCGCGTGACAGTACGCGCCAAGCCGAAGCAACGGGGATAAACACCAAACGCGTCCAGTGGGTTGCCTTTACCTTTGCCGGCACCATGGCCGGACTGGCAGGCGGTTTATTCGTCTTCTCCAAAGGCAGTATCTTCCCCAATGAACTTGAAACCGCCCGAAGCTTCGATGCATTGATCGTTGTGTTTCTGGGCGGGGTAAAAACCTTGTCCGGGGGGTGGGTCGGCGGTGCATTCTTTGAGGGTGCAAAAGATTACCTGACCCGCTTTGAATACTGGCGTCTGACCTTGGGCCTGCTGATTATCTTTGTCGTGATCCTTGGCCCTGAAGGGATCGTTGGATCGCTGCGCAAAGCCGGTGAACGCATTGGCCTGCTGAAAACTCCGGAGGACGCGACATGAGCCCGATCCTCTCTGTACGAAACCTGTCGCGGAACTTCGGCGCGATCAAGGCGGTGGACGATGTCAGCTTTGACCTCGCCAAGGGGGAACTTCTGGCACTGATCGGCCCCAACGGTGCGGGTAAAAGCACCTGCTTCAACATGCTGATGGGGCAGCTTAGACCTTCGTCCGGTACGGTGCAGTTGATGGGTAAAAACATAGCAGGGATGCAGCCGCGTAAGATCTGGCGCATGGGGGTGGGGCGCACGTTCCAGATTACCGCCACCTATGTGTCGATGACCGTGGTCGAAAATGTCCAGATGGCGCTGATCTCACATCACCGACGGCTGTATTCACTGACCAGCTTTGCCCACAAACTTTATCGCGACAAGGCGCTGGCGCTGCTCGAGACTGTCGGGATGGCGGATCAGGCAGACCGTCATTGTGCGGTTTTGGCCTATGGCGACCTCAAGCGGCTGGAACTGGCGGTTGCCCTTGCGCATGATCCTGTGTTGCTACTTATGGATGAACCCACCGCCGGAATGGCCCCGCGCGAACGGATCGCGCTCATGCAGCTTACCGCCGATATTCTTGCGCAGCGCGGCATCAGCGTTTTGTTCACCGAACATGACATGGATGTGGTGTTTGCCCATTCGCACCGGATCATGGTGTTGAACCGGGGCCAGTTGATCGCCGAAGGTACCGTAGACGAAATTCGCAACAACCGTCAGGTGCAAGAGGTCTATCTTGGCGGCGGTACCCTGTTCAAAGCCGCCGAGGATGATGCACATGCTTGAGTTGAAGGGCGTTAATTCATTCTATGGCAAGGCGCATGTGCTGAACGACCTGAACTTTAGTGTCGATCGCGGGCGGGTGGTTGCGCTGTTGGGGCGCAACGGCGCTGGCAAAACGACAACGATGAAATCGATCATGCAATTGGTGCGCCCGCGTACCGGGACCGTGACCTATCAGGGGCAGGATATCACCGGCTGGTCCAGTCACCGCGTCGCGCGCAATGGTTTGGGCTATGTCCCCGAAGAGCGGCGGATATTCACACAGCTGACTGTTGCAGAAAATTTGGAAGTCGGGCGACAGCCGCCTCGGGAGGGATGCACCACCTGGACCGAAGACATGGTGTTTGATCTGTTTCCAAACCTAGCCGAGCGGCGCCAGAACTATGGTAAGGCCTTGTCCGGCGGGGAACAGCAGATGCTGACCATCGCGCGCACGTTGATGGGAAATCCGGCATTTATCCTGCTGGATGAACCGTCAGAAGGGATTGCTCCGGTCATCGTAGAGCAAATGGCGCGCGCGATTTTGCAGCTCAAGCAGGATGGGCTCACTGTCTTGCTGTCTGAACAAAATCTGCATTTTGCCCAAGCCGTAGCCGACGGCGTCGTGATCATCGAACACGGCACTCAGCAATTCGTAGGGAGCCTGGCAGACCTGCAAGCTCATCCCGATATCCGCGATCAACACCTGTCGATTTAATTGCTGAGCTATGGTTGTCGGATAAAAACCCAAGGCTCGGCGATCCGGAAACACTCAATTGGCGTTTGCCGAAATCCGAAAATGTGGCCGTTGACCTTCTGAATGGCCCCAAACGTCTATCCCTAACGGCGGATACCGCGCCTTGCCGACGTTCCAACGCTGCTGCCCGCAAAGCGGAAACACACCGATGCGCCCCCGGCCCGTGCATTGCGGGGATGCGGAACTGCATCGGTTCGGGCACTTACCGTCATTCGACGTCGAGCGAACGCAGCCAGGCTGCGAAGCTTTCTTCACTCAGCTGGTCTGATGCCAGATCCTCCATCATCCTGACCCCGACTTTAGGATCGGGGCGTATTTCAATGCCGTTGAGCCGCAGAAAGGTAAACGCAGTCACAAAGGCGGTGCGCTTGTTTCCATCAATAAAGGCATGGGCCTTTGCAACGCCGAATGCATACGCTGCCGCAAGTGCATGAACATCCGGATTGCCGTACCCGGCCCGGTTCAGAGGTCGCGCACAGGCCGCTTCCAAAAGCGACGGATCACGGGTGCCCGGTGCGCCGCCGTGTCGGGAAATCTGGCGGTCATGGATGACATGCAATGCGGGCAGCGGCATCCAGACCCATCGGGTCATGCAAGTGCCTGAAGCAGGTCGCGGTTTTCATCCATGACAGCCTCGGCTGCGGCAAGAGCAGCCTGGAGTTCGGGGTTTTGGGTCATCAGTTTCAACCCACCGTCGTCAGTGCGCACCGCATAAAGCGTATCGCCTTCCTTGGCGTCCAGCAGGGCAAGCATCTCGGCGCTCAGGGTCACCACAGCGGAATTACCTACTTTGCGTATTTTGGATTCAATCATGGTGCTCTCCTTGGTGTATACAAATGTATATACTCTGACCGCTCATTTTGTCAACTTTGGCGTGGTGATCCAAGCAGTCTGTCTGTGGATCAGGTTTCCGGCTGGCTCGTAAAGGGTTGAGGAACCGCCGGCGAAACCCGGCATCACCGCATCCCGCCAAACTGCCAGTCCTTGGACCGGAAGGATCAGGCGTACGTCTGCCGACGGTATCAGCCCCCGAAAGTGGGTCCAGACATGTCGATCGGTCATTTCCCCCCGATGTTAATGGGTTTCAAGGCCAACCAGAAATATACCGATCACCAGGCAGGCCACACCAGCGATGCCAAAGATACCGATATCTTGCTTGAATACGGTAATTCCGACAACAACGGACCCGACAGACCCGATGCCGGTCCAGATCGGGTACGCAACACCTAAAGGCAAGGAACGCATCGACCAATACAAAGCCCCAAGGCTGGCGAGCATCATAGCCGCTGTCGCAACGACTATGCCAAGTCTGAAGCCTCCGGAAAGCGACTTTAGACCGGCAGCCCATCCTGTTTCCAACAGACCTGCTATGAAAAGTGCAATCCACGCCATTTCGACCTCCAAAGTATCGGGTCGTCCCGGCAAGCCCATATCTGGTCAGGTCGTCCTGACCGGGCGTTTCATAACTCCAACCGCTTTGTCCGCAAAGGCACAACGGGGCGGAAGCGATTGTTACGTACTATAAAGTGCATAACAGCAAGATCCGATCAAGACGCTTACTCCAACAAATTTACGGCACATGAACGAACAGCCGCTCAGCCTCCCATTAGCGCCGCATCAAATGGATACCGGGTCAGGTTCTCGTAACCGTCTTCTGTAATGAGCACCTGGTCTTCAAGCTTGATGGTGAACTTTCCACCAACGGCACCCACGGCCGCTTCGACGCACAGTACCATGCCCGCCTCGAGAGGGTGATCAAATGCGCCTGCGTCGGCCTGGTCAGGATAGGCAACCAACGGCCATTCATCGCACAGGCCCACGCCGTGCATCAGACATCCATATTTCTGCGCCTGGAACTGATCGTCCAGGGTGTGGCAGTTCGCAGTCAGTTCGGGGACCGTCACACCGGGGCGCAGCATTTCCATATTGGTCGTGATGTGTTCGAGAGCGTGTTGCATCGCATAGATCATATCGGCCGGCGGTTTTTGGTCGCCAATCCACCACGAACGAGAGATGTCGATGCAAATGCCATAGCTCCCAATAAGGTCTGTGTCGAACGAGATGATTTCGTTTTGCTGACATATCCGGGGGCCACATTCCTGAAACCATGGGTTGGTGCGTTGTCCCGATGAAAGCAGCCTCGTTTCGATCCATTCGCCACCGCGTTTGATGTTCTCTGCGTGCATGACCGCCCAAATGTCATCTTCGCAGGTTTTGCCGTCACCAACATTTGCGCGCGCGAAGTCCTCCATTGCTTTGACAGACGTTTCGCAGGCGTGGCTTGCGCAGCGCATCGCGTGAATTTCGTCGATCGATTTGACCGATCTTGATTTTTCAGTGACTTCTTCGCCGTCCTTGATCTCGAGCCCCTGCGCCTGCAGGGCATGGGCACCGTGCAGCATGATCTTGTCTATGGCGAGGCGCTTGTTCGTGCCTGAATGTTCTTGCAGCACCTGGCGCACTTCGTTGGCAAAGACGTCCGCCTTTGCTGCGGTTTTGTCGCCCGCGGCAAAGTAGAACATGGAGGCCCCGCTGCGCACCTCGCGGACCAGAGGATTGAAAGCGCTCAAAAAGGGTGCATTTTTGTAGTCCCAGATCACCATGTAACCGTCTGCGCAAAGCAGCACCGCGCGAAAGGGATTGTGGGTGTTCCACAACTGCATGTTGGTGCTGTCGGTGGCGTAACGAATGTTGAGCGGGTCAAACATCAGCAAACCGGCATAGTCACGTTCAACGATGTGTCGTGTCAGTCGCCTGTGTCGATAGCTGCGCATATCCGCAAGATTGGGGAGCGTAAGTCCCGCCGCTTCCCACTCGCGCATCGCAAGTTGCGTCGGCCCGATTTCCATTCGGTCCTGGTCATTCGCGGAGCCGTCGCCAAGGGTGGTGCCGCGAGTGGGATCGATTTTGCGCGTGTCGCGATGGTGGCGGTCCATGGCTGCTCTCCTCTATCACCGTCAGCCTCGCGCGGATTGTTTAGGCTTAGTTGCCGTTTTGCGACATGAAATGGCGCAAGGGAAACGAGCGCATTGGTAAGCGCACTAACACCTATCGTGTCTGTATCGCTGAAACTGCCGGTCGTACGCGGCGGGGCAGCAGGTTGGGGCTGATTTCGGTCACTTTGTCCAGATTGCGCCAGGGCAGCTTTAAACCCTTCTGGTGAAACGGTCGAAAATCCCTTAACCGAAGATACAACCAAGGAGTCTGGTACGATGCAAAAAATGCCCCTGACCGAGCGGCCCAACTGGCGCGATCATGCACGCGACGTCGGTTTCAGTTTTGCGGATATGCATGGCGAACCCTATTGGGACGAGACTTCGGCCTATGCTTTCACGCTCGACCAGATCGAAATGGACATCGAAGATCCGGCCACCGAACTGCATGCCATGTGCCGCGAAGCGGTCGCCCAGATCATCTCGAGCGAACAGCTGATGGAGCGTCTGGCAATCCCCGAGGAACACCGCGATCTGGTCGCGCAAAGCTGGCGCGATGAGGACCCGGAAATCTATGGCCGCTTCGACTTTTCCTATAACGGGGAGGAGCCTGCAAAGCTTTTGGAATACAACGCTGACACCCCGACGTCGCTGTATGAGAGCGCTGCTTTCCAGTGGCAGTGGCTAGAGGATCAGTTGGCCGCAGGCGTTCTGCCTGAAGGAACAGACCAGTTCAACGGCATCCACGAGGCGCTTGTTGCGCGATTTGCAGAGGTTTTCGAGACAGGTAGCGATCTGCATTTTACCGCCGTGGCTGGAAATCCAGAAGATTACGGTACCGTCGAAGCCATGGGTTGGGCAGCGCGTGAGGCCGGTCTGGGCGCACATTACTCTGACCTGGATAAAATCGCACTGAGCGAGGACGGGCAGTTTCTGGATGATCAAGATCGCCGGATTGCAGTGCTTTTCAAGCTTTACCCATGGGAAGATCTGCTGCGCGATGAATATGCCCCGCATATTGCCGGTTCGGGCTGCCTGTTTCTGGAGCCCGCGTGGAAGGCAGTGCTTTCAAACAAAGGCCTTCTGCCGGTTTTGTGGCAAATGTTTGAAGGCCACCCAAATCTGCTGCCCGCGTTTTTTGAAAGCGACATCGCCAGTGCTCTATCAGGTCAGGGCAATGCGAAGTCCGAGACCGCGCCGGCGTATGATCGGGCGCAGGCGCAGTTTGCCGCTGGCTATGTATGCAAGCCGATCCTGTCACGCGAAGGCGCGTCGGTCTCGATCCACAAGGGTGGCGAGATCATCGAGCAATCGACCAACACCGACTATGCGGAGCACCCGCGCATCATCCAGGCCTATGCACCGTTACCCGAATTCGACGGCTTTCGCCCCGTAGTGGGTGCTTGGATCGTCGGCCAGACCTGTGCAGGCATCGGAGTCCGCGAAGACCGGTCGCGGATCACCCAGGATCTATCGCGTTTCAAACCACATTATATTATCGCGTGAAATGCATTACACATGACGCTGGCTGAACAGGAAAGTACCTAAACCATGACCAAACGCTCAAAACGGGTTGCCATCGCCATTGTCGGAGCCGCTGCTTTTGCTCTCGCGGGCTGCCGTCACGAACAGGTGGATGCCGCGGCCTTCCCCGATTTGCAAAGCTGCACGGACGCTGCCTCGAAGGGGGGTGCGTTCTCGGCTCAGGATTGCGAGACTTCGTTTGCCGAGGCTGAAACGCTCCATGTGGAAGCGGCGCCGCGCTATGACAGCTTGCAGGTTTGCGAAGAGCAGCACGGCCAGGGTGCATGCGGTTCAGAAGCGGAAGCGACACAGAACGGGTCGGGCAGTATTTTTATGCCGCTACTGGCAGGGTATCTCATCGGCAACATGCTTGGCGGGCGGCAGGGCATGTCGGCGGGACAGCCGCTTTATAAAACCTCGGACGGAAAGTTCACCAACGCCGCACGTTCCAGCACGTTTTCCACAAACAGTGGTGCCGCAAAATTGAGCACGTCACAGTTTGCCCGCCCGACATCGACCATCGGAAAGAAACCGATGACCAGTGCGACAGCACGCTCGCGCGGCGGGTTTGGCAAGGTGGGTGGCAGAACGGGTTTCGGCGGATAGCCGATGCTGTGATCAGTGCGCAAAACACGGTCGCAAGTGGGGCTTCCGTCACCTTTCCTTGCCCTTCGCGGGGTTGTCCGGTTGGCTGATTAGTCGGTGTCGCCGGCCGATCACCTGCTTTCGTGCCACCGCGGTGCGCGTGTTTGATGCCAACTGTCTATATGAGCCGCGGCAAACGCGGGCCAGTTGATCATCAATGCTTGGGTTTTGGGGCGACCGGCACCGTACTCTAGATCACCATAAAGTTTGGGGCCCATGTCGCACCGGACGAAAGAAAAGGGCGAAATCCACACAAGAACAGCGCCGGAGCGGTTCACCAAAACATTTGTACGGTTGATGTCACGGTCACCTCGAAGTTTTGACCCGGGCGGTTTTCAGCACGTTTCCGGCCGCGTCACAGGTGAACCGCACTTTGGTCTGGTCGTGCCAAAATGTCAGCCGATGCGTGCCTGCGTCCTCTCCTACACCGGTCTCGAACCGGCTGGTAATCTCACCCGCGCGCATAAGCTCTTTGACGCGTTCGGGTGACAGATCAAATACGCGGGCAAGATCGTTGGCATCGACAATCGGTTCGGGTTGGCTGAGATCAATTTTCATGCTTTGCATTTGTCCATCAGGGTTCGGATATCGCTGGCAAAGGCCCACGCGGCGTGGGGACTTATCGACGCGCCCGGTCCCCCGGACCATAAAGAGGAAAGCACAAGCAATCCAACCCTGCTTCCGGTAAGGAGCGCACAGAATCCACGCATCAGCATTCTGACAGATCATGAGGCGGGCGCAAATCTCGTCCTCCAGTTGCACGATAGGTCTTGATTGCTCCCATCTACGCCTAGATCAATGACCTGGCACCCTTAGGCTTGTCGACGTGCCACCGCCTGGTTGACGGCGACTGGCTTGAGGATGAAATATTGAATTAATTTGACGCGAATGCGTATATCGACCGTATGGATTACTGATGCTAGAGCGCTTTGGATCGCGGCAGTCTATGTTAACCCTTGTTGTTCTGGCGGGGGCATTGTTGCTGACCGGCTGCGCCGAGAATTCTGCAACCTTCATGGCACCGCAGGGGGCCATCGCTGCCGCGCAAAAAGCCCATTTGATCCGAGTCACCGCAATTACCATGATTGCGGTTTTTCCTGTTTTGATCTTGGTGCCATGGATGCTGTGGCGTTATCGCTATAAGAACCCCAAGGCACGATATGCGCCTGATTGGGATTTCTCTGGTCCGCTTGATCTTGTGATGTGGGGTGTGCCCCTGATCATCATCGTGGTGCTGTCATTTCAATTGTGGTCTGCGACCAAGACGCTCGACCCTTATCGCCCGATAGATCCGACGGAAGGTGAAATGCGGGTACATGTTATCGGCTTGGATTGGAAATGGCTGTTCGTCTATCCCGATCTGGGTATTGCC
>TARA_R110002051_G_scaffold52876_1_pt1 | contig 15892 bp, 13 predicted proteins | sample TARA_R110002051 | Tara Oceans TARA_R110002051 (sample SAMEA4397023) | marine metagenome | biome: Polar Biome; feature: [MES] marine water layer (ENVO:01000295) within the mesopelagic zone...; material: water (ENVO:00002006), including particulate matter (ENVO:01000060) such as......
TCCAGTTCCCGCTACTAGGAAAGACAAGGCTTCACAGAAATGTGAAGCCTTTTTGTTTTGCAATGGGTACAGAATAGGTACAGAATTTTGTTTTTTTATTCAATCAATATATCTAAATCATAATTGGCATTATTTACCTATAAATCTCATTAAATTCATAAAAAGTTCTTTAGAAGATAAAATCTTAAATATTATCGGATTTCTTCTATAAAGTAGTTATGTTAAGAATAAAAATCTAGCTGACAAGGTTGGCTTATCTAGTATTATCTTTAATGTTTGTTCAATTTTTCATTGAATTACGCATTGATATGAACTTTTTATGATTATTAATCCAAGCTTAATTTTGTTCTATTTGACTTTTTCAATTTCCTCTAGCAAAACCTATTGTTTCTCTATAAAGCTGTGGTGAAATATCTACTTTGCCCTTAAATAATCTGCTAAAATAATACTCATCATCATAACCAAGATTATAGGCTATCTCTTTAATAGTTTTGTCTGTAAGATACAGATCTCTCTTAGCTTCGATAATAATACGTTCAGTAATCAAATCCGTTGGGGTCTTGTTGAAATGATTTTTTGTAATGCGCGCTAAGGTAGCAGGTGTTACATGCAAAATTTTAGCGTAATCACTAGCCGAATGTTTCAACCGAAAATTATTTTCAATTGCATTTCTTAAGTCCTGAACAATAGTAAGATTGTTATAATTAGAAGAGTCCTCTCTGATTGACTGCTGTTCAACCTTTATCCTTGTAGCAATTACTAATAGAATTTTCAGATAAGAAACCAACACTTCATCTCTTCTTAAAGCTTCAGTTTTTAGTTCATCAACTAACTCTCTTATAATACCCAACAATCTTCTTTTATTATTTTCATCCAAAAAAATAAATGGTTGTTCATATATATTATTAAACAAAGTACCATTGGTCGCAATCTCTTTATGATGTTTGTATATACAAAAAAAATCATGATGAAACTGAATGGAAATTCCTGATAGATTTCCATCCGAAGCCAACATGAATGGTTGATAAGGATAAAAAGTGAACATCGTATTACCTTTTAACTGATATTCGCAAAAATCAACCTTAGCTACTCCATCACCTGAAGTAATAATTAATAGGGTGAAAAAATTATTTCTCTGAATATGATCAAAATGACTATCATTATCAAATTCAAATATTTTAAACGATAAGTTTCCACTTTGTTTATTAACTAGTGTATAAGCAGATTTTGATAACATAGTATTTATGGTTTATTCAAAATTTCCAAAAATTTCTCATTTAATTCATCACATTTATCAAGACAAATTCCACTGACTACTTTTGGGTTGCTGCCCCATTTCGGTATTTTATCGGAATCTAAAATATTAAAATGTGAAGTGCATCCGCCAACATAGGGTACGTCTGTACCGTAGATGATTTCTGATATCCTGTGATGTCGTATTACATACGAACACATTATACATGGCTCATGCGTGGTATACAAACTGGTAAGATGCAATTTATTCAAATACCCCTTTTTGATTGCCTGTCTAATAGCAATTATTTCTGCATGATTTGTTATATCATGATTTGGTTTAACTGATTCCATTCCATAACCAATAACATTTCCTTTGTAAAGAACAATTGCACCTACTGGAGGATTTCCATTTGCTAAAGCCTTTTCCCCTAAATTTATGCATTGGTTCATATAATATTCAACATCTTTCTTCATCTTACTATAATTCAATTTCAATATCCGAAGTAGGAATTGCACAACATATTAGAACATTACCCTCTGATACATCCATAAACGGCTCAGGGTCATACTTGACTGCCCCTTTAATAATTTTTGTTTCACAAGTTGAACATGTCCCCATCCTACAGCTGTTACTGGGCGTTAAGCCTATTGACTCACATATCTCAAGTAAAGTAGTTTTACTTTGATACCACGTCATCTCTTTTTTCGATTTAAGTAATGTAATTTTATATCCTTTGTTAGTGTTTTCGTCCAGTTCTATATTACTTCTTCCTTTTAATTTTTTGTTAAAATACTCAAAAAATTGCTGGTTTTTAGGAACTCCTAAATCTTTAAGAAAACCAGTTATACTTTCTATATACTCCATTGGACCGCAGATATAATAATTCACTTCCTTATTTAATTTAGAAAGGAAACTTTTACTTATACGCCCTTTATAATGATAATGCTTATCAAGTATTTCATGATCCAGTGGTAAGGAGTGAAATATAGTTAACCTAAAATTGCTACAAGATGTCTTAATTTGCTTAAGTCTGTTAAGCATAGGCTGAACATTGTCATTGCGGCTTGAATGCAAAAAATGAACCTCGCGATTAGGCTGATTTTCAAGAATGTATTCCACAAAACTAATCATAGGCGTTATACCCACACCTGCAGATAAAAGTACTACAGGACTGCAGCTTTGAGTATTAAGATTAAAATTTCCCATTGGCTTACTTAACGAAATAACGTCACCAACAGCACTCATATTATGAAAATAACTCGAGCTCTTGCCTTTAGGCTCTTGTTTAATTGTAAGCCTTAGATAATCTTTATTAGGGCTATCAGAAAGAGTATAACTCCGAATAAATTCATTTTCACCAACCGAATTAAGTTTAACATTAACAAATTGTCCAGGAATAAAATAAGGTATTGCTAGTCCGTTGTCTGGCTTTAAGTAAAATGATTTTATTGTTGCGCTCTCGTCAACAATTCGATCAATTTTATAGTTTGTATACATTGTTATGGATTAAATGGTGAATATTCTAAAAAGTTCCATTCAACCTGATGATGATTTATGGAGCGTATCCAGCGTAAACTTTCAAAGAGCCAGAAACGCCCAGTTCCTTTTGTTTTTAAAAGATCATCTTCAGAGTGTTGATCAAAAAGCAAGCTGGCATGACCTGTTAACTGTAATGTTTCTCTTTTTTCAAAATCAATAAAAAGCAAACCTACATTTGGATTTTGAGTTATATTTCCCCAAGTATTAAACAGACTATTGCCTGGGTAATCTGGGATTTTGATGGTATTATTTTTAATAATTCCTAAAAAACCTGGATTACCTCCTCTGTGAGAAGCATCTAATTTACCATCTGTAGCAGCACTAGCAACAAAAAATGTATCTGCAGATTTAATAAAATCTAAAACTTCATCATCAAATGGTATGCCCTCTATTACATCTTCTGTTTGTGTCTTCTTAAAATGTTCCGGTTCTGCAATCGCCCTTCTTTGTATATATTTTGGGCAGTTTGGGTAGGCTTGTTCAATACTCATTTCAATTTTAGGACCATTAATAGCACAGCTTCCATTTGCTCTCAATCGTTTACGTGTTGAAAGTTCAATGAATAGACTTCCTATCTGATTGTCTTCTAAAATGTTTCTATAGAAAATATCAGAAGTAGTACTGACTATCTTCTCTGTATTAAAAACTACTGTTGAGGGTTTTGGAACTTCTATAAAACCAAAGTCACCGATTAATATAGAAGCCCATAATTCATTTTCTCTATTCCGGCTTCCTACGATCACCATAGGTTGTTTCTCAACAAAATTAATTGCACCTTTAACAATATATGGACTAACCAAATTTTTATTTAGTTCAGCTATCTTTTCTTCTCCTGTTCTTTTTTGAATTTCCAATTCCCCCGAGTGAAATACTTCTTTCATTTTTACAAGAATTAAATACTGCCCCCTAATATGGCGGGGGCAGTGATTAGATTAATTTAAAAAATTAAAACCTCATAACCATCACTCCTTAGCTTAAGGAAGCTTGGTACTCCTTTTGTGCCAGGTACCATATTGTCATTTAAGTGATCATATCCTGATATTTCTACACCAAATACTGCTGAACATCCAGTTGAAATACCTTCTATTTTGTCTTTAACTTCAAGAAATAGTCCATGAACCGGATTGTCAACTTTTTCAAGCTGTTCTGGCCATCTGGTTCCTGCACCTTGAAAAATAATTTTCACTTCTTCACCAGCCTGTTTATAGTCATAGGCAGCCGCTAAAGCGTTAAATACTCTTCCAAGAGCTTCATCTGATCCTGCTTTTGGATCAGAAAGAATTACAATTGCTGTTTTACTCATGATAATTTTATTTAATTATTAATACAGCAAAATTGCTTCAATAATAACCGATTTGTAATAGAAGATTCTAGCATTATAATGGATAATTTTTAAAATTTAATTACAAATTATATGTACCAATACAACAACCGTTTTATTAACAAGTCCTTTACAACTATCATAAAAAATCTAGTTAGTAAATTGTACTTATCTCTAATTAGAGTAAGTGTATACAATCTATCATAATAAAATTATCCATTATAATGTAAAATTTATCCATTCCTTAACCAGCTCCAGAAAATTAAATTTGCAAAATTTTCTTATGCTTAACGTTTGCTGTAATTGCAATTGAAGGGTTAAAAACAAGATGAGATAAATAAAATGAAACGATAACAACATACAAGTACTATATTATGATGAACAATCTCAACTGCAGTAAAATCATTAAGGAAAACCCCAAAGTATTATCATGGAAAGAGGATATTTATCTAATGCATTATGTTCAGAAAGAGGAAATAATAAAGGCCAATATGTGTGTACATATGAATATGCTAAATATTGTGTTACAGGGTAGAAAAGAAATTCTTGGGTACGATAGTAAGACAATTGTAACAGCTGGTTCAGGTCTTTTTATGAAAAAAGGTTCTTATTTGGTTACCGATAAAATTGAAGACCAAGATAAAGGCTATGAAGCTATAATACTTTTTTTTTCAGATGAATGGTTGCAATCTCAGATTGATACCGCATTCTCCTGTGCTGGGATAGAGAAATTAGAAAATTGTAAACAAAATAGTGATATATCATTTCTTCCTGAAGATGTATTGATGTCAGAATCAACGCAGCAGCTCAAATCCTATTTTAATTTGGAAGCAGATACAGAACGTTTAACCTCACTCCTGCCTTTCAAGATACGAGAATTACTTCAAATATTAATTTCTGGACCCGAAGGACAATGTTTCAAAATGCAACTACAAACTTTAGATACTCATCTAAATCCAGATTTGGTTCGTTTAATGCAAAGTCACTATAAAGAAAATATTTCTCTTGAGCAATATGCATTTTTAGCTAATTGCAGCTTGTCAACATTTAAGAGAAAATTTAACCAGACCTTTAAAATGAACCCCGGAAAATGGATTATGCAGCGAAGGTTGGAGGAGGCTTACGAAATGATAGCAAACTCGGAAAAGAATATCACCGAAATTGCATATGACGTTGGCTTTGAAACACCTGCACATTTCATAGCATCTTTCAAGCAAAAATATAGAAACACTCCTAAAAAACTGCAACAGCAACTGTAACTCCTTCAGTACATTACTTTGGGTCAAACCCGCCTTGATTAAAATAAAAAAAGTCGATTAAATTAGTGGCAAACCTCGCAGCATTTCAATCTTAATTATCGATTAGTTTAAACTTTACAGGATAGTTTCTGAACTTTTCAAGAAATAACCGCCCGTGATTATGAGCTAATTTTACCTAACTCAAATGAGGAATCATATAGATGAGGTGAAATCATTTCCTTGATTGGATTTTCAATCAATTAAGGAGGTGACAATATCTTATTATCAAATTTCCCTTATGAGAATATTGGTATTCATTAATTACATAATTACAGTTTAAAATGAAAAAAACATTGATAATAGTCACACATCCTGATATTAATCACTCAGTAATAAATAAAAGATGGCTTCACGAATTAGAGAAATTTCCTGAGAAGTTTCATATACACCAATTACACAAAATTTACCCTAATCAACAGTTTGATATAGCTGCAGAGCAAAAGCTGGTTGAAGAACACGATCATATCATTTTTCAGTTCCCATATTATTGGTACTATGCTCCTGCATTATTAAAAAAATGGTTAGACGAAGTTCTTACACACGGTTGGGCATATGGCAGTGCAAGTGGTTTTAAATTTAGAGGAAAGAAAGTGGCATTGGCTATTTCGTTAGGATTAAAAGAAGAACATTTACAACGCGGAACGCCTTTAAAATTTAATATTAAGGATTTAACCACTCCCTATGAAGCATTATTTGATTGGATAAAAGCCGATTACCAACCACTTTTTGCTTACTATGGAATGACATTTGAACCATCGGAAGAATGGATAGAACGCAGCGTACCATTGTATCTTGATTATTTGAATCGCTTTAATTCAGAGAAATAAGGTTCAAACAGAAACACTACTAAACAGGTACAGCAATAACTGTATTCTTCAAATTCTAAACTTCTCACGATAGTTTTTGAACTTTTCAAAAAATCATTTTATCAAAAACGAAAATACCTTTGGTTTAGAAATGTAAACATTTAAAATTTATAACTATGAAAGTGTATTATTTTACAGATCCGATGTGTTCTTGGTGTTATGGCTTTAGTCCGGTTGTGAAAAGGCTAAAAGAAAACTACCCGAATATTGATTTGCAGATTATTCCGGGAGGTTTTTCTCCAGGAAGTAAACAGATTGTTGACAAACAATATCGAGAATTTTTAGAATTTCACTGGAGAAATGTAAACTTGAGAAGTGGTCAGTATTTCGACCATTCAATGAAATTTGTCAATGAAGATTTTAATTATGACACAGAACCTTCAAGTCGAGCATTAGTGGTTGTCCAACGTCTTTTGAATGAGAAAGATTTCGAGTTTTTGAGCCTAATGCAGAAATCATTTTATGCCGAAGGTAAAGACATCACTAATGATGTTGTTTTGGCTGAATTGGCGGAAGAAATTGGTATCGAAAAGAATGTTTTTCTGGAAAGCTTTCATTCGGAAGAGATGAGATTAAAGACCGCTCAGGAATTTCAGTTCAGTAAGCAATTAGGTGTACAGGGATTTCCGACCTTACTTACTTTGGAAAAAGGAACTATGAAAATTCTTACTCACGGTTTTCAGCCTTTTGAAAGTTTAAAGGAAATTCTTGATGAATCTTTAAAAACCAATTCTATTCCTGAACCAATTAATGGAGCATCTTGTTCGGATATTTCATGTGGATGCTAATTGAAGAGAAACTATATTTTTCTAATCGGAGAACATAGTTTCTCTTTTTAATTAATAAAAAACAATATGAAAAAAAAGTTCTTTTTTTCAGTTATTGAAAAGCTTGGTGAAAATCTTCGAAAGACACTTCCGGGAGAAAAATCACATCAAATAATGGAAGCTTTTTCCGCAAAATATCTGACATTAAAACCAACTGATAAAACGCGAAAAAGTGCAGTGTTGCTGCTTTTGTATCCTTTTGAAGATGAAATTTATTTCCCTTTGATTTTGAGAAATTCTTACGACGGCTTCCATTCAAATGAAGTCGGCTTACCCGGGGGCAGATTTGAAATAACGGATGAAAATCTTATCCAAACTGCACTGCGCGAAGCGCAGGAGGAAATCGGAGTAAATCCTGAAGAGATTAAGATTTTAGGAACTTTAACAGAGATTTTTATTGGACCAAGTGATTTCAATGTTTTGCCCGTAGTCGCATATATTCCATACCGTCCAAATTTCTCCCTCGATTTTCGTGAAATCCAACAAATCTTTGAATTAAAACATGACTATTTTTTAAACCCGAATATTTTGGGCAGTAGTGAAATTTCCATTCCCGGAGATTTGGTAATAACGCCTTATTATGAAGTCAATGGCCATAAAGTTTGGGGTGCAACTGCGAAGATAATCCATGAGCTTCTATCTGTTTTGAATTATATCCATCCCTAACTACACAGTTATTTATCGATTTTATTCGATTAGCTCATAATTGTTATTGCATTGTATTTTAGTGAATTCCATTTTTAATATTAATTACTAGATTGATAAAAAAGCAATTGTTGCAATTTTAATTTAATTGTAAAATTTAATTCTACATTTAAAAATATCTCCCTCAATTTTTTTCAAAAGTAACATATTTCGATCAGTCATTTACATCTTCCAAAAATGAGTTCCTAGCTTAGTGCATAGTAAGAGTATATATCTCAAAAGAGACTATTTTATACTCCTTGTAACATTAACCCTTTGTAAGGGTGTAAATTCATTTACAACAATTTTCACCATTAACACTAGTGAACTTTATAGGACAGTAATTGAACTTTTCATGAAATGGATTCAGTACTGGCGGAGGTATTTTTGTATCGTTAAAAGTTATGAAAATATTAATAAAATTTCACTGAAAATGTCAATTTCTAATCTATTTGAGCCACTCTCTCTGCTACATGGCCCCGCAATGAGAAACCGTTTTATGATGGCACCCCTTACCAATCAACAAAGTGAATTTGATGGTACTGCATCCGAGTATGACCATATTTGGATAGAACAACTTGCACAAAGTGGGTATGGGTTAATCCAAACCTGTGCGACTACGGTTGAAGCTGGAGGAATTGCGTTTGCTCGTCAATTGGGTATTCACAGCGATAATCATTTGCCAGGTCTCACACGTATGGCCACAGCCATCAGAAAAGGAGGCGGGCTTTCCGCTGTACAGTTACACCATGCTGGACATCGTGCGAACCCACTTTTAGGAGGAATACCGGCACCTGCCTCTAATAACACAGTGCCGAATGTCAAAGCTATTACGACTGAAGAGGTTGAGCGTATTCGAGATAGTTTCATTGAAGCTGCAAAAAGAGCTCAGTTAGCTGGGTTTGATGGTGTCGCAGTGCACGGTGCCTTCGGATGGATACTTTCAGAATTCATGTCTCCATATTTAAACTATCGCAAAGATAAATATGGAGGTAGCCTCGAAAATAGAGCCCGGCTAACCATTGAGGTCATTGAGGGGATTCGAGAGGCCTGCGGGCCTGATTTTCAAATTGGCTGGCGCTTATCAATTGAACGATATGGATTGATTATGGAGGAGTTACGTGAAGTGACTAAAGAATTCTTTAATCGTGAGCTGATCGACTATTTGGATTTGGCTTTATGGGATTCCGCACAACTCGTTCGTGAAGGAACTTTTCAAGGAAAAACCATGCTTAGTATCTTTACCGAACTTCCTAGAAAGGGCGTACGTTTAGGAGTAGCTGGGAAAATTATGAGTGCTGCCCGAGCAGGTGAACTGTTGGAAGAAGGTGCCGATTTTGTTCTAATTGCCAGAGCAGGTATTATTACTAGGGACTTTCCCATTCAGGTAAAGAAAAATCCAAAGTACAATAGTCCAAAACTTCCAGTGACAGCTGAATACTTGCGCAAAGGTGGACTGAGCGAACGCTTTATTAATCATCTTCGAGGGTGGCAAACAATCGTTTTTCCTTCATCACCATAAGTTAAGCATTAAGGTATCTCAAAATGAGTTCGCTAGTATATTCTTCCGATATACTTTCGATAGGCTTAATCCTGACACATAAAAAATTTTAAATAACGATGTTATAAACCTTTAGTCATTTTTTTTTAAATGAAGTTTTACTGAACTCTAGCTGATGATTTAACACCGTTAGATTATTAATATATAATAAATCATTATAACTATAAATTAATCATATGAATACTATCTATTATTTTTTCGGACCTCTTAACGCCTTTAAGAAGCTGAATAAGACTAAGTGCCTGATCTTTTTTTTACTAAGTTCCATTACGTTTATCAGCTGTAAAACTTCGACTGATAATTCGGACGATGTGCCACCACCAGTTTTACCAGTGAGTCAGGTTAGTGAAAGTACTGAAACAACATTTGTTGAATATCCAGCATCCATAGAAGGTGCTGTTGATATTGATGTCCGTCCACAAGTTAGTGGTTATATACAAAGCGTGCTTGTTAATGAAGGTACATATGTTTCAGCAGGTCAGACGCTGTTTAAAATTAATGATCAACCCTACATTGAAACTTTAAATAACGCAAAAGCCAGCCTGAATGCTGCTGAATCTGCTATTTTAAACGCTCAATTGGAAATTGACAGATTGGCACCCCTTGTAGAGAATAATGTAGTTTCAAACTATCAGTTAAAAAATGCGAAAACTGCTTATAAGATTGCAGAAGCAAATGCTGATCAAGCGAAAGCAAATGTGGCCAGTGCTCAAATCAATCTGGGATATACAAATGTCAAAGCAGAAGTGAATGGTTATATAGGGCTTATTCCTAAGAAACAGGGGAGTTTAGTTTCGCCAGCAGATTCAGAACCTTTGACTCAACTTTCGGACATCCATGAAGTACATGTTTATTTTGCTTTGGCAGAAAATGATTTTACAATTTTCAACTCTAACTATCCTGGAAAAACTCCATTGGAAAGAATTAATCAACTTCCTTTTGTGGAATTGGTACTGTCCGATAATTCTATTTACCCTAATAAAGGCAAGATAGATATGATTAATGGTCAGTTCAACAAAAGTACTGGTGCAATAACAATGAGAGCAACCTTTTCCAATACAAACGGAACCTTACGTTCGGGAAACACAGGCAAACTACGCTTAGGCTTAAAGCATAACAATGTTATTTCTGTTCCGCAATCGGCGACAGTGGAAATGCAGGACAAGGTATTCGTTTTTGTACTTGACAAACACAATATTGTAAGTAAGACTCCAATAAACGTTATCGGTAAAAGCGGAACTAATTATCTAATAAATGATGGTTTAAAATCTGGAGACCAAATTGTTTTAAGCGGTTTTGACAGGTTGCAGGAAGGGCAGATGATCCAACCTAAAAAAGCTACTGAAGTGGCAGCTCAATTAAATAACTAAAATAGTCACTAAAATGTTCAAAATATTTATACAAAGACCTGTACTCGCTACCGTTATCTCTATTATACTAGTGATATTGGGTATTATTAGCCTTATAAAGTTACCAGTACAACAATTTCCTGATATCGCTCCACCATCTGTAATGGTAACATCTTTATATCCAGGGGCTAATGCCGAAACCGTTCTACGCTCTGTTGCACCTTCATTGGAAGAATCTATTAACGGAGTAGAAAATATGACGTATATGAGTTCTACAGCCAGCAATGATGGTACACTTTCTATTTCTGTTTACTTCAAGCTAGGAACGGATCCTGACCAAGCAGCTATTAACGTACAGAATAGGGTGTCTCAGGCTATGAGTCAATTACCTTCGGAAGTGGTTCAGCAAGGAATTACTACATCAAAACAGCATGTTACCTTTATGATGGGCATTGGCTTATTTACGGAAGATGAATCCAAGTACGACCAGACTTTTGTGGGGAATTATGCTGAAATTAACATTATTCCTGAATTAAAACGTATTCCTGGTGTAGGTTTAGCAAGTTTATATGGAGGCAACAAAGATTACGCTATGAGAGTGTGGCTTAAACCTACCCAAATGAGTAATTATCAAATTACTACAGCGGAAGTTACGAAAGCTATACAAGATAAAAACTTGGAAGCTGCACCAGGGAAATTTGGTCAAAATAGTAAAGAGATTTTCGAATATGTAATCAAATACAAAGGTAAACTGACTAAACCTGAAGCATACGAAAATATTATCATAAGATCTAATTCAGATGGATCTGTACTTCGATTAAAGGACGTCGCTAGGGTAGAGTTGGGTACATTTTCCAATAATAGTTTAACACGTTTAAGTGGTAATAAGGGTGTAGTTATTGGCGTTCTTCAATTGTCAGGAGCGAATTCAAATGAAACACAGATTGAAGTAAAAAAAGTGCTAGACAAAGTTTCAAAAAACTTTCCGAAAGGTATAAAACACGAGATATTTTTTAGTACGAAAAGAGCATTGGATAAATCTATTTCACAAGTTAAGAGTACTTTGATTGAGGCATTTATTTTAGTGTTTGTAATTGTATTTCTGTTCTTGCAAGATTTCAGATCAACACTTATTCCTGCCATTGCAGTACCTGTTGCATTATTAGGCACTTTCTTTTTCATGCAGATGTTCGGTTTTTCAATCAACTTACTAACCTTGTTTGCATTGATTCTGGCTATTGGTATTGTTGTCGATGATGCGATTGTGGTGGTAGAAGCGGTTCATGCCAAAATGGAACATAAGCGTTTGGGAGCTAAAGAGGCCACACATGAAGCGATGCATGAAATTTCAGGAGCCATTATTTCTATTACTTTAGTGATGGCCGCCGTATTTATACCTGTCGGATTCATGGAGGGTTCTGCTGGTCTTTTTTATAGACAATTTGCTTTTACAATGGCCATAGCGATCGTAATATCAGCTGTAAACGCTCTAACTTTAAGCCCTGCTTTGGCGGCCTTATTTTTAAAAGATATCCATTTAAATAACTTTGAGAATGAAGAAAATGGTGTCAAACACAGTTTTAAAGAAAAATTTTTCATAGGATTTAATAACAGTTTTAATGCTTTAACCAATCGATATGTCGGAGGATTAAAATTACTGATCGGTCATAAATGGATAACTATGGGTGGCTTGGGGTTAATTACCTTAGCTACGGTATTTTTGATAAAATCAACCCCGTCAGCATTTATACCAACAGAAGATCAAGGCTTTATTGCTATTGCCGTAAGTACTCCATCTGGAACAACATTAGATGGAACTCAGAAAGTTATGAAAATAGCCGAAGACAAAATGAAAGCTTTGGAAGCTATCCGCTTTGTAACTGCTATTTCTGGATTTGATGTAATGACCAATTCAATGAGTGCTTCAAAAGGAATTATATATGCACAATTAAAATCAAATAGTGAACGCGGCGAGGTGAAGAATCTTGATGAACTAATGGACCAGATACGTGGTATACTGGGTAATTTAGATAGTGGTAACTTTTTTGTTTTCAACTTTCCAACTGTTCCCGGGTTTAGTAATGTAGAAGCACTAGACATTGTTCTTCAGGACAAGACAGGAGGTAAATTGGACAAATTCAGTGGAATCTCTCAAAATATAATCATAGAATTAAATAAGCGTCCTGAAATAGCAGCTGCATTTACCAGTTTTAATGCAGATTATCCACAGTTACAGTTGGATATTGATGATGATAAGGCTGATCAGTTAGGGGTAAGCGTCAAGGATATCCTAGAAACCATGCAGGTGTTTTTCGGAAGTGCTCAGGTGTCGGATTTTAATCGTTTCGGTAAATACTACAGGGTTATGGTACAAGCTGATATTGTAGACAGGGCAAATCCATCTTCAATTGATCGTGTATTTGTGAAAAATAAAAACGGTGACATGGTGCCAATCAATACATTGGTGAAATTAAGACGTATATATGGTTCGGAGACAGTTTCAAGATATAATCTATTTAATTCAATTTCTCTGAACGCAATTCCAAAAGCGGGTTATAGCTCGGGAGCAGCTATCAAAGCAGTAGAGGAGGTAACTGAGAAATACCTGCCAGCGGGTTATAGCTATGAATTTTCAGGTCAAACAAGGGAAGAAATAGCTTCTGGCAGTCAATCAATAGTGATTTTTATACTATGTATGGTGTTTGTTTATTTTTTGTTAGCCGCACAATATGAGAGTTATATTTTGCCATTGGCGGTAATGTTATCAATCCCTGTAGGTATATTCGGTGTTTTTGTTGCGATTGGTTTAACTGGCATTGCAAACAGTATTTACGTTCAGGTTGCATTGGTTATGCTTATTGGTTTACTAGCAAAAAATGCAATTTTAATCGTAGAATTTGCAGTGCAACGTAGAAATGCCGGACTATCATTAGTTGAAGCTGCGATAGAAGCTGCAAAATTAAGGCTCCGCCCTATCATTATGACATCACTTGCATTCGTGGTGGGTCTAATCCCGATGATGAGCGCTACAGGTCCTTCGGCTCAAGGAAACCATGCAATTAGTATTGGTGCTGCAGGCGGAATGATTTCAGGTGTAATTCTAGGCTTATTAATTATTCCTGTACTGTTCGTAATCTTCAGGTCTTTACAGGAAAAATTATCAAAAGAATCAAATGAGGTTATTCACCACCATGAAGAGCCAGTTAAAATAATATAAATTATGAAACTATATAAAATTATTGCAATCCTGCTATTTACTTTTGTTTGGAACGGGTGTTCAGTCTCGAAAGATATGGCTTTACCTGAATCAGCACCGGAGACTTTCAGAACCACTTTTCCAGTAGATTCTTCAAGCATAGGTAATATACCCTTGAAAAGTTTAATCAATGACATTACGCTTGAAAAATTAATTGATACTGCGTTAGTCAAAAATTACGATATGCAAATTGCATTGAAAAATATTGATGCAGCAGAAGTTTTATTTATAAAATCTAAACTTGGTTACCTACCTGAGTTGAAATTGCAGTTTGCAGCGAACAGCACCCGTCCATCTGATAACAGTTTGAATGGACTGACACTATCTCAATTCTTAGGAACAACCCACATTGAAGATTATAGTGCTAATGCTGACGTATTCTGGGAAGCTGATATATGGGGGAAAATCCGTAATCAAAAATCTGGCGCTTTAGCTAGTTATTTACAAACAAGGGAAGCAGGTAAAGCAGTTCAGACCCGTCTAGTAGCAGATGTTGCCAAGGGGTACTACAACCTGTTAATGCTTGATAAACAATTAGAAATTGCAAAAAAGAATTTAAAGCTTAACGATAATACATTAAATGTTATGGGTTTGCAGTTTGACGCTGGACAGGTTACCTCGTTAGCTGTTCAACAAGCACAAGCACTACAGTTAAATGCGGAAAAATTGATTCCGAAGCTGAAACAAGATATCATTTTACAGGAAAATGCATTAAGTATTTTGATTGGGATAGAACCAAAGGAAATAATCCGAGAAAACCACTTGGATAATATTACCATTACACAAGATTTAAATGCGGGTTTTCCTTCAGCTATGTTAAACCGAAGGCCGGATATCAAAAACGCAGAATTGGCATTGAAAATAGCAAACGCAAAAGTTGGTATAGCGAAGGCAAATTTATATCCATCGTTAATGATTACGGCAAATGGGGGAATCAATTCTTTTAAAACAAGCAATTGGTTTACAATTCCTGCCTCCTTATTTGGTATGGTTTCAGGCGGAATTACACAACCAATATTCCAAAGAGGACAGTTAAAAAGCAATTTAAAACTAGCGAAAATTGATCGTGAAATGACGGTGATTAAGTTTCGCCAAGTATTTTTAAATGCAGTTGGTGAAGTTTCTAATGAATTAACTAAAGTTAAAAAATTAGAAGAACAATATAACATAGCTGAAAAGCGAGTGCTGACATTGCAAGCCGCTTTAAGAAATGCAGATATGTTATTTGTTAGTGGTATGGCAACTTACCTAGAAATAATCAATGCTCAAAGTAATCTATTGCAGGGGGAACTTGAATTAGCTACTATTAAAACAGAGCAATTGAATACTACTGTTGGTTTATACCGCTCGTTAGGAGGAGGTTGGAATTAACTTAAAATATATTTGCTGCAAAATGAAATAATATTTCTTATTTAGGATTAATTCTATAGCCCTCTTTTTATTTAAATTATAAAATAGAAAGGGGGCTTATAATGTATTATACACTTAAAAAAATTGAATTTTTAAAATAGTTTTGTTACACCAACCCAAATAAAATTGAGAATCTAAAGGTAAAATTATCCTAATTTATAAACTTCAAACGTTACTCTTCTAAAAATATCTGTTCTACCTTTTATGGATTATATATTGCCATAAGGTATTAAGTTTCAATTCAAGTTGACAATTTCTCCTTTTCATTCCCTTTCCTCTGGCAATGAACATAGCAAGCCCAATCCGAAATCGAGAACAGAGTCCGCTCCATCGGAATTTCATTTAATCATTTGGTGACGCTTCCTATGTAGTTGGCACTTCACAAAACCCTTTAGACCTACTCCCGTACCTTCACTGTTATTCCCTTTTTTAGCCAGCAAAATACCAACATTTGGAAGTTGAATGGACTGCATAACCAGTCGTGCCTCCCTTTTATAAGTCCTTATCAATTCCAAATATTGAAACTGTATCAGCAACAAAAAAA
>TARA_R110002051_G_scaffold324261_2_pt1 | contig 15890 bp, 19 predicted proteins | sample TARA_R110002051 | Tara Oceans TARA_R110002051 (sample SAMEA4397023) | marine metagenome | biome: Polar Biome; feature: [MES] marine water layer (ENVO:01000295) within the mesopelagic zone...; material: water (ENVO:00002006), including particulate matter (ENVO:01000060) such...
AATTCAACGACCGATCTGACTTCATTCTAGATCCTGTCTACGGAGGCACAGATGATAGTGGTATCGACACCGGAGATAGACATTGGTCCCGTTTCTACACCACCCTATCAGATTCAAAGATATCCGTAGACAGTTACGGCGCCGGCCTGGCAAACAATACTGGTAGATTCTTTGAAATCCTTGCTCGTGGATGTGCCCTATTCTATCAGCCGATCACAACCCATTTACCCAATCCATTTGCTGACGGTGAGAATATTACTATTTATAATTCTACTGCTCAACTAGTAGAAAAGATTAATGAGCTAAAAGATAATGATGATCGGCTGAAAGAATTAGCATATGCTGGTCATAATCATATGCTGAAATATCATACTACTAAACGTCGTGGAATGGAGTTTTTAGAACTTTGTAGTGGTTTCAAATTAATCTAAAATAACGCTTGACAAAACCCCTAAAATGTCGTATATTTATAGTATGATTAAAAAGACTAAGAAGGTTGCTGACCCGATCCAAGATATATTTGAGGTCGTTCAGAACTACAAAAAAAGAGGGCATCACACGATCCTACTCACCATTCAACAGATCGAAGATGTGCTCGACGCTGCAGGTTATCGTGCAGACGATCCATTGATGATCGACTATACCACAAACCACAAACGTATAACAACCCAAGAAAATTTTGACAAAAACAAGAAAAATATTACCAAAAAATGTAGGTAGACACCCTGTTAACGATATTTATAGTGTAGTTTAAAGTGATGCAAAAATGAGTTATAATAGATACATTCAAGGAGAGAATCTGTAATGTCTCGCACAAGACGGCGTAAGAACAGTGACCAAGTAACTGAAACAAAAGAGATTAAGAATCGTAAGGCTGGTGTAGTAAAGAAAACAAATCGTAACACAGGAAAATCCACGTTACGTCAAATAGATTTCGACAATGCAACTGAAGATAACATTGACGAAGAGATATATTTAGATAACTAAATGACAACCCCAAAAAAAATTACATGTGATTACCCAATGCGATCGACATGGCCTAAATTCTATACAATAGATGATAGCCTTGACGATATAACTGGTAGAGCAATGCGAACAACCACGTTTGCAGATTTACACTACAACGAATATCGTATATCAGAACACGGATACATTTCTGGTTTTGATGAAGATATAAAATTCCCACAGCTCTTGACAGGATTCAGTGGTGATGTTATATTCTACCTTGAATCAAATCAGAGTTACTTCAATTTCATAGCCAAAGTAAAGGCAGGGAGAGTGTTAGGAATATTTCACTTTCCAGTTAGGACTACATGGAAAGTAGATGTTAGCAAAATACCGGATAAGGTTGGCTTGTTTGATCGTTCTGACGATGGCAGTTTTATCGCGGATAGTTATCAGTAAAAGAAAAAGAAGTGTAGTAGAAAATGTGGATGCCCAATTAGGGGCAGAAGCATCGGTTCATAAAAACAACTCATAGGAGAGTAGAATGAACATTAATTTGGATAAGATTAATGCAGCACTGGATCGTCTTGATCCTGAAAAGAAGTCCACAGGCCACTCTGGTGATAGGCCGGATGTGAAGTTGCCTGAAGGTGAAACCACAATTCGACTTGTTCCATACAAGTATGATTTGGAAATGCCGTTTCACGAATTGCACTTTCACTATAACGTAGCAGGTAAGACGTTTCCCTGCCCTCAACGTATGAAGGGTGACTCATGTGAGATTTGCGAAGTTGCCACGAAGATGTGGCGTAAATACGAATCGTCAAACGATGAAACTTACAAGGATGCTTTCAAAAAGCTCGTTGCTACCTCACGTGCATATATCCCCTGTGTAGTACGTGGCGAAGAAGAAAAGGGTGTTCGCTGGTGGGTTGTTAATACACGAACTACATACAAGGAAATCCTGACAGTTGTTAAGAATGCCGCGAAGTCTGGTCTTGATATTACTGATACCGAAGCTGGCAGGGACTTAGTTGTTACTGTTGAGAAGGGTTGGAATGATTACTTGATTCCCAAGTCTGTCCAGAGTGCGTTTGCTGATTCCAAACTTGCTAAGACCAAGAAGGAAACAGATGCATTGATTGATACTGTTACGAAGATCGAAGAGTTGTATACGTTTCGTGAACCTGAAGAAATGACGGTTGCACTCAATTCGTATTTCTCTGACGGTTCCACGAATCGTGATCCCGACAGTGCCGGTAAGACAGCTGACTTTTCAACAAAGGAACCTGCTGATGGTGATTTGATTGATTTCGGTGGTAGTAAGTCGGTTGAAGATTCTGTGTCCGATAAATTCGATAAGGTTGTTGCTGGAGACTAATGGCTAAGAAAGCGGTCGTTAAGAAGTCTACGGCTGATTATGATGGGGAAGGCAGTGTCTTAAATGATATTGCTGTCCCACATCAACAGTTAGTAGACGAACTAAATAAACATCTTGGTGATGCTGCCTATATCATAGGTTCAGGAGACTCACCGGCAGATGTTAAAGAATGGCTCTCTACAGGTAGCACTGTATTAGATATGATTATTTCCAACGACCCTGAAGCCGAAGGTGGTATTCCGGTTGGTAAGTTGGTTGAGATCAGTGGAGAAGCTGCAACAGGAAAGTCTCTTATTTCATATATGATTCTAAGAGATTGTTTGGAACGTGGTGGTGTTCCGGTTTTGATTGACACAGAAAGTTCTTGTAACTTTGACTTCTTACGATTGCTTGGTTTGGAACCAGATAAGAATCTTATCTATGTTCAACCAGATAGTATCGAAGATGTTTTTAAGACAATCGAAACAGTTATCAAGAATATCCGCGAGCAGAACAAGGATAGATTGTGTTGTATTGTTTGGGATAGTATCGCTGCTACATCAGCAGACATTGAGCTACAGAAGGATACTGGCGATTCACTAGTTGGTGTTCATGCTCGTCTGATTGGTCAAGGGTTACGAAAGGTTATTAGACTTGTTTCCAAACAACGTATCTCACTTGTGTTTTTGAATCAGTTGAGAACAAAGATCGGTGTCGTGTTTGGTGATCCTGACACAACGCCGGGTGGTAGGGCAGTCCCGTTCATGGCTTCAGTTAGATTGAAGTTGTATACGGCTGGTAAGGTCAAGGCTGATAATGATGTGATTGGAGTGGGTATTAGGGCACTCGTAGCAAAGAATAGAATGGGTCCACCACACCGAGATTGTCAACTGAGAGTATACTTTACTAGAGGTTTGATCGACGAAGAAAGTTGGTTGGAGATTCTTTTATCTAAAGGTATCATTAAGAAAAAGACAACTCAATTGTCAACCGTAAAGTTTAAGGGTGAAGAACATCAATTCAAGAATACGAAGTTTGTTGCATACCTTGATGCACGACCAGAACTAAGATTGTATTTACAAGAACAGGTCAAGAAGGTATTGTATGTAGAACCTGATCCTCACCGCAGAACAGAAATGATTACTCTAGAACCATTAGCTGCTGGTGAAGATGCAGGATGAAAAAAACGGTGTAGTCCTTTGGTTGCATATGGACGAGGGAAGCGTATTGGAGATAACAACGTTAACGGTTACCTGACATAAGACCGTTAATACCTTTTCAGCTGAAGGCTAATTGATTACGCCCGACAAGGTGTCAGCCAACGGGGAACGTAAATTAGTAACAGCTATTGAATAGAAAAGGATAGTCAGCGACATCCAATTGTGGAGCGCTTGGAGGGAACTTATTATGAAAACATTTGCATTTGACCTTGATAACACTTTGGTAAAGACCATTGGTAAAGACTACGAAAACTCAACACCAATACCAAAGGCGATTGAAAAAGTTAACAGACTATTTAATGATGGACACAAGATTCTGATTGAATCAGCCCGTGGTGCATCGTCTGGAATTGATTGGTTGACTGTCACGATCAAACAACTAAAAGAATTTGGAATACCATATCATCATGTTCGTGTTGGCGTTAAAGCAACCGCTGATTATTTTATTGACGATAAAGGTATTAACGCTCAAGATTGGATGGATGATGAAGAAGCAGCATTAGCAAAGGTAATAACATAGCGTGAACGACATCGGTGTTTAATGGTTAGCATATTTGACTTCCACCCAAAAGGTAAGAATTCTACCCTCTTATGCCGTTCCATTTTAATGCTTGACATTCCACCATAAATTGTGTATATTATATATATGAAACAACATGACCCCGAACATTACAAGATGATTTTGTTAGGATCAGCTCTATTTTACGCCACCATCGGCGTTGGTGTATTTCTATTAACTTTACTATGAGGAACAATGCCCGTCAAAAAGGTTTCAAAGAAAAAAGCTGCACCCCGTATTAAGACCCAAGAAAATTTTGAAGAAATAGTAAAAGAAGAGTTACAATCTAACTCTGGAACACCTGTAGCAACGACTATGAAAAAGAAGAGAAAGAAAGACACCTCCCTTCTTGACAACACTCCTACCAAAAAAAACAAGGTAGCTACTGTCCCAGCTATCGTAAGACCAAACCACACTACGGTGTCAATATCCGAACTAAGCCTTATCACTTATGATAAAGATAAGTTTGCTGTACCGAAACTTTCCAAAACTCTAAAGGAGGGATCACAGGGTTCATACGTGGCAAACATCCTGTATCGTAACATGGCTGACTTTCTCAAACGAGAACAGTTTTATTTGACAAGTCTCAATGGTTCCGATAAAACGAAAATGAAAGCATCAATTCTAAAAGATATGAATATGATTAAGGCTATGATCAAGGAAATGTAATGACAAAAGTGACCGCTGTCTGCCGGATTATGAGATTTAAAAATACTTAATGTAATGATGTTTTTTGGATTGAACACGGTGGTATTTAGATTACGACGATAACTGATAGGAACAAAGGTTTATGAAAGAAACTGTTTTAATTATTGATATGTTGAACATGTATGTTAGAAACTTTTCTGCGTTCGCCATCACAAATGACGATGGTGATTTAGTCTCTGGCATCTATGGAAGTCTGGCTTCGATCAGATCATCTATAGAGAAGCACAAGCCCGATCATGTGGTTATTGCATGGGAAGGTGAACAGTCCGCAGAACGTCGAAGAAAGACACTTGTAACCTATAAAGAAGGAAGAAAGTTTACGGGATTGAACCGAAAGTATTTCGAGTATTCTGCTGAAGATGAAAGAGATAGTTTCACTAGACAATTGCTGTTGTTGAAGGATTGTCTGGACGATCTACCCGTAACTCAATTCGCCATTAAGTATTTGGAGGCAGATGATGTAATTGCCTACTTGTGTAAGAAGGTGTTGAATAATTACAACAAGATCGTCATTTCAAACGACAAGGATTACTTCCAAATTGTAGACGAATCTACAACCATCTTCAGACCAGTTAAGACAAAGGAAAACCCCAACGGCGAATACATTGATATGGATTGGATGGTTAATAACGAAAAGTGTTTCCCACACAACTATATTCTCGTTAAGGCTCTCGCGGGTTGCACATCCGATAAGATTCCTGGCATTGATGGTGTCGGTGAGAAAAGTGTTAAGAGAGATTTTCCATTCTTAGAGGAACACACAGAGTTCAATGTCGATTCCATTATCGACCATGCCAAGAATAATGTAAAGAAGAACAAGAAGTATCAGAAGTATATTGATCACGAAACATTGTTGAGAAATAATGAAACCATCGTTCAACTAGTAGATCCAGATATTAGTGTGAAGTCGGTGGACACAATTTATAATGTTATCGAACGCGGTGGGCTGAAGTTTAATCCCTACAAGTTTCGTGTTAAGTTACTGTCCGAAGGAATTTCACCATCTAATATTGACAACTGGATTGGAACATTTGCAACAATTAAAACAACAAAGATTTCGTTGAATGACGGAGAATAGAATGACGAATGGCGACAATTTTAGTGTGTTTGGATCAAAGGATTTTCAGAGTCGAGTTCTACAAGGAGCGATAACTGATAAGAATTTCTTTGAGAAGGTTTTTGAAATACTCAAAGAAGAATATTTCACAACCGATGCACACACGGTTTTATGGGTAGAAATTAGAAAACTTTTCAACAAGTATGATATGCCACCTACGTACGAAATGCTTAGAGTGGAAATGTCACACTATCCAGAGAGCGATCAAAAGGATGCAACCTTAGAAGTTCTCAAGGACATTGAAAAGAAAGTAGATCGTCAAGAGATTCAACATGCTAAGGAAACAGCATTTGAATTTTGTAAAAACCAATCAATGAAGAACGCTATTCTTAAGTCAGTTGAACTGCTCAAGGATGGTAAATTTGAAGAGATCCAAAAGACAATTGAAGAATCCATGAAGATTACTTCAGAAACAAACATGGGTCACATTTACTTTGAAGATTTGCAATCAAGATCTGTAGCAAACCATAGACCTAACGCGTGTCCTACTGGTTTTGGAGCATTGGATCATCTAGATATATTGGATGGTGGTCTTGCTGGTGGTGAGTTGGGTGTCGTCATGGCACCTACAGGAGTTGGTAAGAGTTTCATGTTAGTTAACTTTGGGTATGGTGCTCTTGCAGCAGGCAAGAACGTTGTTCACTATACATTTGAGTTGAGTGAAAACAACATTGGAACAAGATACGATAGTCGTATCACCAAGGTGCCTATCAAACAAGTTGTTTCACGACTAGCAGAAGTAGAGAAAAAGCTCGCAGCATTCAGTGGTGGTAAGTTGATCATCAAAGAGTATCCCACAAAGGTTGCAACCGTTAACACAATCAAGTTCCACATGGCTAGATTAATCTCGTCAGGGTTCCAACCGGATTTGGTTATCATTGACTACGGTGACCTAATGAGAAGTAGAAAGGGTTACGATCAAAAGAGATATGAACTTGAAAGTATCTATGAAGATTTGCGTGGGTTCGCTATGGAATCGAAACTTCCTATCTGGACTGCCACACAATCTAACAGAGAAGGTTTCAATGATGACATTATCACGATTGATAAGGTGGGTGAAGCAATCAGTAAGGTTCACGTATCTGACTTCTTTGCTACATTCTCACAAAGAAAGTTTCACATTGGTAAGAACCGTGCTGGAAAAGCCGGTGTTAACTTTGACATTGATATTGATTATGCTAGAAGTATGATCACATTGGCTGGTGAAAATGCTACCAATGGTGGAATTTCAATGTCAAACAGAGTAACGAATATTTTGGAGTCTGGTGATAAGTTGAAGGATGTTTATGACAGCTACAGAGATAGAAAGGTTGGAGTATCGTGAGGGAAAAATATACAATTATGAGAACACGTAGATGGGGTAACGATCACACAGAGGTTACCACTGTCAACGTGTTGATGGGCAACAAGGCTTCTGCAGACGATGCCAGGATCATGGCAAACAATATGTTATCACAGGAAAAACTGGGAACGAATGTAGAGATTGAGTTTGAGGTTTACCATGCCCAAGAAAATGGTGAAGTGAAAGTTGTTCATCGTGCCGAACGAAGTGGAGTCAAGAGCACCTAATGCCAAACTACACCTTCAGTTGCACCGCCTGCAAGAAAGGTTTTGAACACTCTTTAACTTTTGAACAGTATGGTAGATTCAGGGAACAGTTGTCATATCAACACGATGTGAAGTGTCCCAAGTGTAAAATGTTTTACAACGTCATAAGAACGTATGAAGGCAAACCACCGGGGCTTAAGTTCGGCCCCGGTTTCTTCAAAGACGGATATGAATCAGCAAAGAACGTAACGAGGAAAGAAGAATAATGGCAGCCAAGATGTGGAATCTCAGTCAGGAACAACTTGAGCAAGAGCTGCTGCAAGGTTATAATGTAGCGTTATCTAAACTATTAAACAATGGTGTTATTGATGAACAACAATGTGAGGAAGCGTTTACGTATGCTCCACGGTTGGTGTTTGGAGATAGTCTCATGGGTTGGTTGAAGGACAAGTTGTTTCCTGAAGACCATACCGGCCATGATGTAGATGGTAGACACATGTGTGTCAAGTTATACGATGCGAAAGACGACGAACAGCCCAAAGAAGATGATGAAGAACTAAATCCGATAGCTGAAGAAATGTTGAAGATGATAGACAAAGAAAATTTGCACGAATGATTTGCGAGGTTCAAAACAAAGTCAAACTAGATCTCCCGACAGAATACGCCGATATTATCACAGCATATAATACTGAGTGGACTGATCTGAATGGTCAGGGGTGGGAGATTAAGAATTTCATAGAACTCACCAAAGATAAGAAGTGTTTGTTTGATGTGGGAGGAAACGTAGGTTTCTTCTCACTTGTCTTTTGTAACAACAATGATGAAGCCAAAGTAACGGAATCATTTTGTTTTGAACCGTCACCGTGGGGAACAGATGTTTGTTTCAAGATCTTGGATCATGCCAAGTTGCACGGGCAGATCAAACTGTTTCCCTTTTTTGTTGGTGATAAAAATTCTGACGTTGAGTTTCTATTGGAAGAACAAGCTAAAACACTTGTTGTTGATTACGAAAACCCTAATCCTAACTTCGTTAAGTCTGAAGGTGGAGATATTCAAAAAGCCCAACTCGTAACGTTGGATGGGTTCTCTGAGTATATTGATAACGAACGCGGGTTAGAATTAGATACTATCAAGATTGATGTAGAAGGATATGAACACAAAGTATTGGTAGGTGCTATCAAAACAATTATGAAGTATCGACCCTTGGTTTTTTTGGAAGTCCACAGTCACATGTTGAATTTGTATAACTCAACAGCACTAGATATATACCAGCACATGGCTGGGTTGAACTATCAACTATTTGATATTCACATGAATGAAATAACATCCGACGAACAGTATTTGAAACTGTTCGATAATATATTAGAAACTAGATTTGTATGTAACCCAAGGGAGAAGAAACTTGTCTGATAAAGTCGAACAACTAACAGAGTATTATGGTGGTGACAGTTTGGCAGCAAGTGTTTTAGCTGACAAGTATTTGAAGGAAGAAGAAACAACGCCGGAACAAATGTGGACACGCATTGCTCAAGCAGCAACAGCAGCAACCGCTGAAGGTTTTTATGACGAAGACAGTGAACGATGTGAAAAAGAGTTTTACGATATTCTCAAAGATTGGAAGTTCATTCCCGGTGGTCGTATCATGTATGCTCTCGGTAGAGAGGAAAAAGTCAGCAACACCAACTGTTATGTGATTCCACACAACGAAGATTCCATTGAAGGTATTTATGAATGGATGAAAGAATCTGCTCTGACGTATCGTTCGACTGGTGGAGTAGGAACAGACATTTCAGTTCTCCGTCCGAAGGGTTCCCCTGTAAAGAACTCAGGTGGTGTGTCTCCCGGTGCTTGTAGTTTCATGGATCTCATGTCTAACAGCACCAACACAGTCCACCAGAAATTACGTAGAGGTGCTCTGATGATAACCATCAATGTCCATCACCCTGACGTATTGGAGTTTATCAACATCAAGAAGATCCTTGGTGAGATTAACTACGTAGAGGGTGAAGGTGGTGGATACAATAACCTATATAAGATGGTTGAACATGCTAACATTTCTGTTCACATCACTGATGAATTTCTGGAGGCTTTAGAGAGTGGAAAAAAATATCAACAACGCTGGCCCGTTGACTCTGACAACCCGACTGTAAAGAAGAAGGTTTCTGCAAAACTTATATGGGACGCGATTATCAAGAACGCGCACGAGCATGCAGAACCAGGCATCTTCTTCACCGACAACCACAAAAGAAACGATGCACTAGCTTATATCAATCCAGCAATCACAACGAACCCATGTGGTGAACAATTCTTGGGTGCATATGCCAACTGTTTGTTGGGTCATATGAATCTGTCAAAGTATATCAATCAAGACCTGCAAGCTGGTGTAAAACCATATTTTGATCTTGAGCCATTTGCTAGTGATATCAAAACAGCGGTAAGGTTTCTTGATAATTGTATTGATTGGAACAAGGGCAAACATGCTTTGCCACAGCAAGAAGAAACCGCCATGAATGAAAGACGTATTGGTTTGGGTATTACTGGTCTAGCTGATGCCTTGCTAAAGTTGGAAATCAAATACGATTCTGATGAAGCTCTTGAAATAGTAGAAAAGATTATGAAAGTTTATCGTGATGCTGCTTATGAATCATCTGTTGAACTTGCTGCTGAGAAAGGTGCTTTCCCTTGGTTTGAACAAAGTAAATGGAAGAAGAGTGATTTTGTCTCTAGATGGTTAACAGAAAATGAAGATAATGAAATCGTAAAATCAAACTTCGTTAATTCTGGTATACGTAATTCATTTCTACTTACTGTTGCTCCCGTAGGTAGTGGTAGTATCATCGGACAGGTATCGTCAGGTATCGAACCGATATTTGCTACGTCTTACACCAGACGCGTGAGACAACAGGACGGACAGAAGTTCAAGGAGTTTAAAACTTACCCCAAAATTATTAATGAATTATTCAAGGATGATACTTCCCTACCGGACTACGTTGTAACTGCACACGATGTTGACCCATACTTTAGAGTGAAACTACAAGCAGTTATTCAGAAGTATGTTGACAACAGCATTTCCTCTACTGTAAACCTACCCAACGAAACAAAACCTGAAGTCATCGCTGACATTTATGTTAACGCTTGGAGAATGGGGCTTAAGAGTATCACAGTCTACAGGGAAGGCAGCCGTGAGGGTGTATTGATTACAGAGCCAAAGGAACCAAAGGAAGCATTCTCGCCGAAGTCAGAGAAAAGATTGAAACGTCCTATCGTCATTCAAGGTAAGACTTTCAAGATTCCATCTGGTGTAGATGAAAAACTATACATCACAATCAATCCATTTCCAGACAACCCACACAAACCATATGAGATATTTATCTCTAGCTATGGAGTAGATAATCCAGAGATCCAGACGATCACAGTATTGCTTTCTGCTCTTATGAAAAATGTGGATGATATTTCGTTTGTAATCGAACACCTAAAGAAGATTGAATCTTCTGCATCACCGGTGTGGTGGCATGATGTGGATGCTGGACGCCGATACACGATTACATCACGTGCACAAGCTGTTGGTATTGCTCTTGATAAGTTTATTAAGAACGGTAACGATATTAATTCTAATCCATTGAGTGAGGAAGATATATCTTCCTTGGAGAAATGTGAGAAGTGTAATGCTATGTCGTGGAAGAATGAAAATGGATGTGGATCTTGTATAGATTGTGGACATTCAAAATGTAATTAGGAGAAAGTGTAATGTCTAAGATCAGAGGTATAGTGCATACTATCGACAAACGTATAAGACAAGAAGAACAACACGAAGCACTCAAAAAGGAATACTACGACAAGATGCAAACATCTGCTAACGCGTATGAACAAGAACGATATAAAACGGAGGCACAGAAGCAACATGATAGACACAGGTATAACCAAAAGCGAAAGGCATATTCGGTGAATATACCTATTCGCTTAGCAAAGAAAGTTGTTGCTAAACCCGGCACGTATTTTTATGGAACCTTGTGTAAACTTGTCGAGGATTTTAAAACAATTGAAGAGATTAGTAAGTATTTTACTACTGGTCAGTTGGTAAAGTATGAAGAACGCGATGGTAAGTTGTATAACCTAAAAACCGAACTGATGGCATACGATCCGAGCACAGGAGAGTGCACTGAGTAATGAAAGTTATTATTGCAGGCATGAGAGATTACGAAAATTACGAAGTCGTAAAGAAAGCTATAGACTTTTCGGAGTGGACAATTACTGAAGTTGTTTCTGGTAAGGCCCCCGGTGTTGATAGTTTGGGTGAACGTTGGGCGAAAGAGAATAACATACCAGTTAAACATTTCCCTGCTGATTGGAATAAACATGGTGCTTCCGCCGGCCCTATTAGAAATAGAGAAATGGCTGTCTATGCCGATGGTTTGATAGCTGTATGGAATGGCATAAGTAAGGGGACACATAACATGATACATAACGCAAACCGAGAAAAGTTGTCTCTGTTCATACACCGTGTTTAATTTGAGAGAATCTCATGGGCCTGAAAGTTAAGAGAGTATGTGATAAATGTTTGGTTGAATTTCCAGAAGATTTTTTTATCAATAGAGAAGATATCATAGGGTCAAGAAAATGTAGTGACGTTGGTTGGATAGTTAATTGGTTGTGTGGTACGTGTAAGAAGAATAAAAAATTGTTAGGTGAGGGAATAGAGTATAATGAAGAAGTTCAATCCAGAGATGGATCAGTTGACTCGACAACTAGATCTAGTGCGAGTGGAGACTGAAGAAAATCACTCTCTTAATAAACTACAAGAACAAAGACGAGCAGGCCGTCCTATAGAATGGGGTGACTACTTCATAAGAATAGCAAATCAAGTAAAACTCAAATCAAAAGACAGAGCTACCAAGGTTGGTGTTGTTCTCGTTGGTTCTGAGAAAGAAATTGTTTCCACTGGTTACAATTCTTTTCCTAGAGGTATTCAAGACGACTTACCCGAAAGACAAGATCGTCCAGAGAAGTATTTCTGGTTCGCTCATGGAGAGGTTAACAGTATTGTTAATGCTGCTCGTATCGGTGTATCGACTATGAATACTGATATGTATATGACTTGTGGTATTCCGTGTTGTGGTTGTGCTCAATCAATTATAAATGCTGGTGTTCGTATGATCATTTGTAGTTCTGTTGAATCCGCCCACGGCCAACACTATCCAGAAGAAATTAAACGAAGTGTTCAAATGTTTGAAGAAGCTAAAGTGGAGATTGTAAGATATGATTGATATTACAAACACAGCTAAAAAAGAAATAACCAATCTATTAGTTGAAGAAACTACTAAGGATGGATTGAGAATAGCTGTTCGTGGTGGTGGATGTTCTGGCTTTCAATACGACTTAAAATTCATCAGCGAAGATGAAGCCACAAATATGGATCAAGAATTTGTGATCAATGATGTGAGAGTGTTTATTGATCCGAAGAGTAGTTTGTATCTGGACGGTGTTGTGCTGAATTATGAAGATGGATTGATGGGTTCAGGATTTAGAATAGAAAATCCCAATGCAAAAACTACATGTGGATGTGGGGAAAGTTTTAGTGTATAAAAAGGCTTGACAAACGGGTGAAAATGTCGTATATTTATAGTATGATTAAAAAGGTAGAATTAAATGAAGAAGATGTATATTCACCATCACAAAAGGTTGCATAGAAATAATGTATGATTACAGTAAGCCAGTAACTGAGTTTTGCCATCTTCATGTTCACAGTTCATATAGCTTGCTAGATGGAATTGGCAAGCCATCTGAGAATGCGAAGAGAGCAGCTGATATCGGACAACAAAGTTTGGCAATTAGCGATCATGGAACATGTGCCGGTCATTATGAGTTTCAGACTGCTTGTGATAAGTATGGAGTTAAGCCCATCCTTGGTGCAGAATTTTACTTCGTTGAAGATAGAAACGTTAAGTCTCTTACCGACGAAGAAAAAGAAGCGATGACAACAGAGGAACGTCAGGCAGAAACGAGAAAGCGCCAGGCCAATCCCCATCTTATCTTGCTTGCTGAAACTGATGTTGGTCTGAAGAACATTTATCATCTTAATTATCTCGCTGCTAAAGAAGGCTTCTACGGGAAACCACGTATCGACCTTGAGTTGCTTCGTAAGTATAACGAAGGAATCATCGCAACGACTACGTGTATTATTTCACCTTGGGCGAAGTATTACTTTCGTGGTGAAACTGATAAGATGAAAAAGTTGTTTGAAGAAATGTATGATATCTTCGGTAAGGATAGATTTTTCGTTGAACTTCATCCACATGAAAAGTTTTCATATCGTGATGGAAACACAGATCAACATGCTCAACGTGAATACAATTTCACCATGATTGAGTTGTTCCGTAAGAACTATGACGTTCGTTGCACGTTAGCTAACGACGCTCACTACCCTGAGAAGAAGCACTCGGCTGTCCACAAATTTATGTTTGCAGTCAATACAAATGGTAAGTATGACGAAACATCCTGCAACAATCTCTACATTGCTTCTGAAGAAGATATGAGAAGGTTCTGGCATGACAACGGCCATAGTACTGATATATCAGACGTATACCTTGACGAAGCCATTGAGACTACCAAAGAGATCGCCACACGGTGTAATGCCAGAATTGATGTAGACTCTCTGAAGGAACCGCAGTTTGAAATACCAGATGGATATGAAACGAACAAAGATTATATTTTGAAGTTGTTGAAGGATGGTTTGAACGAAAAGATCAAAACCGGCCAAGTGAACGTTGATGAAGCTGATGTATATATCGAACGTATCCAAACTGAATTGTCTCTTATCTCTGACAAGGGATATGTTGACTACTTCCTATTGACTAGAGACTTTTGTAACTGGGCATATGAAGAAAAGATACTTCAATCTCCCGGTCGTGGAAGTGCTGCTGGTAGTTTGATTTGTTGGCTACTTGGAATTACCAGAGTGAATCCGATCAAATACAATCTGTTCTTTGAGAGATTTATGAATCCTGAACGTATCAAGGAACCAGATATTGATAATGACTTTCAGGACAGCGAACGTCAAAGAGTAAAGGATTACGTTGCCGTCCGCTGGGGTGCTGACAGTATCGCTTCGTGTGCTGCATACAGTAGATACACAGCGAACACATTGTTTAGAGAAGTATGCAAACAGTTTGGTGTGGAGTATTCTATGGTCAACAAGATTGCTAAGACGATTAGTGGTCACACATCTTTGAACAAAGACGTTGCATCATTCTCAGACATTATGGAAAAGAACAATGACATTAAGGATTTCATTGGTTCACTACCAGAAGAAGATGCATATAAATTTGTAAACATTATCGACACAGTGATTGGTAATGTTAGGAATGTTACAATCGCTGGTGGAGGAACAATCATTAGTAGTCAACCACTTCACGAAATGATGCCCCTTCGAGCAAGTAAAGACGAAGGTATCATTACAGAGTGGCAGGTTGATGAACTTACCAAGATGAAGTTTCTCAAGATTGATATTCTAGGAATCTCTACTCTATCTATTATCAAGAACATTATGGATCAAGTAGGTATGACGATTGACGATCTGTATGATATGCCAGTCGATAGAGAAGAACTATCAGAAGATGAACAGGTCCACTACGACAGAGCATATCAATTGCTTCAAGAGGGCGAGACTCAAGGCATCTTCCAGTTTGGTGGCAGTAACATCACACGTTGTTTGCAGAAGATGATTCCAACAACCTTGGAACACATTGCCGCTGTCAATGCTATCTACCGCCCGGGTGTTATCAAGTCTGGTGCTATGGAAGCATTCCTTCGTCGTAGAAATGGTGAAGAAGAAAGTGTGAATGATTATCATACGTTGTTCGATGAAATCTTGGCACCTACTGAAAACATTATGATCTACCAAGAACAGTTCATTCAGATGTTCAACAAGTTGGGACTCGACTTCGGTAAGTCTGATATCCTTCGTAGGATCGCTGAGACAGGTGATAAGGATGCTTGTTACAAGTATATGGACGACAACCTATATTGTTACCCTGACATCATGGCACTGTCTAAGAAGGAGACACACGGGATTGCTAGTAAGGTTATTGAAGCTGCTGGTTACCTGTTCAACAAGTCTCATGCTATCTCGTATTCACAGTTGGCATATTGGACTGCCTACATGAAGGCTAAGTTCCCTGACAAGTTCGTTGAGGTTATGTTCAATCATCATCACGGTGATCAAGATAATCAAGCAATCAACCTGAACATGGCTAAGAAGTTGTTGGATAAGCCAACAGTGTCGTTGGGCGATATCAATACGTTCACGAAAGACTACAAGGTGGTCGGAGACACTATCACGATAGGTGTTAAGAGTGTGAACGGTATTGGTGACTCTGTTATCAAGAAGATTGAAAACAATAGACCTATCGGTGGTTGGTTGACCTTCGATGAATT
>TARA_R110002051_G_scaffold212271_1_pt1 | contig 15883 bp, 10 predicted proteins | sample TARA_R110002051 | Tara Oceans TARA_R110002051 (sample SAMEA4397023) | marine metagenome | biome: Polar Biome; feature: [MES] marine water layer (ENVO:01000295) within the mesopelagic zone...; material: water (ENVO:00002006), including particulate matter (ENVO:01000060) such...
AGTTTACCCTTATTGATGGGCACTACTTTAAAGCACTCACCCTTTACGGGATCTGGTGTAGCCGGTCGATCAATCGGGTCCGATGCAAAAGCCGTACCAAGGAAAAGGAGGATCGTCGTCATCATCGTCTTCTCGCATTACCCAGATCAGCAAGATCATCAGCAGGAGAATCGCCTGTAGTAGCTGATTGGATTCGATCTATCTCTTCTTTTAGGTCCTCCTGAACATTATCGAGCGCAGCCGTAGCGGCTCTGTCTGTAGGGGGGCCCACATCAGATTTCTTAGACTTTGATTGGCCCCGTAACATACGGAACACCGCAAACAAAATTGCAGCTATTCCGGCAACAGCAATATGAGAGTTTTCGATCATAATTACCTACGTCGAAACAAGCTTTACAATCACGGCGGCACTCGGAGAGGTCACGTTCTGGTGTGCGGGGTTGCTCGTACACCACATACTCAAACCCGCTGCATAATCTTGGCCATCAGGAAACGCGTATGACGTTTTTACCCCTGGAGGTGCCGTAAACTGCCAAGTAGGAATCCCGTTCGTGGCATGGTTGGGTGTTGCGCTTGATGCATCCCTGATCTTTACGTAAGCAAACGTTGATGCGTTCGCCGTATTGTCGACATCAATTAGATAGAACGTCCCCGAACTAGCGCCCGTTACGTTATCCTCAGATGTTGCGTTCGCCGCAAAATCAACAACAAGATTTCCCGCAAGCGATGTAATGGTAGTTGTTTTTGTTACTGCCATGGTTCCTCAACTACACACAAGGCGAACGTCTACGTTACCCGCAAAAGCTGTGGTGTCGTTTGCTGTGCTTAACTTACTGACCCAAAACTTTAACTCCGTAAAGGGGTAACCTCCTGGAATCACGATAGTTTTAATCACCAACGTTTTTCCCTTGACGGCAATTTGGGTCAGCGCTGTATCTGCGGTATCCAAAATATGGAGACTTACATTGTCGGTTGAGTTCGCGGAGTTAATAATTATCTCGTGCAAGATTCCAGGAGCGTTGGTTACGTTAGTCTGCGCCGTAGTATCGTCGATACCGGTGCATTGGATGACTTTGTAATCAACCGCGTCCTGAAAACCTGTACTTGAGAGAGCTACTGCCACGTATCACCTATTTATTTTTACCGATACCGATAGCGGCCATTGCCTTTTCGGCTGAATCGCCAGCAATGTAAGCTAGGCTAAGGTACAGCCATTGGTCTGACTGCAGCATACCTGCAGCAAGCAGGCCCGTACCGAGGGCGAGAACAGCAAGACGACGCCAGGAGACGCGCTTCTGAGAGCAAAAGAGTGAGTTGATAAAACCTTTCATGATTATGTCCCTGCGAGAATGGTTACTTTGACTGAGCCGTTTCCAGTTGGATCAGCTTGTGAATTGTTGTTTGCCGCTGTTGAAGTCCCGATAAAACTAAACCCAGTAGTCATGCCGCCAGTAGGCCAGCCCTCGGGAAATACGTACTCGACAATTGCGTTTGCGGGGGCGTAAAAGCGAACATGCGGATTATTTCCACTGTTGTAAGCTGTAGCAATCTGCCCCTTTACGTAGGACACAGCGGCTACAGCAGAATTATCTACTCGAAAACTATAAATTTTATTCGCCAACGTAACCGCAGTGAACACATTATCGGCACCCGTCGCATTCGCTACTGTGTCGATAATTAGAGTTTCGGCTAATCTTTCGGGGATGTTTGTTTTTGATACAGTCATGTCGACTCCTACGAGGTTACGAACCTAACAATGGTATAGCGTGTTGCAGCAGCTTCGCTGTTGGTTGTTGCAGAATCCGCCTCGCTACTTGTTAACCAAGCAGTTAGACTCGTATAAGCCATGCCTGCAGGAAAACACGTAACGAATCGTTTCTGGGCGACACACCTGATCACCACATCGGGAACCGTCGTGCCTACAGTAACGTCTGCGGTTGTAAGTTTCAGCTTCAAGTACTGATGTTGACCAGCATTCGTTGCCGTAGCATCAACCTCAATTGCGTATAACGTACCTGAACCTTGAGTCACGTCCACAACAGCGGTTTGATCGAGTCGCGTGTCGGCAACTATCTTGTTGGCTAAAATAGATGAGTCTAAATTTGCTGTCTTTAATTGTGCGCTCATTGTCTATCTCCTTAAAGTGGTAATATGATGTTTGGAACAATTGCAAGTACGCCCTTAAAGCTTGCATCAAAGCCATCAACAATCGGATCCGATCCCCAAGCTTCGCCGCCATTTGTAGACCGGCATATATCGCCAGGACTTGTAGTGCCTGAACCGATCAACCAAGTCGTCCCATCGGTCGAGATACATCTGGCCGGAGCTACAGTGTCTGGTATGGCCTGACGGTCACCCACCATCGATATTGTCGTGCCGTTCACGTCCATCGGTTGAACGTTAACGCCATCGATGACACACACTCGGCCTGCTGCTGCTGCCGACTCTACACTATCGGCGCCCGCGTTGCCGTTTAGATCGTCTGTTCCGTCTGTGATGTGTGTAGATGTGGACCAATCACCCGAAGCGTCCATGTTCGCTGCGGTACTCGCGGCACATGTGCTGACGTGCAAGTCAGCGCCCTGTTTTGTAATTACAACCCATGTGCTGTTGGTGTACACAATGTCCCTAATTAGGTGCGTGCCATTGCCTGTTGGCTGAATGAGAAAACTAAACGAGATTCCCGAGTCTGTGGAGATGTACAAATTGCCTTTTTGGCCCGCAAGCCACGTACCAAGGCCATCGCTCGCCAAACCCCGGATCCAATCGTCGGAGCTTCCGCCTACAATGTTCGTCAAGCCATCAAGGTTAAGCGAGGTCCAGTTCGATCCGCCGTCCGTTGACCGGTGTACGTAGACAGCGTTTGCTGCATTACGACCCACTGCAAGCCATGCGGCTACACGGGTTTCCGAGCTACCGCTGCTGGAATCGCTTGCACCGTCTCCGGCACCGTACAAGATCTTGATTCGCTTTCCCTCTGCATTGTCAAGGTTTTCATTTGTCCACGCAGACTCATCGGTAATGTCATTGTTCCCGTCGAATAGAATTTCGTCATTACCGCCAAGCCCTGTGACCATCCATTGTGGATTACCACTCGAATCAAGCCCGTACGCAATGTCGGTTAGATCGGTACTATTGGTGTCCAATCGGTATACGTTGTTCTCCCATGTACTGATTGTTGCGATATCGGCAGCATTAACCCACGATATGTAATAATCGATTGATGCAGCAGCCCACTGAGTAGCGCCGGATGCAGGCTTAGTAGCACCGCCACACTTCACAACACTACCAATAGCAACACCGTCAATCTTTACGATGTCTGCCGCAGCTACACCGTCTACTTTGACATAATCAGCCATTACAACTCAACGTGGGTGCTATCAGGGTTGAAGTAAACGAGCACGGCACTGCTGTCGTCATCGATTGCGTAGCCTGCGATTCTCACAAAATCACCGCCGCCCGAAGGGGCAGTGAAGTCGAGGTGCGCCGCTGTAGTGCTTAAGTACAGAGGCAAACCCTCTACAACACCTGACCCTGGTAGGTTTAGGATCTCAGTGGCTGGAATACGGACAAAGCCGTTTAATAACAAGCCACCAACTTGCGCGTCAGTGCCCATTGAGATCCCAAGCAACTGAGTTGCTCCAGTTGCTACCGCGTTTGCATTTACTCCTGTCCATACACCGTCAGACTTCAGGTAATACAGGCCACCGAGAACCAACGTGGCGTCTGAACCGAATCTAAGGATCTGACCACCACCTTGACCGTCAGCAAGTTGGTTCTCAAATGTGACGGTGTGGTAGTCATTCATCACATTTAGCGAGACTTTTGGCGCGGTATCACCAACACCCAGCATACCCTCAACATCTACGATTGAGCCTGCGCCGTTTCCGAGAGTCACATTGACTTCATCTTCGGCGGCACCACCGACAACGGTAAGCCCGGTATTTAGTTCACCGTCATGTGACGCAACGTCAAGAGTTATCTTTCCGCTCTCTTGACCGTTTGTATGAACATCGACGGCACTAGCAATCGCACCAAACAAAACCTGATCTTGGTTTGCGTCATCAGCAATAAACTCGATGATACCCGCAATATCGTTTGCGGCACCAGCCGCGCCCTTGTCTTTAACGAACTGAAGCCGAGCGCCGTTTGCGTCATTTGTAGTGTTCTTGATTTGAACAACTGGGTCGGTCGAGTTTGCCGAAGTAAACGTCGCTGTGTCAGTTGTTACGGTCAGCGAGGCTGCATCGATGGTTGCGGCACCCGTTACGTCTATATCAAGAATACCGGCGTCAATGTCTACAATAGAACCAGCGTTTGCATCAGCATCGATGTGCAAAGCCACACCAGCCGTATGCGCAGAGACAAGAGCAATGTGACCATCAGCCGAAGTGGTTGTGACCACAATCTCATCAGCCGCATCAATCGTGACGTTGTCGGCTGAGTCCATATCGATGCTACCGTTCACAGCGAACGTCAGATCAGCGTTTGTTCCGCCGCCGTCTGTCGTGGTCAGCGTCGTTGCCCCGTTAGCGGCTACAGCAATCGTGCAGAAATCGGCAGCATCAGCACTGGACACAATCTTCATGTCCCAACCATTCGCGTCATCAGTATTGATGAGAATGCCCTGGTTGTAATCACCACCAGTTGCAGTCAGTTCAAGAGCGCGAACAGTAGATCCTTCAGGTGCGTCTGAACCAGTTGCGACGACCTCCATTCCTTTTATGTTAAACGTTCCACCGGTCCCCGATACCTGGGTACACGTCGGGGTGACCTTGATCCCCGTCATTGAATTCGTGCCACCAGTCGGGGTGGTGTTATCCATGTCGAGATTGATCCCGATCATGGTGTTGTTTGACGTGCTGGCTCCGGTCTTATCGAAGTCGATGTCTAGCCCGACGATAGTAGACGCAGTGGTTAATGTGTAGTTCTGGTCCAGAAACAAACCGGTTGCGGCGGACGTTTGAGCACTAAGGACCTTCCCCGAGGTCAGTGCGTTTGCAGTAACGCTAAGAACATCGGCTGTTGTGTTGCTCGCAACTACGGACATTGCAAGAGCATCAACGTCGGTATGCGTGAGTGTGACTCCTGTACCGCTCGATGATCCGGGGTCAATCGTTACAGCCCCGTCGATGTCGACGATACCAGCAAACGTAGACTTTTGCGTATCGTCAATCGTTAACGCTGGTGTTATTGCGCTACCGTTATGGGTTGCGACAACAAACTTACCCTTGGTGTCATCAGATGTTCCACTGTGACTACCCTCGATCATCGCTAGACCGGCACCACTATGGTCACCAAAAAGAACGCGAGTCTCAGCCCCACCCTCGCTGTGTTCAGCCGTAGTGTTTTGCAGCAATAGATAAGCGTCTGCACCCGCAGCATGGATTAGGTTTCCAGGCGCCGACGTTCCAATACCAACGTTTCCATCGGTATGAATCCGCATACGTTCTGCAGCAACATCTGTTCCGCTTACCTTCGTCTTAAACTGGATGCTCGAAGTTCCTGTACCGTCACCACTACCAGAGGCGAGAACTAAGTCACCACCATTCAGGTTGTTACTGCCTGTAGTCGTCGAGCCTGCCGCAATCGTTAGTGCCTTACCAACGGTTGTGCCTGTGTTTACGATCGTCGAAATCGTAGTTGCTGTAGTGTTTCCAGCCGTACCAAAGGTAGCGTCACCACCAGAAACTGTGAGATCAGTTCCAACAGTTGCTGTCGTGGTGGTAGTGAGTGCTCCAGTTACCGCCAGGGTCGAACCATCAAAGCTAAGGTTAGCTTCAGCGTTCATCGCGTCTGCGCCCGTTGCGGTAATGACTCGGTTATCTGAGCCGTTAGCCATGAAGTCTGACACGTCAACACTGATGGCGTCAGCCGCTACATCAATCCCAGTGCCAGCGCCCACCGCCAAAGATACGGCCCCACTATTACCACCACCAGTAAGACCATCACCTGCAGTAACGGCGGTAATGTCACCAACAGTAGGTACCTCACCCACAAACTTTGCACCATCCCATGTAAGAACGTCACCGCTCGTCATCGAATCTTGGCCGATCTTTGTAACGTTACCTGATCCGTCAAACGTAAACGCCGTAGTGCCGCCCGCCTCTGTGAGTGATCCGCCATCGTCAAGAGCAATATTACCCTTTACAACTACGTTATCCTCGAACGTGGCTGACTTATCGTCGCTGATAGTCAAGGCTGTTGCTAAAGCGTTTAGGCTGCTGCCAGAACCGCTCGCATTTGCGGTCTGGAAAATAATATCTCCACCCGCACCGGAACCCTTACCCTGACCACCTTGGATCGTGACCGAGCCACCAGCAATGTTGTTCGTTGTTCCTGCCGTTGTCGGCCCCGCAGTCAGCGTGACGTTTTTACCCGCAGCACCATGCGCCGTTGCAGCCACACTAACAGTAGCGTTCTGGCCGTTACCGAAGCCGACGTCACCACCCGAAACTGTTACGTCAGCCAGGCGCAAATTTGCATCCGTTAGCGTTAGGTCACCAGAACTAGCGCCTGTTGCGCTCGTCGTAGAGATTACCCACTCATCAGCACTCTCGTCCCATATGAGGGAAGCATTCGTAGATGAGCCGCGCTCTATAATGATACCTGCGTCACCCGAAGGCGCGCCTGCTGTACCATGAGCCAACTCAATAAGCTTATCTTCAACAGTTAAGTTGACCGTATCGATACTAGTAGTAGTTCCTTCTACCGTGAGGTCGCCCTCAATTGTGACACTACCGTCTGCGGAGGCCGTAACGGATGAATCGAAAACATTCCCGACTACATTGCTTGAGGTACTCATTACGCTCTCCAGTTAAGCCGGATGTTCTCGCCCACACAAGCTGCGCTTGCTTTTGCCACGACATAAATTTTACCGCTTGTGGCAGTAGAAACTGTTGTGTCGAAATGATAATCCTTACCAATCGTAAAAGAGACTCCGCCAGTAGACGCTGCGTTACTCACTTTTGTCACCGCTTGAGTAGCCCCACCCAATTGATCCGACGTCAACGGAATGATGCCGTCAGAGTCTCGAGAAAGATACATCGTGACTGTATCCCCTGTTGCAATAGCGCTAAGTTCAAACTCGATAGACTCAAGAAAACAATCGTCGGGCACGACGGCAGACTTTTTATTGGTCTGTAAAGTTGTTATTTCTGTAATTGAATAAATTGTGCCGATAGCAACATCTACAGCCGTGCACGAGTAGCCGTACTTAGTGAATTGATTAATCATCTTTGAGACTCCTGACGCAAGCTGCGTCTATTGTAACACTTTATCATTCGAGGTCGAACTCCATCTCACCCTTATCCTGGGCTTCGAGTTTGCGTTGGATATTTTCCGCTTGCTCCTGCCGCTCAGACTTTTCGTCCGGGTAGTCCGACACGTCAATATTTGCGGCCCTAAGAGACTTTTTAAACTCTTCAAAGGTGCCCCCAGCCTCTTTCTCACGCTGCCACGCTTCCATGGCCGCTGTTTTGACGGGGTTAACGTCACGAACATCCATAATGCCCAACGTTCGAAACCATTTTTGAAGGTCGCCTCTAATCTCAGCTTTCTTTTCGTTGGGCGATTCCTCTAATTTTTTCATGTACCCATTGAGTTCGTCGAAGGGGGAGTGCTTCAAAAACATCGCGGGTAGCCCGCCACTGATGTAATACCGTTTCGTCGGGACTAAAACTGCACCGTTTAGATACGGATCATCGGGCTCAATTTTAATCTTACCGTCTTCAAATTCTTGCATTGCTTCGTCGTAAAGCATTTGCTTCGACAGCGGATCTTCTTTCGCGTCGACCGGCAGAATCTCAAACCCGCGCGCGTCGAGCCATTTCGCTAATGTTCCTGCGACCCGGTAAGGTACGGCGGATTGATTCAAGTTAACTGATGCCGCAAGATCCGATGCCAGTAAGGCTCTCTCAGGTTGAATCATTTCAAGAATCGGGTACCACACAGTAAACAAGCCGCTACCGTCATCCTCGTTCATTATGTATTCGGGGCCGATAGTTCTGAGATTATCTATCATTGCAAAAAGAGCCGACGTTGCCAGGATACCGTGGCTAGCCGCAGCTTTATAGCTTTGCTCTGGGAATAAGAACGTAGTGTAGGTTCTATTGGGATTGCTGACGGATAGTAGGTCGTGGAAAATCTTGTTTGCTTCGTCCATCGCGTACGGAACTTTGATCGCATCCCGACTCAAATCATATTGAGCCATCGATGATCTTGACGGCTTTTCAACATAGAAACGATCGAACTTGTTTCGGTATTTCTTTAAGCTCTCCCGAAGCTCTAAACCTTCTGAATCAAGTTCGTACCATCGACCATCTTCGAAGATAGTGCTTCGACCGCTAAATGCGAGTTGGATTTGTCGGCGAAGGGGTGCAGGTAGCTGAGCCGCTGGAACACCATACTTGTCAAACAGTGCCTTCTTCAAGCCGTCGTACGCGTCACGTTCGACATCATTCATTCTATCGACGTTAAAGCCGAGAGGGTCGACCATGTCCTCATAAAGCATTTCGCTCGCAAAATCAGAACCCTTAGAATACGCCCGGTTCAAAACACCCAGTCGGTAGGCTCCGCGCGGACTAAAGACAACGTCGATAAGTTGACGATTAGCATTCTTCTGGAATGCCCAGAAGGGTAAGAAAATACTGATGAGCCAGTGTCTGTCAGCTTTTGACATGGAACCAGCGTAGTCGTATAAAGCGTCGATGCTTAGGCGTGCAGCCTTTCGAGGGTCAACACCCATCTCAACCAGGGTCATCATTGCGCCAAACCGCTCGCGCTCACTCCAGCCCTCGGCCATGTCTTCTGCAATCTTCACCATGTCGCGCGTAGTGGGCGCACCGGGAATCTTCATAAGGCCCGTACGTTTTCGTTCTCCTTTCAGAAACATGTCGCCGACCTGACGAATCTTAGTTCCCAGTTCTGCCGTATCGAATGACGCGGCGAGACCTTCCTCTACACCGATTCGCCTTAGGTCAGCGTAATTATACGCAACACCATCGACCATGAGGTAGCCCGGTCGCGCTTCCAAAAGAGCATTGAGGTCACCACGCCACTTCGAGGATCGAGTCAAGCTTGCGGCCCAGTCAGCGCCCTTGTCACCCCAACTGGTAAGAGTCTGCCTCATGATCTCACCGGCATCGTCTTTACCGGCTTTCTTAATCCCCAACAACGCGGCTTGGCCCACAGGATTAGTCGCAAGAGTCTGAGGTATGAGCCTCATCGTAGATATTAAAGCGGGCCTAAATCCGAGACCCTGGCTCATCTGGTTGAAGTGATCCATGGTGTTCATCCAAAAGTATCTCGACTTCAGGAGAAAGTGGCCTCGAACCATCCGAGTTTTCAAGTACCGAGTAGTCCACGCCATTGCCATTTGCTCAGTGTTTTTTGACTCCGCAACACCCCGTCTAACTGCGGCAAAAAGATCCTTACCTTCAGCCTGGAGTTTGGGGTCTGTGGCCTGCTCTAAAGCCAGAGCTATTTTTTCTCGTGCCATTTTAGGTACGTAGAAGTTTAAGCCATCTAGTTCCGCAGCTTCTAAGAATCGGGGGTTGTACCCATGAACTTGGAATATCTGTTGAACTTGAGCGTAATCGTCAGGGTTATCGATGGCCTCGCCCATGATCCACTTTTTAAAGTTCTCAGCAGACTTCGCATCAACAACAAGCCCTAAGTCTACCCACTCTTGACGCGCTTTAATTGCTTGACCGTGTCCCGCGAGCAGCACCGCCACACGGTTGGCTACGGGAGCATCGCCGAACTTCTTTACTTCAAAGTGACGATAGATATCGCTATACAACCGTTCAAATACCTCGGCCGATCCAGTCAAGGGTTTAGACCCCTTAACGTTTCCCGTGACCTCAAAAATACTTTGTAGAACGGCTATATGCTTAGGTTCGATCAAATCTTTACTACTTGAAAGACCTGTAGCTTTAAAAATGTCCGTTAACAGCATGCTTCCAGCGTCGTTAAACACCAACTTTCTAAAAGCCTTTTCAAACGGTATTTGCTCTCCCTCACCGTAAACAAGTTTGTCGCCTACTTTTACTTTCCCTGTGCTGAGTTTGTCCATCAACACGCGGATTGCCTTAGAGTTGGAACTATTCGGTGCAGTAGCAAAATCACCGATGTATTTTTTTATCGAGCCAATGCTGGAGCCAACCATATCGTGACCGGCACTTAAAACGCTTCGCCCAGATTTAAACTTTACCGTGGGGTCCCCGATAAGATAGCGAACCAGCGAGTCACCGCCCTCATGAATCAGAGTGACGGTCTCACCAACGCTCTGCTGAGTAATTCGGACACCGGCCATAATGCTATTCCGAATTTCGGGAGGCAAAGCCCTCATGTCCTCAATAGCGTCACCGCCAAGATAGATAAATCGCGCCGACTTCATTAAAGGTTTAGAATCTGTGACGTACTGGTCAATCATTTGGGTTGGGGTCAATTCACGAACGGCCCCAACTTGACTCTCAGCAGCAAGTTTTTTCGTCGCTGAACTATCTAAGTACGCCTGTTTTTGCGCGAACGCGTGTGCCCCATCAGCCCACTCTTCCAACGTGTATGATGCCGATGCTTTTTTTGTCCTTAGGCCACCCAACGAAACCGGGCCTGGAAGCTCGATACGAACTTCTTTTGTCAGGTCCTTACTCTTCTCTTCGTAGGCTTTCAGTACCCGGGCTTTTAGCTCTTTGACTGATACAGGATGACCCAATCGATCAGCCCGCTGAGAGATGTGAAGCAAGTACTGCTGCTGCGTATTCTTTGGCAGGTCATCAACTAAGGCCCGTCGAATAGCTTTAAAGATGTTCGGCGCGCCCGTATAACGGGGCTTCTGGCCTACCAGCAGGTTGCTAAACACCTCTTCGATTTCGGTAGAGGGCGCAAACCGGGCTCCGTCAGCCTGGGCTTTTTTGGCCGAGAAAAAACTATTGACCACAAAGTCCCGAGCCTTCTCAAACGCAGACGTAGTTTCCGTTGTTGGTGGTGGGCCGTCTTTGGCGAAGACCGCGAACGCTTTTGCAAAAGCCTCTTCGGCTTGCTCAACCACCTCAGGGTCTTCCGCCACAAACGTCGACCCTCGAGCCTCAACCTTAATACCCTTCGACGCCAACCACTTAACAACGGTGACCATCTCATCAGGAGTCAGATCCCGTCGGGCAATCTTATTGATCTGAAGAATTAAATCCTCTACGGTCGGAGCTTCTTCCATGACTCGAACTACGGTTTGTGAGTCCGTCAGAAAATCTTCTACGTCGGCTTTACGTGGCCTCCGAACGTCTAATACATCATCTGCAACTTTTGCTAAATCATCCTTCTCGATAACAAAACGAACGTCACTGTAGTCAAGTACGGGATCAGCCATACGGCTTCTACGATCAAACGGAACACCGTCATTGATCAACCGAGCGTAAATTTTATGCGCCTCAGGGTCCGGGTTCAGATCGCTCGAAAAGCCGAGCCCATCCTTTTTGGCTTTCTGTAGAGCGATTCGGTAGAGGCTTGTAGCAAGCCCCTTACCTCGCAACTCTTCTGGAAGCTCAATTGACTTGACCAAAAGATTCCCACCCTTAACTTCGACAATCATCCCCGGAACAAAATCCATGCCTTCAGTCGGCGGGAATTCTCGAATTGATTTCGTCGTTAGAAGCTCCTCTCCAAACTCAAGTTTTGAGAACTGGGGCTCAGCGGCAAGCTCTACAGCCTCATCGATCACCTGAGCCGCCTCATCAGCGGTAGTCGACACCCCCATCTTGCGTTTAAAGTCAGGGATAATATTAAGAAACCCTCGAGTTGGGTCAGCATAAATGTCAACCAAAGCTTCATTGGTTCGGTCATGAATAGCTTTCAGTTGTGTGTCCAAGTGACGAGCAGCGTGCAGCGCGGGGTCACCACGCATAGCGGGAAATGCTTCCTCCAGGCTCGCGCGAAAAGATAACGCCACAGGAGATATCTTATCCGTACCGATCTCTTCGTATTTAGTGAGTACCTTCTGAACTACAGGGGCTACATCAATCTTCAATTGGTCTGCGAATGCTTTACGTGCAATCGCATGCGCGGCACCGCGAGACTCAATAACTCCAGCCAACGAGTTCGTAACCGCTGCTAACGATTGACTCAGGTCCGCGTCAGCGACCGTGGCTTCTGCAGCAGCCTTGATTTTCTTTGCCTCGTCGGCCTTAGCTACAATTGTCTTCGTCAAGCTATCCATGATGCTGACTTTTAGTTTCTTCTCTCCCGGAGGAAACTTAGAAACAAACTCAGAAAGTCTCGACATAAAGTCAGTAGGACTACTTGCGAGCAGGGTCGAAGCTTCCGTACTACGCAAAAAGTTAAACGTACTCTGAATTAAATCCGTAACTTCGTCTTTTTGAGTCTCAGTTCTAACCTCAGATAAGCCTCGATTAGTCAACTGCTTACCTAACGCTTCGGTAATAGGAGCTATCGCCTCATCGTGAACTCGTTTCGAATACGCACCGGCAACATCGCCGGCATCAATCTTTGCCGCCAACTCGATCAATCGATCAATCTTTCGCCCGGCACCAAAAAATTCAACATACCCAACCGTCTGAGACTCTGCGCCCCCCCGAGAAAGAACACGCTCAACGGCGGGGTGAACATAATCTCGGCGAAGACTAAAATCAGAAAATCCCAACGACTCACCAATCTTCTTGTCTCCACCACCTCTTAAAAGGGGAAGCTCTCTCGCAACTTCACGGGCAACCAAATCATCTGTCCGATCAACGGTACGCATCATTTCAGGTAAATCGCGGCGAACGGCCTTCTCTGCCTGCTCTGCTGTTGAGATTAGACTTTGCGCCTGTCGCAACAACATCTGGCCGTCAGCATAGTTTCCATTAGAGAAATCATCAGCCGCACGATTAACCAAAACCTGAACGTTAATCATCTCTTCGGCCGCAACACCCAAGTTATCTAAAGCTTCGGAAGAACTAAGTACGGGGTCACCTTTGGCGAGCCGCTTCACTTGGTTGATTCGCTTGCTCAATGTCGGAGTTATTTTCTCCGCCATCTTCCGCGCTGTCGACGCCGCCTTAGCAAGACCAATAGTTGGGTCGGGCGCCAAGATATCAATTGCAAGACCGCCAAGTCCATACGCGAATGCTTTTGTGCCGCTGCTTCGTGCACCTTCAGTAGAAAGCATCAGCTTCGTAAAGTCTTTGGCCTCTTTAATGCCCTTAATCGAACCCTCTTCCAACGCCTCTAAAATAGACTCGCCCTCAGGGCCCCGAAGCAAGCGGTCAACGGCGCCAGCGCCCATACTCAGGTGAAGGTTCAGCTTGTTAAACAGTGAGTCCAGATGGCCCTCAGCGCGGTAAACCGGAACACCCTTCTGATCTAATCCTACAAGCTGTACACGGTTTCGACTCGCAGCCTCAAAAAGGCGGGGGATATAACCGTCGTCAGGACCTAAGCGATCCTCCTGCATATAGTTGTCGGGGTCCATGAATTCATAGGACACAAAAGCCGGAACACCTAACTTATTCGTAGTTAAGTACATTGCTACCTGGCGAATATTAGCTTTGATAATATCCTGCCGAATCGTGTACTCTCTCGAACTGTCATCCTTCGACTCAGCCATAAACGCGCTGGTAGTCATACCAAGTTTCTTCGCCACGATGCCCACGTCATACTCAACACCGGCTGACATCATCTCCTGGAAGGCGTTATCCGCAAACGTTTCTCGAATGCTGTCAGATGAGTCCTCGCTAAATTGAGCCAACTTGGCGCCGATTATCTTTGCCCTCTCTGGATCGCTGGAAACTTTGGGGTCTGTTAGCTCTCGAGTAGTTCGATCAAACGTGGCGTACGCCGCTGTGCCCGGAGCCGCGATCTCGTTCTGTACGTTACCCCCGACAGCCTCTTTATCCGTAGTCACTCGATATTTTGACCGCGCACCACTCTTAATAATATCCAGAATCTCGGCACGCTTCTCGAACTCAAGCTGCTCTCGGCGACTCGATGACGGAGACCCTTTAGCTGCCTGGTCCAACAATCGATTCGCTTGACCGAGATATGCCTGACGACCCTTAATCGCGGCCTTCGACTGATCCTTTGGCTTTTCAAACCAAACCATAAACTCTTGGGTGAGTACCTTTTCGTCGTCCTCTATCTCTTTGAACGAAACCAAGTCTTCACGCTCACCAACAGCCTTGATGATGTGGCTCATTTGGGTGCGGGGATCTTGAAGCTGATCTACAGTGTAGCCTTTACCCTCTCCACGCTTACGGTTGAACTGCCAGACTCCGTGTGAGTCCTCGTTAACCTTGTTCGACGCGAGCGGGTCCAACTTGCTCTCGGCTAAACCGTTGGCCAGAATTGCGGCCATCTGAGGCTTCGTAAATCCAGCTTCCGTACCCATCTCATAAACAACCTTAGCCACCCCTGCTTGCCGTTTCGATGGATCTCTGACCTTCTTAAAGTCGACGGGCTTAACGGATTTAGCCGTCTTACCGGGCTTAAACTGATCTAACTCAGCCTGCGTAATATCTATTTTCTTCTCACCCGAAATAACTCGGGCTGATCCGATGTCAGCAATTTGCTGCTGACGAATAGCCGTGGCTTGTTGACGATAGAAATTATCAACCTTTTTCCTACGCTCTTCAGGTAATTTAAGCGCGCCTAAACCTTCTTTTTGAAGACTCGACAAAACAGATTTTGTGTCTTTACCGCGACGACCCACATCTTCAATGAGTCGGTCAACGTTGAACCCCTGACTCTCTGCAGCACGTTGAAACCGCTCTGGCGTAACGCCCAGTTTTTCGCTGTGTCTCTTAACGATATTTGGGAGTGCTAGAAAAGTCTGTTTGTCTCTCTCAGTAACGTCGTCGCCAAGAGCACGACGTCTTTGATTTTTAATGGTTTCTGCGAGCGTTGAAACACCAAGATCAAAATCGTCCTCATCAACAAGAGAGCCAATCAAATCGTCAGCAGGATTTGTTTCGGTCTTTGTCTCTTCTGTCGATTCTTCTGCGGTCGCCACAACTATTCCTCTCCTTGTTCTGATCCGTAGATACCCTCGGTCACGTAACCATCCAACCTTTGCTTAACGTTCGCAAGTAAATCGGCTCGTCTTTGAACACCCCTCAAAGGCTCAATCAAACTCTCTAGCTTTTTCCGTTGAGCCTGCACTTTACTTGTGTCGAAAGTTACCGTCGAATCTGTAATGTCAGTAATCAAGCCTTGCTGCCGATATTGAGCAATTAGCGCCAGAACTTTCTGCGGGTCACTCTCTTCACCACCTAAAGTATCACGGTCAACCGCTCTATACGCGCGATATGGAGCCTTTGCTTGAGCGCCAAGATTAGTTGGTGCGTCCAAGTATTCGATGCTCCTGAGCGAACTTAACTGGTCGGTTAGAAAATCATACTCTGCTTTGGGTTGTGCCAGTTCCTCAATCTGCCGATCTATGTGTGCAATACCCTCATCAACTTTTTGACGGCTAATCTTCGGCGCAAACAACTGTCCTCTGCTTGTTTCAGTTCCCTGCCCATATGACGCCGCAACACGAGGCACTAAAGTCGCAAGCCTTGCATAATCCATAAATCCAGGATCGTGCTCTTCTGGGACATCTTCGCCCATCGTCTCTGCCAATATAGGCAACAACTCAGCCGTCACATTTACAGGATTAACAACCCGACCTTTAGGTAATGGCGAAGCGCCACGCTCTTCCATCGTTTGCCGAAGTAATTGTTTTTTACCTTCACTCTCTCCGGCCTCTTCTCTTGCCCTAACCGCAAGCGCGGCCGCGTTTTTAATGTCTTCCGAGGAGCCTGTAGCCGCTATTTTCTCAAGCTCAGCCAAACGCCTTTCAGCCTCCGTCTGTTCAGGCGTTTTCGGTTCGATCTCCTTAACCTCAGGC
>TARA_R110002051_G_scaffold321789_1_pt1 | contig 15865 bp, 14 predicted proteins | sample TARA_R110002051 | Tara Oceans TARA_R110002051 (sample SAMEA4397023) | marine metagenome | biome: Polar Biome; feature: [MES] marine water layer (ENVO:01000295) within the mesopelagic zone...; material: water (ENVO:00002006), including particulate matter (ENVO:01000060) such...
TTTAAGGCACGTAATGAAGTACCTATTACTGGTTAGTACGTCATTTTTACTCACTGCTTGTTACTTATTACCCACACAAAAGCCATCGCCTTGGCTGGTGATTGATACTTTTAATACTAAAACGCTAACCGGTTGGCAATTAGCAGACACGCAAAATAACACTATCCCCTTTATAGAGAATGCCCAAATTACTGAAATTCGGTCTTTAGATTCAGATTTAGCTTCAGTATCAGCTTCAAATTCAATTAAAGTCGCCACAGCTACTGCGCCCACTACTATGTCGTCGTCTGTGCCTGCGCTTGAGCCTACTTCAGATCTAGGTGTTAACAACGGCTACCTAATTAAAAAGCCCGCGCCAGATGGTGTAGTAGGCAATAGAAAAGCCCTTTCGTTTAAAGCATTGCCCAAGCCAGTACCTGTAGGTGAAACTTACACTTTTTATACCAGAATTCGCGTTGAGCGCTTTCCTAATAACCATGCTTTTGGGTTAAGCAATATGCGCCCTGCCGACATAATCAAACATGGTTACAACGCGTTTGAACCTACCCTACGGGTTACCGACAAGGCCGAATCTAACGGTTTTAAAAACAATGGTAGTCTGATGGTTAAAATAGATAGCGAGGACAAATACCGCCAATATGCCAATGTAAAAAATATTGACACCAACAAAGATGCTAAGCCTTTGCAAGAAGGTGAATGGTATAGCATTTGGTATGTGGTTAATAACGCCACCGTTAAAAATGGTGGGCAAGTATATAGTGTTTATGTAAAAGGCGGCGAATTTTCAAGCCAGTCGTTAGTTTACGAAAATGCCAATTTTAGAATGAAGCGGGAGTTACCGCTTATTTACTTTTTGGCTAACTGTAATACAGGGCCACTTAAGCAACCTTATGGCAATGGGGGTTTGGCTTATGACGATATTTATATGAGCGAAGGGATAAATTTAACCGTGCCCTACTAAGTTAAAAGCTAACATAGCGTTTCATAAACGCCAGAAACGAAAAAAGGCGAGCATCCTGCTCGCCTTTTTCCGAAAGAACTTAAACTTAATTAGTTAATAATTAAGCTAATGCGCCTTTAGCCGCATCGACTAGTGCGCTGAAAGCCGCTTTGTCATGTACAGCGATGTCGGCAAGGATCTTACGATCGATTTCAACAGACGCTTTTTTCAAACCGTTAATGAAACGGCTGTATGACATACCATTTTGACGTGCAGCAGCATTAATACGTGCAATCCACAATTGACGGAATTGACGCTTGCGCTGACGACGGTCACGGTAAGCATATTGACCAGCTTTAGTTACGGCTTGTACCGCTACGCGATAAACACGTGAACGAGCACCGTAATAACCTTTTGCCTGCTTGAGGACTTTTTTGTGACGTGCACGTGCTACCGTGCCGCGTTTTACTCTAGCCATTAATCAGTCTCCTAAGTCTATACGTACGGCAACATGCGCTGAACCAATTTGGTATCAGAATCATGAACCAGTTTTTTGCCACGAAGGTGGCGTTTACGCTTAGAGCTCTTCTTAGTCAAAATGTGACGTAAGTGAGACTGTTTGCTTTTAAAGCGGCCAGAACCCGTTTTCTTAAAACGTTTGGCGGCACCGCTTACAGTTTTCATTTTAGGCATTGCTAAAACTCCGCATTGTTAATATCGACGCTGGGTATGCAGTTACCGGTTGTCGGTTAATGTTTAGCCGCAGGGTGTTTTGAGATTGCAGTACCTCAAAAACTTTTAGACCACTACGACTTCTTAGTTGGGGCTAGCACCATGATCATTTGGCGGCCTTCCACACGACGTGGGAAAGACTCGCACACAGCAATCTCTTCCAAATCCGCTTTAACACGGTTAAGAAGTTCAATACCGATCTCTTGGTGCGCCATTTCACGTCCGCGGAAACGGATCGTAACTTTGGCTTTATCACCACCTTCAAGAAAGCGACGCAGGTTGCGCAGTTTTACCTGGTAATCGCCTTCATCAGTGCCAGGGCGGAACTTAATCTCCTTGACCTGAATTTGCTTCTGTTTTTTCTTCTGCTCTTTTTGAGCTTTACTTTTTTCAAAGAGGAATTTGCCATAGTCCATAACTTTACAGACTGGCGGCTCAGCATTCGGACTGATTTCTACTAGATCAAGACTGGCTTCCTCAGCAAGTTTCGTCGCTTCTGCTAACGTCACAATGCCGGCTTGTTCACCGTCTTTACCAATTAAGCGAACTTCTTTGGCTTTAATTTCATCGTTTATGCGGGCTTTGTCGCCCTGAGCCTTGTTATTAGCGCCTTTAATGTGCATTCCTCCAAACATTTAATTCTTCTGTTTGCTTACCATCTGGATAATGTTCAGTACTGGTAAGCAAACACCGTCGTGTAGTATACACGAAAACCCTCAAACTACTTAATGGTCTTTTCTGCCACTTCCTGATTTGCCATGGCAATAAAAGATTCCAGGCTCATTTTGCCTAGGTCGTCGCCACTGCGAGAGCGTACCGCTACTTCGCCAGCTTCCATCTCTTTATCACCTACTACTAGCATATACGGAACACGCTTGAGAGTGTGCTCGCGGATTTTAAAGCCAATCTTCTCATTTCTCAAGTCCGACTTTGCTCTAAATCCACTTTTTTGCAGTTTTTTTACACATTCCTGTGCATATTCGCCTTGGCTATCGGTAATATTTAGAATTACCACCTGCTGAGGGGCTAACCACAGCGGGAAAAAGCCAGCGAATTCTTCGGTAAGAATACCGATAAATCTTTCTAATGAACCTAAAATAGCTCTGTGGATCATAACAGGCACTTTACGTTCGCCGTCTTCAGCTACGTAAGTTGAACCTAAACGACCCGGCATAGAGAAATCTAGCTGAACCGTTCCACACTGCCACGCCCTATTTAGGCAATCGTGCAATGTGAATTCAATTTTAGGGCCATAAAACGCACCTTCACCTGGCTGATATTCGAATTCAATATCGTTGGCTTTAAGTGCTTCGGCTAATGCTGCTTCCGATTTATCCCAAATTTCGTCACTGCCTACGCGCTTTTCAGGGCGAGTAGATAGTTTAACCGCTACTTTTTCAAAACCAAATGCTGCATAAGTCTCATACACCATCTTTATACAGCCACTTACTTCTTCTAGGATCTGTTCTTCGGTACAAAAAATATGAGCGTCGTCTTGGGTAAACCCACGAACACGCATTAAACCGTGTAGCGCACCAGAAGGTTCGTTACGGTGACAGCAACCAAACTCAGCCATACGCAACGGAAGGTCACGGTAAGACTTCAAGCCTTGGTTAAATATTTGAACGTGGCCTGGGCAGTTCATTGGCTTAATAGCATATTCACGCTTTTCTGATTCGGTAGTGAACATGTTTTCGGCGTACTTTTCCCAGTGACCCGATTTTTCCCACAACGAACGGTCCATCATTAATGGGCCTTTTACTTCGTCGTAAGTGTAGTCGCGTAACTTTTCACGCACGAACTTTTCAAGCTCGGTGTAAATAGACCAACCATCGTTGTGCCAAAACACCATGCCCGGCGCTTCTTCTTGCCAATGGAACAAGTTCAACGCTTTACCAATTTTACGGTGGTCGCGCTTTTCTGCTTCTTCTAGGCGCTGCAAGTATGCTTTAAGTTGCTTTTTGTCAGCCCACGCTGTGCCGTAAATACGTTGCAACATTTTATTGTCGCTGTCGCCACGCCAGTATGCACCGGCTACTTTCATAAGCTTAAAGTTTTGGCAAAATTTCATGTTAGGCACGTGAGGGCCACGGCACATGTCTACGTATTCTTCGTGATGGTATAACCCTGGGCGATCATCATGACTGATGTTCTCGTCTAGAATTTCCATTTTATAAGTTTCGCCGCGTGCTTCGAATGCATCACGAGCTTCTTGCCAGCTAACTTTGTTTTTAACCACGTTATAGTTAGTTTTAGCTAGTTGAAGCATACGCTTTTCAAGCTTTTGGATATCTTCCTGAGTTAGGCTCTCTTCCATATCAACATCGTAGTAAAAACCGTTGTCGATAGTAGGGCCAATCGCCATTTTGGTGTTTGGCCAAAGTTGCTTAATAGCATGGCCTAACAAATGCGCGCAGCTGTGACGAAGAATTTCTAAGCCTGCTTCGTCTTTAGCGGTAATGATTTGTAGTTGAGCGTCTGACTCAATAAGGTCAACTGCGTCTACCAATTCGCCATTCACTTTACCCGCAATGGTCGCTTTCGCTAAACCTGGGCCGATATCGTTGGCAACATCTAATACAGAAACTGATTGGTCGAAAGCGCGCTGGCTTCCATCAGGAAGGGTAATTACTGGCATGATATATCCTTTACAGTGGTGACGCCTACTCTGCGCCACTTGCATCTTTAATTATAAAAACACTCATTTTGGTGTTTACGCGTAGTTGTTATATTCATTACATAGGCTGAAAGTGCTATATAAACCATATAAGCCTTATAACCGTTTACTCTTTGCCAACACACATACTTGGGTTGGCGGTATAAACAATTATCGATGGGCGATTATAACGGCTGTAAACACACATGCAATGGGCAAGCTTATTTTCGGTGCCTTGCGGGCTATATTTTGTGCTTACGGGGTATAAACAACACGTGAAATATTCCACCAGCGGCTGCAAAGCTTACTTATTCTTATCTTTAAATTGTTGGAAATGCTGTCAAACTTGTGCAATCAAACTTATGTAAGCACGCTTATGCGAACAGGCTTATGCAAACGAGCTTTTTCAAACGGGCTTTTGCAAACAAGCTAGGCCAAAAGTAACACCGAGCAAAAAGTTATACTGAATAAAAAGTTACGCTGAATAAAAAAACGAACAATGGAGTAGTGCCTGCCAATGCCTAACGAACCAAAAATTGCCAATAACACTATAGATGAAGCCGCAAATGCAGACATGGCTACCGAATTAGCGCTTGAAGAAAATTCGCCGGTTGCGCTCATAACCGGTGCAGCGAAACGCATTGGTGCCACCATGGCAAAAACCCTTCATAGTGCAGGTTATCGTGTAATTATACATTACGGCCATTCAGCAGAAGACGCTAACGCATTGGTGAATTCATTAAATGCCGAACGGCCTAATAGTGCTATTTGCTTACAGGCCGACTTGTGTAAGTTAGAGGATATTACCCGCCTAGCTGAACAAGCCACTGCACCAGACGCTTTTTCGTTGGGCAGTAACACAGTGCATGCCAATTCGAACCCGGAGGCTGATTCAAGTGTGAAAGCTAAGGCCCGCATTGATGTATTAATTAATAACGCATCTAGCTTTTACCCTACTCCCCTTGGCGACATTTCTGCCAACGACTGGCAAGCATTAGTGGGCAGTAACGTACAAGGCCCTTTGTTTTTGTCGCAAGCGTTATGGCCTACTTTAAAAGCAAGCAACGGCTGTATTATCAATATGGTTGATATGCACATAGACCGGCCACTACCGCACCATACGGTGTACGGCCTTGCTAAAACGGCGTTGGCGTCTATTACTCGTTCACTGGCGGTTGAAATGGCACCCGAGGTGCGGGTAAATGGTATTGCACCAGGCGCTATATTATGGCCTGAAAGAGAATTGGAGCACGACCAAAAGCAACGATTACTCGATAGTATTCCATTGGGCGGGCTTGGCTCGCCTGAAGATATAGCAAACACCGCAACATTTTTAATTTCAGCTAATTATATTACGGGGCAAATTATTTATGTGGATGGTGGAAGAAGCCTACACACGAATGCGTCGGCATAAGTACGTTAATGAAGCGAACCGCTACGCTGCAAACGTGATTGCTGGAAAAACCATGCGGCTAGTTAGCGTTGTGATGGCGGTTAGCTTATTACAAGGGTGCTTTGGTGCGCCTAGCATTGATGACACCATGGATGAGTACACCACCCGTTTGTCTAGGGTGCTGGATAAGCCTTTAACACACGAGGCTTTGTCACAAGAGGCTTCGCCAGACAGCACATTTGTGGCGGCAAGCAATATCGCCCTGCCTTCTCACACCTACCCAACACTTGCTGAACTTGGCAACAACGTGAACCCGTTGAATATTAATATACGAGAGTTCTACGCCATACAAGATTGCGAACTTGGCCGAATAGTGGCTGAAAGAAACACGGCCTTGGGTAAAACACAGTTACCTTCACAGCGTCTACAGTACGAGCATCGCCTATTGAACGTATTGGCAAATTGCGAAGCTAGGCTACAGGCCGCTGATAACCCCATTGCTAGTACCGTGGCGGAATGGCGTAAACAAAAGCAAACTCAATATCAAAGCGTGTGGGCAAAGGTAGTGCAAACCAGTACTGAGATGAAACTAGGGCTAAGCATGGCGGGGGCGCCATTACAGGCAAGTGAAAATAAAGATGCCAAGGCATCGGTTAATGCGCTTAACTTTATCAATGGCTTAGCAAAAACATTGAAGCATGAAAGTGTTGTTGAAGGTAAACTTCAAGCGACTCATGAAAGCGCAGGCGATGGTAGCGTTGCTAATGCTAGTTTTGAAGATGCTAATTTTGAAGGCGCTAATTTTGAAGCCGCTAACATTGTTGAAAAGATTGATAAAGTTAACGTTGAAGTTAGCGCGAGCGACAGCGGCGAGCTTGAGCAACAATTACAGATTATTGCGTCTTCCCGGCTTCCGGCAAAGCTATGGCAAACACAAGCTATATTGCACAACCGCTTAGTTTCACTGAACCAAGTGTTAGCGCCTGCGCTAAACAGCGTACAGTGCAAAAATGGTGTAACAAGCGACAAAGCCACCATTCTTCGAAATGTGTTTTACTTGTACTTTATAGAAGAAATTCAACCCATTGCGAGCACGCTAAATAGTTACCACTACCAGCTACAACCTTTATGGAAACAATGGGCAGAAAACGCCGCGTTAAGCGCCCCCTTTAAAGCGCACATACGCACCCACGCTATTGATAATTTTGTACAATACAGTGCCACAATGAAAGCCCATGTTTCCTTATGGCAAGACTTTCTAGGTCGCTGCAATTTATCACCCACCGCGCCCTAGCTTTACTTATCACATTTGTAGCGTGGTACAGATTAACCTGGCATTATTTAATGTGCATAGCTTAGCCAATGCGGCTAAACGTTATGAACGTTCAACACCCTTGTACTGACGGTATCTTAAGTAAGCTAAAGAATATTTTCACCGCTTTCAGGGTCGCGGGCTTTCTTCGCTTGCTCTCTAATATCTTCGGCCTCACTGCTAACGTCTTCGTTTTCATTTTCAAGCGCTGAATTAGCACTATTATCCGATGTATTGGTCTGCGATTTAGATGCGGCAAGACTCGATGAAGACGCATTATTCTCTACAGGTTTACCTGTTATTTCTAAGGCTGGCTTTTTGCTGCCTGCTAATTCGGTATTTTTACTTTCACAAAAGGGTTTATTTAGCGACGTGAAACCGCTGGCTTCATTGATTGTATCTTCTTTACTAACCGATTGATTAGACACTATGGCTAACCCATTGGGGAAAACACGTTCGCGGGCATCATCTGGCATACTAATATTTTCTTCAGTGAAACGCCCTACAATTTGGCGCATAAGCAGCGACGACATTTTAAGCACGCTGGTGTCTTCAACATTCACCCAAAAATACACTTTTAAGTTGTAAGTGGATGCCCCCAAATTATCTATTAACACTTGGGGTTCAGGATCTTTAAGTACCTTTGCGTGGCCCGATATTATTTCAACTGCCAAATTCTGTGCATTACGAATATCGGCGTCGTACCCTACTCCCAATACAAAATGACCGCGCATAAGTGGGTTGGCGGTTAGGTTTTTAATCACCCCTTTGTAAATTGTCGCGTTAGGTATTTGAATATGATTGCCGTCGAAATCGACCATGGTAGTGGCACGCGACGTTACCTTTTGAATAATGCCCGTAAACTCGTTTATCTCAACAATATCGCCTATTCGAAATGGTCTTTGAATGGTAAGCAATAAACTAGAAATAAAGTTTTCGGCAATATCACGAAAGGCAAAACCAAGAATTAACCCTACTACGCCAGTTCCGCTTATAACCGCCACCGCAAAGCCCGTTAAACCTGCCATAAACAGGAATAAATACACCCCAAGCAATATAATAACCAAGCTAATAGAACGTTGCGCTACCGACTTAATTAACGGGGTCAGCGAAGAGAAAGAAAACGGCTTGAGCAGCAACCGGGATAGCGGGCCCGCTGCAATAATAAACAGCGCCATAATTAACAAGCCTACACCAAGGCCGGGTAAGCGATACAAAAAGCCATGCCATAAATCTAATAGCACCGACTGGGCTTCGGTAAAGTTTTCTACCCCAGAGGAAGGCGCAACTGTATCTGCTGCCAATAAAGCTAAGGGCAATATGTTTGTTAGAATGAAATTTGTTACGTCGAGCTTTGTTAGAGAGAAATCGACTAGGTTAAAAAAAGCCGTTAAAGAATTGATGATGCCCACCTTCGCTCCTTGAAATGAGGTTACTTACCACGGGTGAAGCCAAACAATATAAGCTTCACCAAGTTAACTTGTAACTAATAATTGTCACTAATACTACTTAGCATATTTACAGATAGGATACGCATAGGCTTGTGTACTGGTTTACACTTTCATGCACTGATTTACGCTATGGTCCAGCTACCACCAAATATGAGCCCAAGCCAATGGTGAATAAAAAGCTTCCCCAAATAGCATGTTCTATTACCACTATGGGTGTTGAATTTGTTTGCATGTAACGATAGCCAAATATAGCACCACCAAACCACGATATAACAACCGCCACCCAATTGCCGTAAATCAGATGCGCCAAACCGAAAACAAAGGTACTTAAAATCCAACGCGCATTACGTGAAGGTAGAATGCGTTTATATCGATGGAAAAAGAAGGTTCTAAAAATAATTTCTTGGGGAATAACCGACACCACGGGGTACACCAATAAGGTGACTACCCACATCCATGGCTCGTTAATCGGCCAATGTAAAAAAAGCTCAGGCTTAATGAGATAAACACACAGCGCAAGCAAACTTGCCCATGGTAAAAAAAGCTTAAGAGTACTTTTTAAATGACGGCCGTAATCTTCCCAATGCCATAGTCGAATTCGTTGGAATTGTTTGTCGGCCAGTAGCACACATAAACAAAACAAGCACACGATCGCCAAAATAGGCATAAGCCAGTCGGCAACGTGGTTAATCCAGTAAAGAACGGCAATGGGCAGTGCAACGAACAAGATGATCAATTCAGACCATAGCTTTACCACGAACAACCCCTACTTAATTGCAAATTGATGACAGAAATGTGAACTTAAAAAGATAATGAAATTATAGTGCCAATTCGCATAGAAGTCTTACGTTGCGGCGTTATACATTAGGCGTAAATAAGTAAGTTACTAAAACGCAGCGTGTTTTTTGAATTTCTGGCAGTGGAATAAAGTGTGAGAATAGAACATGATGGCACGTGACGATGGTATGTGACGAAGGTACGGCGGTTGCGGTTTGCTTATTAACACGCAATAAACGCTCACTTCGTGTGTATAAATAACACACAAATAAGCACTGTTGCTGAAATTTATTCCTTCACGGTAATTTTCCTTCAGGGTAATGTTGTTATTTGCTAAAAAGCATCAATATAGTTGCCAACCCAAAAGAACGCGACACACACTGAGCAGTTGAAGATTATTCCCTATGGCCAAAAATTCGAACGATGTTATTAAGCAAATAGAGAAGCATTACGCGTCTTTATCGCCATCAGGCCAAACTATTGCTCAGTATTTACAGCGCAATCCTATTGCGGTTGTTACCCAATCAACCTCTCATATTGCTGAACAAACCAACACCTCGAAAGCCACGGTAAGTCGCTTTTTTCGTCAGCTTGGTTTTGAGTCGCATCAAGAAGCAAAAAATACGTTGCTTACCCTACGCGAACAGGGCGTGCCTGTTAGCCCTAGCACCACAGCGGTTCTTCAGCACGAACAAGAATTGAATAATATTTCGCAAACCTTCGACAATATTGATATTGCTACCCTTACTGCCATTGCTGAAAAGCTGGCAAACGCGCAACAAATTACACTTATCGGGTTTAGAAACGCTTATCCATTAGCGCTGCATTTTCGTCAACAACTTAAGCAAATTCGCACCTCGGTAAGGCTTTTGCCTCAACCTGGGCAAACCTTAGGGGAAGACTTAGTCGATTTAGGTAAAGATGATGTAGTGGTATTGTTTGGGTTTCGTAGGCGCACTCGCCAGTTTAAACATGTGTTACATACCCTATCTCATTGCCAAACCATTCTTATCACCGACCCTACCGGGCAAGTATACCGAGATAACGTAAAGCATTTATTGGTATGTCATTTAGGCAATCATTTAAGTTCACAGGTAGATAACTACGCACCATTCGACAGTTATGCTGCCCCAATGAGCTTGGTGTCTACCCTATGTAACTTTACGTATTCTGCCTTGGGCGACAGCGCATCAAAGCGTGTTAAGGCCATTACTAGCCTGTATGGCGACCTGGATGAATTAGAGCCTTCCGAGCGAAAGTAGTATGTAAAGTACGATTTAAAATAACATGCAAAGTAGTATTAACTACTTTTAATTGGTTGCTTTTTAAGCAAGAATAAAAGATCGAATTACTAAATAAGCACGTATAACAATTCGTGTTGCCACACGAGGTACAAAGAGACAACTGCGCTGTTCTCCCGTAAGTAAGGCAACCAAGCATTTGATGTTGGAGTTGAAATGGATAAATCCCACCTTGTTATAGAAGAGTCTAGCAGAGTTTTAGCATTTTGGTTTAATGAACTCACCCCTTCCCAGTGGTTTACTCAAGACTCCGCTCTTGATCGTACTATCGCATCGCAATTTTTAACCTTGCACCGCGCTGCATCACAAGGTGAACTATGGCCTTGGCGAGCTACGCCTTCAGGCCGGTTAGCGGAAATTTTATTGCTTGATCAGTTTTCACGAAATATATACCGAGACACTCCTCACGCTTTCTCGCAAGACCCCATGGCTTTAGTATTGGCCCAAGAAGCGGTGAGTGTTGAGGCCGATAAAACCCTTACGCCTCAGCAATGTATATTTTTGTACATGCCATTTATGCATAGCGAATCTTTGGCTATACATGATGTTGCACTTCAACTTTTTGCGGTTCCAGGGTTAGAACAGCAGTACGATTACGAGTTGAAACACTTACGCATTATTGAGCAATTTGGCCGTTATCCTCACCGAAACTTAGTGTTAGGCAGAACAAGCACTAAAGAAGAGGAATTATTCCTCAGTCAACCTGGTAGCCGGTTCTAGTGCATATATCTCACTGCATATCACACAGTGCCTATAACTCATCGCATATATTGCATATATTGCATATAACACGCCAGTTGCATATAACACGCCAGTAACAAACGTTTCACTTGACAACAAAGAGAAACGATTGTTTCATGGAGGTATATTTTTCACTATTGCGAATGTGCCGTGTCTTCTCCTTTTGTTTCGATCCCTGCTGACAATAAAATAAACGCTGAAAGCGCTTCAGATTCTAGACCAGATTCTGCTGTAGCCAGTGCCACACCAACAGCTGGCGAACTAACTGGTATTAGCTTGAAGGGCTATGCTTTAGCGGTAAAAGACTTATTTCACATTAAAGGGCTACCAACCGCAGCCGGGAATCCCGATTGGTTGGCGACGCACTCTGTGCCAACGGCCACCAATAGCACAGTTGAAAAATTACTTGATGCAGGCGCGACATTTAAAGGTAAAACAATTACCGATGAACTGGCTTATAGCCTTCACGGTCAAAATAAACATTATCCGCAGCTGGTTAACCCCATTGCACCTGCGCACATTCCTGGCGGTTCATCTTCAGGTTCAGCCGTTGCTGTGTCGGCACATTTAGCTGATATTGGTTTGGGTACAGACACAGGTGGCTCTATTCGCGTTCCTGCCAGCTATCAAGGGTTGTGGGGGCTGCGTACTACCCATAATGCTATACCGTGTGACAACATGGTGGCGTTGGCACCGTCTTTCGACACCATAGGTTGGATGACTCGCGATCTCGACACCCTAGAGAAAGTCAGCCAAGTTTGTTTAGTTGATGCTCCGCAAAACGAAATCGGTGCAGATAAAACCGACGTAGCCAACGGTGACTCAAATATAAGCTTAGTACGAATTGGTGCCGTTCAACACTTACTACAAAGTGCTAAACACGGTGTTTTGACCACAAAATGGTTAGAAACACTTAATGAAAAAGCAGATAGCGACAATGCGGGTTTTACTATTACCCCGATTACCGAACACGAATTAGATTTATCGGCACTGAATACTGCCGCGACTTTTCGCGTATTACAAGGCGCTGAAATTTGGCAACAGCATGGCCAGTGGATAACAGATACATCCCCTGACATTGCTCACGATATAATGCTTCGACTAAATTGGTGCGAAACGATTTCTGAACAGGAAGTTGAAGAAGCCAAGAAGCAGCAAGTGGCGTTTCAAGAATACATAAACAGCTTATTTGAAACTGTAGACGTATTATTGATACCCACTACCCCCGGTATTGCACCCCGGTGTGATGCTGACGAAGAAACATTAGCGAACGATAGGAATGCCCTGCTGGCGCTTACCTCAATTGCAGGTTTAGCAGAGCTTCCACAAATTCATATGCCGCTATTTACCCTACAAAATGCCCCATGTGGTTTATCACTGGTAGGCAAAAAAGGCAGCGATCTTGCACTCATTAAGCTAGCGAAAGCACTGACAGCAAATTAATTGGTCATACTAGGCTTATTGAATATACAAGGTTGCATTGGCCAAATAACAAATGGATAAAAAAAGACAATGAGTGAAAAGCATAACGTCGGCTTTACAGCCCCTCACTTTGCGGCATCGCAAGTGGGTTTGAATATTTTAGAAAAAGGCGGCACCGCGATTGAAGCAATGGTGGCCGCCGCTGCGTCTATTGCCGTTGAATACCCTCACATGAATGGCATGGGTGGCGATGGGTTTTGGCTAATTAGTGAACCTGGCAAAGCCCCTATTGGCATTGATGCTTCGGGCGTTGCCGCATTAGGTGCTACACCTGAATTTTATAAAGACGAAAGTGCCATTCCTAGCCGAGGCGGAAAATCAGCCTTAACTATGGCCGGTGCTGTTGCTGGTTGGAATGAAGCATTAAAAATAAGCCACCAGTGGCAAGACGGCCTATCGCTTAATACGTTGTTTGATACCGCCATTAGCCAGGCTAATTGGGGTATCGAAGTTACGCAAAGCTTAGTAGACGCCAGTAATAAAACCTTTGACGATTTAGCCGGCGACCCAAATTTTGATCAGTTCTTAATTAAGGGCAAAGCACTTAAAAAAGGCAAAATTCTTAAACTGACGGCCTTGTCTAAAACACTTAGCCACTTAGCGAAAGCAGGGCTTGATGACTTTTATCATGGCGAACTCGCTAGCAAACTGGCTACCGACTTGGAAGCCGCTGGCTCACCTATTCGTATTGAAGACTTTAACCAATACAAAGCACAAATTGTCGAGCCGCTTTCGGTTACGACCAGCAAAGGCACCTTGTATAACTTGCCTGCGCCTACCCAAGGTGTGGCGTCGTTAATTATTTTAGCGCTGTACGACAAAGTACAGCACTTAGGTTCTACCGATGCAGATATGGTGCACTTATTAATTGAATGCACCAAACAAGCGTTTATTGCACGAAATGCGAACGTTACCGACCCATCACGCACGCCTGTTGATTTGTCTAGCTTATTAACTGATGAATCGTTAGATGAAATGGTTAAACACATTTCGGTAGAAAAAGCACAGCCATGGCCGCACGTGGCGAAACCTGGCGATACCATTTGGATGGGTGCGTGTGACAGCGAAGGCCGAATGGTAAGTTACATTCAATCGCTTTACTGGGAATTTGGTTCAGGCATTGTTAGCCCACAAACCGGCATTGTATGGAATAACCGAGGTACTTCGTTCTCGTTAGATCCAAATAGCAACCAATACCTAAAGCCGGGGTTGAAACCGTTTCATACGCTTAACCCTGCGTTTGCCGATTTAGCCGATGGGCGACGCATGAGTTACGGCACCATGGGCGGTGAAGGTCAGCCACAAACACAAGCGGCTTTATTTGCCCGCCATATTTATCACAACCAACCTATTGATAAAGCCATTGCCCTAGGCCGCTGGTTATTAGGCCGTACTTGGGGTGATGAAAGTAACAACTTAAAAGCCGAGCGTGACTTAGCCGAGTATGTAGGCGAAAGCCTTATTGCCCGAGGTCACGACATGGTGACTGTCGACCCTTGTAACGAATTGATGGGCCACGCTGGCGCGGTTATTCGCGCGCCAACAGGCACAGTAAGCGCAGCAAGCGACCCGCGAAGCGACGGTAAAGCGTTCACTGATAAGGTGTAACGCCGCGAAAAATCTAAATTCTAGGTTTAATCAAACGATAACATCTAGCAGCAACATTACCCCAAGCCGCTTTATCGGTGTGTTGCTTTTGGCTTGTTTTTAAAGGACGTCCACCCCTTTTAAGATAAGCCAGAGCAACCCGCCATAATTTCATTGGGCATACATGTTTTAGCAAGCACACATTCACAACGAGATCTTTAATTTATGCAGTTTTTACTCGATAACATGACGGTAATTTTATCGTTAATTGGTACAGGCGTGTTCGCCGGATTATTGGCTGGCCTATTAGGTGTAGGCGGCGGTATTGTTATAGTGCCGGTCCTGTTTTTCTTATTTCAAGCACTAGGGGTATCGGCTGAAAGCGCCATGGTGATTGCAACTGCAACATCGCTAGCCACTATTGTACCTACGTCTATTAGCTCTATTCGCGCTCACCATAGCAAAGGCAACGTAGACTTTGCCCTACTTAAGGCTTGGGCAGTGTTTATCTTAATTGGTGTATTAGCAGGTAGTTACTTAGTCACGGTACTGGACGCTAACTTTCTAACGTTGATGTTTGGTGTTATTGCCACGTTATCTGCTATTAACATGCTAGTTGGTAAAAAAGATGCCTTGTTTAACGGCCTACCAGGTCGTGTTGGACAGTCTATTATGGCAGCGTGTATCGGCTTTTTTAGTTCCATGGTTGGCATTGGTGGCGGCACGCTTACCGTCCCTACACTTACCTTTTGTAATTACCCAGCGCACAGAGCAGTAGGTACAGCAGCCGCTGTTGGCCTAATTATTTCGCTGCCTGCCGCTATTACTCTTTTATTCGTAGGCACTACGCCTGTTGATGCGCCGTTTGCTACCTACGGTTACGTTAACCTACTTGGTTTCGCGTGCATTGTGCCGCTAACGGTAATTTTTGCGCCAATTGGTGCAAGCATCGCCAACAAGTTAGATGCTGGTCTGCTTAAGAAAATTTTTGCTGTTGTTCTCATTATTACTGGCCTGCGCATGCTTGCGCAGGTGTTTATCTAGGAGCCTATTATGACTGGTTTTGCACCATTAACACCTCCACCACGCCTTTTAATGGGCCCAGGCCCTATTAACTGTTATCCGCGTGTATTGTCGGCCATGTCTACTCAGCTAGTAGGCCAATACGACCCTGTAATGACAGGCTACATGAACGAAACCATGGCGCTGTACCGCACGCTATTTAATACCAAAAACCAACAAACCATGTTGATTGATGGTACGTCGCGGGCAGGTATTGAAGCGGTGTTAGTGTCGGCTATTGAACCTGGCGATAAGGTGCTAGTGCCTATCTTCGGGCGTTTTGGCCACCTATTGGCTGAAATTGCAGAGCGCGCCGATGCAGAAGTTCACACTATTGAAGTGCCGTGGGGTGAAGTATTTAAACCCGAGCAAATAGAAGCGGCCATTAAGAAAGTACAGCCTAAACTATTAGCCATAGTACAAGGCGATAC
>TARA_R110002051_G_scaffold81281_8_pt1 | contig 15853 bp, 16 predicted proteins | sample TARA_R110002051 | Tara Oceans TARA_R110002051 (sample SAMEA4397023) | marine metagenome | biome: Polar Biome; feature: [MES] marine water layer (ENVO:01000295) within the mesopelagic zone...; material: water (ENVO:00002006), including particulate matter (ENVO:01000060) such as......
GTGACCAATAAAAAACAATAAATATAAACACATGAAAACAGCACTCATTACAGGAACAAGTAAAGGCATTGGCCTTGAAACCGCATTGGCATTTGGTCGTGCAGGCTATAAAGTATTTGCCACCATGCGAAATCCAGATGCAGCTTCGGATTTTAAGCAAAAAATAAAAGACGAGTCTCTGGACATTACAGTCCATAAAATGGATGTTGATTCAGACGCTTCGGTTAATAATTGTATTGACACCATTTTCGATAACCACGAACATATAGATGTCTTAGTAAATAATGCAGGAATCGAACGTCATGGCTCCATCGAAGAAATGTCGATGGACGATTTCCAAGCCATTATAAACACCAATTATTTGGGAATTCTTCGCAGTACCAAAGCGGTATTACCACAAATGCGGAAAAACAAAAAGGGTTGCATTATCAACATAGCATCAGTTGCGGGACATATTGCCAACAGTCCGTTAGGTGGTTATGCGGCAAGCAAACATGCTGTTGAAGCTATAAGTGAAGCATTAGCACAAGAAGTAAAACCATTTAATGTAAAAGTTGCCATTGTAGAACCTGGCATCATCAACACGCAAATGGCAACAGATATTGCTGTAAGTGAAGATTCCATTTATCCACATTCCAAACGGTTTGCAGGACTTTTTGCAGCCTCATTAAAAACACCGACACCACCTACACTGGTAGCAGACAAGATTTTGGAAGTGGCAGAAAGCAACAGTTGGAAATTAAGACATCCTGTTGGACCAGATGCAGAACCTTTTATTGCATGGAGAGCGTCTATGAGTGATGAAGAATGGGTGGATTGGAACGCTGCAAGCGATAAAGAATGGTACGCATCTGTAGAGCAAGATTTTGGACTGAATGCGAGGTAAATTAATTTATTAATAAAAACGGAGAAGCCGAAAACCAACTAGAGTAGGCATTAATAATAATCTGATAAAAATGAAAACTAAAACTAATTTATTTACAATTCTAATTATTACCGTTGTTTTATCAACCACATTGAGTTGTAAACAAAAAAATAAAAATTCTGAAAACGAAGAAATGCCCAAATCAGCCACTGTGGAAGAACTCGGGCAAATGAACCGAGATTTTGCAAAAGCATTAACGGCAAAAGATGCTGTGGCTGCAGCCATTGTATATGACGAAAATGCCTCTATCCTACCTCCAAACGAACCTATTGTTACTGGACGTGACAACATTCAAGCCTATTGGCAAGGAGCTATTGATGCTGGAATTATTGATGCGACCGTAAAAACGATTGATGCCAAAAGTAATGGCAATTTAGGATACGAAATTGGAACATTTACAATGCGATTTCACGGAGCGAAAAACGATACGATAACAGAAGTAGGGAAATACACGGAAATACTAGAACGAAATGAGGAGGGGAAGTGGATTTCTACATATGGTATGTGGAGCAGTAACGCACCAATGCCAGCTGAATAAAAGTATGAACGCATACACCGTATAAAAATAATTGCGGTTTAGTGCTTAAACAAAGGTAGTTGTGCGTCATACCGGAAAAGAAATTTCAATATAAAACTGGGGAAGCCGAAAACCGACTAGAGTAGGCATTAAAAAATAAATACAGAAATCATGAAACAAACAATCGTAACCAGACACAAAGTAGGCAATATTGAGACTTGGCTAAAAGGGCATCAAGACAGACTTGATGTATTTGCATCGGCCATATCGGACCTTAAAACATTTCAGGATACCGACGATCCAAATTCGGTGGTGTTGATAATTGAAGTTACCGATATGGAAAAGTTTGAAGCCATCTTAAACGATCCTTCACTTAAAGCTTTAAAAGACAAGCATACGGTATTGGAACCGATAAAGGTGTCCGTGCCAGTAGCAGTTTAAGCTTTTGAAAAATGATAATTTTATGGATACGGGTGGACAGCTCGATTTAGGGCTGTGCATTCGTTTAATACCAGTTACACTTTAATTTTATTGAGTAAAATTGAGGTGTAAATGGTATAATATCATTAGTGGGCTAGACCTGAAAGATTAACGCAACAGAGCGCAGGGCATAATTAATTATTTATCATAATAATCAGTACGTGACAAAAAATAGGTTAATCATCAATATGGATAAAAATTCCAATGAAATAAAGACCTGTCAGGTTTTTAAAACCTGACAGGTCTGAAAATACCAAGATTATAAACCTGTTGATAATTAACAACTTAACATTTATGTTCAAATTTTTGTCACTTACTTAACCATAACAATACTTATAAAATGAAACAATATTCTAAAATTCTTTTGGTAATGGCAATTGCTGGATTATTAACCATGGGTTGCAACAACACTTCTGCCAACAAAGAAACCAATAAAGAGCGCACTGAGGTTTTTGATTTAAACGCCATGAAAAAAATCATTCAAGAAAACAACAATGCCTTTATGAAAGCCCATATAACACGGGATACTGCCATTCTAAATAGTATGTACACTAAGGACGCGAAAGTTTTTCCACCCAACTCTGAAGTGATAACCGATCGAGCTGTCATTGAAGCCATGAATTTACAATGGGTAAATTATGATATTAGAGAAGCTCGCGAGGAAAGTACAGCGACCTATGGGAATGAAGACTACGTGATAGACGAAGGCACTTATTACATGAGTTTTGGTGCAGATTCCATCGTCGATAAAGGAAAATATTTAAATGTTTGGAAAAAGGAAGGTGGTCAATGGAAAATGTTTACCAATATGTGGAATACCGACTTGCCAGCAACGCCTCCAACAGAATAAAAATACTAATCCATTAAATAAATTATAATGAATACTATGAAAGACAAAGTCGTACTGATTACTGGAGCAAGCAGTGGTATTGGAAAATCCACCGCAGAAGCGTTTGCAGCGAAAGGAGCAACTGTTGTAGTTGCAGCACGCCGAAAAGAGGAATTGGATAGCTTGGTCGCTTCTATTGAAGCAAAAGGAGGCAAAGCGTCTGCCATACAAACTGATGTTTCCAAAACTAAAGATGTGGAACAGATGGTCGCACATGCAATAGACACCTTCGGTCGTATAGATTATGCCGTGAACAATGCTGGCATAGAAGGTGAACTTGCAAGTATCACTGAACTATCGGAAGAATCTTGGGATCAGGTCATGAACATTAATCTTAAAGGTGTATTTCTGTGCATGAAATACCAGGCAAAAGCCATGATAAAAGGCGGTCATCCTGGTGCCATTGTCAATGTTGGTTCAGTAAATTCATTCCTTGGTTTTCCTACAGGATCGGCTTATGTCACGTCAAAACATGGTCTCGTTGGCTTAACGACTAGCGTTTCTGCAGAATTAGCACCACAAGGCATAAGAGTGAACCTTTTGTGTCCTGGAATTACTGTTACACCAATGCATAACAGAATTAGAGATCTTTTTGGAGACGATTTATATGATAAAGGAATTTTACCAAAAGTTCACCTACAACGTGCTGGTCTTCCAGAGGAGATGGCAAAAGCCATTCTTTTTCTATGTTCAGATGATTCAAGCTATATAAGTGGTTCGACACTTACTGTGGATGGTGGACTTACATTGACGATGTAGACTATTTGCAATACATAAAATTAACATTTTGTATTAAAGATATTGAAACAGAATTAGAGAAATTAAATTAACCAACCAAAAACCAACCATTATGCAATTAAAACAATCATTAATTATTGCTTTTACATTATTTGTGTTAAGCATTTCTGCTTGGGAACTCTATTGGCGCTCTCAAGGTAAAACTGCAAATTTAGACGACAACAAAGATCTTTGGGCGGTTCAACGTGCAAAAGTAGATAAGGCTACAGATAAAGGTGTAATCCTTACGGGATCATCACGAGTATTATTTGATATTCAGTTAAATGATTGGGAAAATGAAACAGGCATACGTCCAATTCAATTAGCAGCAGCAGGTGCAACCCCATTACCAATATTTAGTGATCTTGTGAATAACACCAATTTTAATGGCACTATAATAGTAGGTGTAACACCTCCTCTATTTTTTTCCACAACATTTCCAAAAGCAGATCCTTGGGAAAGAGCGCAATCTAAAGTGGAACATTATTACAAAAGAACCTATGCCCAACGCTTTAATCACGCACTATCAATTCCTCTACAACAAAATTTAGCTTTAATTTCTACTACTGAGGAAATATGGTCAAATAATATTGATTTAAAATCCTTATTAAACAATATCAAAATTGGAAATAGAATGCCTGAAGGAATGCCTCCTTTTTATGAATTTAATGACACAGCAATAGATAGAAATACTAAAATGACTGAAAGAACAGTAAATGATACAACTTATGCAAATACAATAAAAAGGGTTTGGGGCTTTTTTGGAAAAACGTCACCACCGCCAGATAAAGAATCAACAACTAACTTTTTTATTAAAGACGCTAAAAAGTTTATCGACAGAGGCGGAAACCTAATTTTATTAAGATGCCCATCTACAGGAGGTTTTAGAATAGGAGAAAATATGGGCATGCCCAGAGAACAATTTTGGGATGAATTAGTTGAAAAAACTAAAGCCCATAGTTACCATTTTGAAGATTATAACCAGTTCAAAAACTTAGAACTTCCTGAGTGGTCTCATCTATCACCCAAAGACGCACGATTTTTCACTACTGAGCTTATAAAAATAATGAAAGCTGATGGTGCTTTATCTAACTCTAAAACCCAATAATTATGCTGTTCAACTCATTAAGTTTCATTATTTTTTTCGTTATAGTGTTAGCGCTATACTACTCCAAACTATTTAATTGGACTGGTAAAAAAAGAATGCTTTTACTATCTAGTTATGTCTTCTACGGTTTATGGAACCCGCCTTTGATCATCTTATTGTGGATTTCAACAATGGTAGATTGGACAGCTGGAAAAAAACTAGCTGTTGAGGAAAATCAGAAGAAAAGAAAATTATGGCTTTTGCTAAGTATGTTTGTCAATCTTGGTTTTTTGGGGTTCTTTAAATATGGCGATTTTCTCCTCGAAAATTTTGTAACCATCTTGAATAGTGTTGGCATCGATTTTCAGGCTCAACCCATGGATATTATTTTACCCATGGGTATTTCTTTCTATACCTTTCAAACCATGTCTTACACCATAGATATGTATAATAAGAAAATAGAGCCTGCAAAAACATTTTTAGACTTTGCGCTTTATGTTACTTTCTTTCCTCAATTAGTTGCAGGCCCCATTGTACGAGCTAAAGATCTAATCACCCAATTTTATGAAGAGAAAAAAGCAACTACAAACCAATTTATTTGGGGCTTATTTTTATTGACTATTGGTTTATTCCAAAAAGTGGTTATGGCAGATACGCTACTAGCCGATACATCAGATGCTGTTTTTGGGTCAGGTAAATTATTACATGGTGTTGATGCATGGGTTGGCACCATTGCCTTTTCAGGCCAGATATTCTTTGACTTTGCGGGGTATTCTACTTCTGCTATTGGTATTGCATTAATGCTGGGTATTATATTACCGGATAACTTTAGGTACCCTTATGCTTCCCTAGGCTTTTCAGATTTATGGGATAGATGGCATATTACATTATCAAGTTGGTTAAGAGATTACTTATACATCCCATTAGGTGGCAATAGACATGGTATAACAAGAATGTATGTGGCACTTATGCTTACTATGTTATTAGGTGGTTTATGGCATGGCGCTGCATGGACCTTTATGGTTTGGGGTGGTTTGCATGGTACTTATCTGATTTTAGAAAAACTACAAAAACGTTATCTACCATTTAAAATAACCGCATGGAATGGCATTTTTTTAGCATTTATAACTTTTAGTTGTGTAAATATAACTTGGGTATTTTTTAGAGCTCGAGAATTCAACACTGCCTGGAACATGATAAAATCAATGTTCTATATGCAAACCGGTGGTGAAAAAATTCTTCAAACCTTCGATATTTTAAAAGTTTCAACAGTTATTGCTATTTTATTTATATGCCATTGGATAATGCGGAATACTTCCATGAAAGAGGTATCTTTAAAAACGCCATCATGGGTATTGGGTATAGTTTGGGCTATTATGTTATTCCTAATTATTATTGCACAAGGTAGTGGTGAGCAGTTTATTTATTTTCAATTTTAAAACAAAACCTAAGCAAAAATGAATATAAAAATATTAATCATTGGTTTTTTAGTATCACAACATCTTATGGCTCAATCTTATAAAACCATTCACTCAAATGCTATTTTGATTGATACACACAATGATTTTCTTACCCAAACCATGGAAAAGGATTTCGTTTTCGATACCGATTTAAAAGGCAAAACCCACAGCGACCTCAATAGGATGAAACAAGGTAACGTGGATGTCCAATTTTTTTCAGTTTTTAGCGATGGCGACCAACCGAATCCTTACAATTATGCCAATAGGCAAATAGATAGTTTGGATGCCGTTATAAAACGAAACCCTGATAAAATTGTGAAAGTCGCCAATTCAAAAGAACTTCTAAAAGCCATTAAGCAGAAGAAGATTGCTGCATTAATCGGGCTTGAAGGCGGCCATCAAATTGAAGACGATTTAACAAAGCTAGAAGCACTTTACAACCGTGGCACGCGCTATATGACCCTGACGTGGAACAATTCTACAGCTTGGGCAACAAGTGCTTCGGACGAAACCAATCCAGAAGGTGCAAAAAATTCCGAAGGTAAAAAAGGGCTTACCGCTTTTGGTAAACAAATAGTCCAAAAAATGAACAATTTAGGAATGATGGTAGATATCTCCCATGTTGGCGAACAAACGTTTTGGGATGTGATGGCCACCACCACAAAACCCGTTATCGCTTCCCATAGCTCCATCTATACGCTTTGTCCACATAAACGAAATTTAAAGGACGACCAAATAAAGGCCGTTGCAAAAAATGGAGGCGTTGTTCAAATCAATTTTAATTCAGGATTTATCGACCCGACTGTTGAATCAAGGGAAGGCGCTTTTCTTGAAAAGCACAAAGCGGAAATAGACTCCCTTGTAAAAACCGGAATGTTTCAATACCATGCTGAAGAATCTATGTACAGAAAATATACTGATGAGTCTGAAGCACTTCGAGCACCTTTTAAATGGGTCATTCAACATATAGAATATGTCATCAATTTAGTAGGAGTCGATTATGTTGGGATTGGTTCCGATTTTGATGGCATCTATCAGCCACCAAAACAATTGGATGATGTTACCGATTATCCAAAGATTACAAAAGCATTACTGGAAAAAGGATACAGCGAAAAAGATATCAATAAAATATTAGGCGGAAACCTTTTGAGGGTTCTGAAAGCCAATGACATGAATTAATCAATCAAAAAAATCTTCAAAATGAAAATATTACTCCTATCCATTTTCACATTTGTATCAGTAAACGTCGTTTTTGCTCAAACCTATATCACCAATACCACAATTACCGATGTTGAAAACCAGAAAATAATTCCAAATCAAACCGTGGTTATTACCAATGATTTGATTACCAATATCCAATCCTGCAAAAAAAATAAAATCCAAAAAAACGCACCTTTTAAATGGGTCATTCAACATATAGAATATGTCATCAATTTAGTTGGAGTCGATTATGTTGGGATTGGTTCCGATTTTGATGGCTAAATACCATCTTATAAAAAATACAACTTATACTAATTATTAAATACAATTAACATGGAAACAACAACACAAAACCCACCAGTAAACCCATCAAAAATCATGCAAATAGGCATGGGCTTTTGGGCATCAAAAACATTGCTGACCGCTGTAAACATGGAACTGTTTACGCATTTGGCAGAAAAACCAGTATCAGGAAAAGAGATCCAGTCAAAATTAGGATTGCACAGCAGAAGTCTTTACGATTTTCTGGACACCTTGGTCGCTTTAGGGTTTTTAAAACGCACAGGGATAAAAGAAACTGCTATGTATAGTAATGCAGAAGATGCCAATATTTTTCTGGATAAAAATAAACTCAGCTACATCGGTGGCATTTTGGAAATGTCCAACAACAGATTATATCCGTTCTGGAACGATCTGGAGGAAGGCCTTAAAACTGGTTTACCGCAATGCGAGACCAAAAACGGTGGCAAACCTTTTTTTGAAGCCATTTATGCCGACCCAAAAAAGCTAAATGAGTTTGTGCATGCCATGGGAGGTGCTCAAATGGGAAATTTTATAGCTTTTGCCAAAGGGTTTGATTTTTCAAACTATAAAACCCTTTGCGATATTGGTGGTGCGGGAGGCAATCTTTCTGCCCATGTTGCCATGAACAACCATCACATGCACTGTACTTCTTTTGATTTACCGCCAGTTGCCCCTATAGCTAAAAAAAACATGTCCATTTTGAATTTAAATGACCAAGTTACTATTGCTTCCGGTGATTTTTTTACAGATGATTTCCCGAAAGCAGATGTGATTACCATGGGAAATGTACTCCATGATTGGGGAAAGGATGATAAAAAAACGCTCATCAACAAAGCATACCAAGCCTTGCCAAATGGAGGCGCTCTTGTAATCATTGAAAATATCATTGATGATAACCGAAGTGAAAATGCCTTTGGGCTCATGATGTCCCTAAACATGCTCATCGAGACACCGGAAGGCTATGATTTTTCGGCATCGGATTTTGATGAACTGGCAAAAGAAGCAGGCTTTAAGTCAACAACCGTAATGCCATTGACAGGGCCAACGAGTGCCGTAATCGCTATAAAATAAATTAGATAAGACATGTTCTATTATTGGTTACACATTGTATATATTTTTATTTGCTCAAAATTATTTTGGGGCAAGGTAGATGTAACGTCCACCATTAGCAGAACCCGACGGGTAAGTATCCTGGATTGTGATTCGTTACGTTTTATGGCAAATTCAAGATACCTTTATTATATGGACTTGATAAGATTTGAAATCACGTTTCGCTCAAAATTATACGAAAACACCATTAAAAAAGGGATGTTCGGTGTTTTGGGTTCACAAAAAATAATTTACAAAAAACCTTTAAAACGGTGGAGCAAATTTAAAATTTCTCTAGTGCTTGAAGGTTGGGACGATAAATGGGTCTATCACAGCCAAATATTTGAACAGAACAATGAGATATGTGCGGTTGGCTATACAAAAGCCGCTTTTTGGAAAAATAAAAAAGTGCAGGACATAAAAAAGATACTTTCAGATTCCGGGGTTCAAGAATCTGAAAGGAAAGTTCCCGAATCCATACAAAACATTTTTAAAGATGATTATAATTTATTGAAAATTGATTTAATATGAAATATCTTTTTAAAGATAAAATATGGGTAGCCAATGTTTTGCGGTACGCATTTCTGTGCCGTAGGTACAGCATATAAACATTGGGTGCTGAATTGAAAGGCAACATATTTCGTACCTAAAGGCACGATTCATTTAAAAAAATGTTTGAGCTACCAACTTGTTGTCCACTTCGATAAACTCAGCGCATCGCCTAATGGGACGATTCAGTAATTATCATTTTTAAAATAACAGAATAAAATTTTATTGAATAACTACTATATAAAAAACAGAAACACTAAATACGTTAACAAATATGAAAGCTAAAAACAATCACATCAAAACAGTGTACCTATGGCTAACAGGCATAGCAGTCTTTTTTTGCTTTATTCCCAACGTTGAAGCGCAGTCAAACATGAATGTCTAAAACTCAACATTTAACATGAAACAGGCAGAAAAAGAAATTGAACAGCACCTCGGGATTATGAAAATGCCTTAAAAAGGGCGATTCCATTGCACTGGGAGACCTATATACCAACGATGCAGAAATATTAAACAATGGCTACCCGTCAACCGTGGGTAAAAATAACATTTTAAAAAATTATGTAGGAATGATTCGTAGCAGTATAACAAATTCTGCTTTTAAAACAGCTAGATTATGGGGCAATAACGAACTGCTTGTAGAACAAGGTACCGGATATTTTGACCATGCCAATGGAAAAGTGGTATCTCGAGGCAGGTACTTGCTGGTTTGGAAAAAAGTTGATGGCACTTGAAAGATATTCCGCGATACATTTTTTTCGGATGGAAAATCAAATGAATAGTCACAAATCATATAACCATAGACCTCACAGGTTTCAAAAACCTGTGAGGTCTTAACAAACAAAAACAGGAAATTATAATTAGCTAAAATAACCAACAAAAACACAAAAATGAAAAAAAAAAGACTATTACTATGTATGGCGCTTTCCATTTGCGGCATACTTCAAGCACAAGACACCAACCCTTTTACGTTTAACCATATTGCCTTATCCGTAAACGATGTAGGCCAATCAGCGGCTTTTTATAAAGACGTACTAAATCTTCAAGAAATAACCAACCGAACAGAAATTGAAGGCATCAGGTGGTTTTCACTTGGTGAAGGAAAAGAATTGCATCTTATTTCTGTTATTAAAGAACCCGTTACTACAAATAAAGCAGTCCATTTTGCATTGACCACATCAAATTTTGATGACTTCATTATAAATCTTGAAACTATGAATATCAGTTATTCTGATTGGCCAGGAACCATAAATAAAATAAACTTGAGACCCGATGGCGTCAAACAAATATTTCTCCAAGACCCAGATGGCTATTGGATTGAAGTGAACAGCGTTGGAACATGACACCATAATCAATGAAACATAAACAAGCCTAAAAATCAATTTAAAACCTATGGTCTATATTTACTTAATACATAATACTAAATACTAAAAAAATGAAAACCATCCATCAACTCCGTCCCCTTTTACTGCTCTCCCTTTTTCTTTCAATTGGCAACCTTAATTATGGCCAGCAAACCAACCATCCGTTGGATCCGCTTACATGGCAGGAATATTGGACGGTTTTGGAGGTTTTACAGGAAACCGATCATCTTAATGCAGACACCCGTTTTTCCCATATCAATCTGGTACAGCCCAATAAAACCTTGGTTTGGCAATGGAACAAAACCCAAGACATACCCAGGGTTGCTTTTGCCATAGTACACCAAAAAAAGAAAACATTTAAGGCAGAAGTGAATTTGGCAAACCGCAAACTGGAAACCTGGAACGAGCTTAAAGGCATTCAACCCACCTGGCTGGAACAGGAGTTTGACAGTATGGTTGACAAAGTGAAACAGCACCCGGAATTTATTGCGGCCATAAAAAAAAGAGGGTATAAAGACCTGACTTTTATAGATGGTGTTTTTTTACCACCAGGCTACTTCGGCACCGAAGAGCAAAATGGCAAACGCATTGCACATAGTCAATGGGTTGATGTACGAAACGCTCGGAATACCTGGTCACGCGGTATTGAAGGGCTTACTGTAGTGGTTAATTTAGATACTGAAGAAATATTAAGGGTTGTAGATGAAGGCGTAGTGCCTATACCCACGGTAAATATTGATTTTGACACAGCGTCCATTCCTACGGTAAGGGAAGTGCCCGGACCAATTTTCATTAATCAACCACAAGGTGCTGGTTTTACCATGGATGGCTATACGGTAGCATGGCAAAAATGGAAATTCCATGTACGCCCAGACCATAGGGTTGGTATGGTTCTTTCTACCGTTACTTATAAAGATGGGGCTGATGAGCGCCAAGTGTTGTATGAAGGGCACTTGTCTGAAATATTTGTACCATACATGGATCCCTCATTCGGGTGGTACCATCGTAATTTTATTGATGCTGGTGAATATACAGCAGGTGGATTGGCCAAACCATTACTAAAAGGGCTTGATGCACCAGATTATGCACACTATATGAATGGATTGGTTATCCGTGATAATGGCAGGCCAAAACCAATTCCGAACATGATTGCCATTTTTGAGCGTGAAACCGGTGACCCTTCATGGCGTCATCACAGCAACGACATGGAACCGGAGAGCCGTGTAAAACGTGACCTAGTGGTGCGTTGTGCCGCAGTGTTGGGCAATTACGATTATATTTTTGATTGGATATTTCAGCAGGATGGTTCTATAAAGGTTCTTGTTGGTGCTACAGGTATAGCCGAAGCCAAAGCAAGCATACAAAAAGATGCAACAAGCCCATCAGAAAACGGGAAACCAGGCGATGCCTATGGTCGCTTTGTGGATCCGCATGTAATCGCTGTCAATCATGACCATTATTTCAGTTTTCGCTTGGATATGGATGTTGATGGCGAAACCAATAGCCTGCAACTGGACCGTTTGAGAACCGAAATACTTCCTGAGGAACTTCCCCGAAGAAGCGTTTGGGTAAGCCAGCCCATGATTGCCAAAACCGAGTCGGAAGCCAAACTTAAAATAAACCTTGATAAACCTACGCTATGGCGTGTTGTTAGCAATACCCGGAAAAACCATGTGGGATACCCGACCAGTTATCAATTAATGCCAGGAAAAACGGGCAATACCTTATTGAGTGAAGATGATTACCCACGAAAAAGGGTTGGGTTTATAAATTACCACCTGTGGGCAACGCCCTACAAAAGCAATGAGCGTTTTGCGGTTGGCGACTTCCCAACCTTAAGTTTACCGGGTAAAGGGCTTCCTGAATGGACCAGCAAAAATCGATCCATTGAAAATAAGGACATTGTATTATGGTACACCATTGGTATGCACCACATGGTCAGGGCCGAAGATTGGCCTGTAATGCCTGTGCTTTGGCACTCCTTTGAGTTGCGCCCTTTTGACTTTTTTAATGGAAATCCAGCATTGGACATTCCTAAAGATTAGTAATTAAAAACATAAACAAAATTCAATAATAATCCATATGAAAATGAAATCACTCCTACTCTTTTTGTTGTTAATATCAAGTCACTGCATGTTCTCGCAAACCTATATTACCAATGTTAGCATTGCAGATGTTGAGAAGCAAAGATGGGTTCCCAATCAAACAGTCGTTATAAAAGATGACCGCATTGTAAATATTCAAAAAAGCAGTAAAATCAAAATTCCTGAGAGTGCTACCGTTATAAATGGAACCGGCAAATATGTGTTACCGGGATTGATCGATGCCCACATCCATTTTTTTCAAAGTGGTGGGCTTTATACACGACCTGATGTTATCGATTTACAAAAAGACATGCCTTATCAAAAAGAAATCGATTATTCACATGAAACGATGGAAGAGGTATTACAGCGGTATTTACAAAACGGCATTACCAATGTGATTGACGTTGGTGCAACCGTTAACTTTTTAAAACAAAGGGAGCCATTTAAGAATGATGATGATGCGCCATCCATTTATATCACCGGACCTTTGTTGACCACTTATGAACCCTCGGTGTATGAAAATTTAAAAGACGACGAGCCATTTAATTTGGTAAAAACGGTTGAAGACGGCATCAATATGGTACAACAACAATTACCTTTTCATCCCGATTTTATTAAAATATGGTATATCACATCACGGAATGCTTCAGGTGTTGAAGCAAGTGCACGTAAAAATCTGCCCATCATCAAAGCCATTATTGATGAAGCCCATAAAAACAACTTGAAAGTAGCTGTTCACGCCACACAACGGATAACCGCACAATTGGCGGTGGAAAACGGCTGCGATTTTTTGGTGCACAGCGTGGATGATGAGATTTTGAAAGCTGATTTTATTCAATTAATGAAAAAAAACAAGACCATTATTTGCCCAACATTGATTGTTAGCCCAGGATATATAAATACCTTCGGTCAAACCATCAGCCCAAGCAATCATGAATTATTGAAAGCCGACCCTTATCAATTGGGTTCTTTATTGGATTTGAAACATTTACCGGACACCCTACTCATCAATAATTACAAAAAAATGGCGAACTCCAAAGAAGGTGTTGCACGTTTAAGCAAAGCGGATTCCATTAGCATGGCAAACCTTAAAATTTTGTCGGATGCAGGAGTGTTGATAGCAACCGGAACAGATGCGGGAAACATTGGCACCTTGCATGCTTCGTCCTATTTGGCCGAATTGCAAGCCATGAAAAAAAGTGGCATGGGCAATTGGAAAATCCTACAGGCATCTACCATCAATGGTGCAAAGGTTTTAGATAAAGAAAATGAATTCGGAACGGTTAGCATCGGCAAAAAAGCGAACCTGATTATATTGGATGCCAATCCTATTGAAGCTATTGAAAACATTACCAAAATACATCGTGTTATTAATAAAGGTGTTGTTTTTAACCCAGACGAATTGATAAAAGACACACCCGAAGATTTGGCGCAACGACAGCTGAACGCCTATAACTTTAGGAACATAGACGCTTTTTTGGAACCTTATGCCGAGGATGTTGAGATTTACCAATATCCCGATAAACTGTTGTACAAAGGAAAAGACATCATGAGAGACGGCTATGCAAAAATGTTTGAAAACACACCCAACCTGCATTGTGAGTTATTAGGACGCATGGTTCAAGGGAATATAGTCATAGACCAAGAGCGTGTTCAGTTTAGGGATAAAATAATAGAAGCTACTGCTATATATTATATTGAAAACAACAAAATCAAAAAAGTATATTTTATCAATTAATGATGGATTACAATATGGCTCAAGCAAGATCAACAAGAATAGAATCCATTGACGTATTAAGAGGTGTCGTAATGGTCATTATGGCATTGGATCATGTTAGAGATTTTTTTCATTATGGGTCTTTTTTTATAGACCCAACCAATTTGGAAACCACAACGCCCATGCTGTTTTTTACACGGTTCATTACCCACTATTGCGCACCGGTATTTGTGTTTTTGGCGGGCACATCGGCCTTTTTGTATGGCAGCAGAAAGACAAAAAATGAATTGTTTAAGTTCCTTTTTACACGTGGTATCTGGCTTATTTTTTTAGAAATTACAGTTAATAATTTAATTTGGAAATTCGATATAAGTTATAGTAGACTTATTCTTCAAGTTATTTGGGCTATCGGCTTTAGTATGATTAGCTTATCTTTTTTAATTTACTTATCAAGAAAAAGCTTAATAGTAATTGGTAGTATTATTATTTTGGGCCATAACTTATTAGATGGAATTGTATTAAGCGGCACCAGCATCAAATCAGTTGTTTGGTATTTGTTGCATCAAGTAAATTTTATTCCTTTTGGTAATGATAAAGATATAGGTGTATTTTATCCTGTTTTGCCATGGATTGGAATCATGATATTAGGTTATTGCTTAGGGACGCTCTACACTAAAGATTTTGATGTTAAAATTAGAAAAAAATGGCTATTACAAATGGGTATCGGTGCTACAGTTCTATTTTTTATTATAAGAGGCTTGAACATATATGGGAATCTACAACCTTGGGCTATACAGGATACTAATACAAAAACAGTTTTGTCATTTTTTAAGATAACTAAATACCCACCTTCCCTAGCTTACACATTAATTACATTAGGGCCTGCATTACTTTTTTTATACGGAATCGAGAACGTGAAAAATAAAATTACCGATTTCTTTTTAGTATTTGGTAGAGTACCATTATTTTACTATTTCTTACATATTCTAGTAATACATGTTTTAGCAATTGTTGGGATTTTAATTTTTGGTGGAAATTGGAGAGACATGATATTAACTAAAGAGGTATTTGCAAATTCTGGTCTCATTAACTACGGTTATTCATTATTTATAGTTTATCTGGTTTGGGTTGGTGTTATAGCACTACTCTACTTCCCTTCTAAAAAATACATGATTTATAAAGCAAACAACAAAGATAAATGGTGGTTGAGTTATTTGTAAATTACAAATAAAAATGGAACAACAAGAAGAAGGATTAAAAAGAACCGTAGGGGTTTTAGGCTTATCCTTCAATACCACCATGTCATTCCGACAGGGCAAAACGACGAGGAATCCCATCATGAGATTTCCCACTATGTTCGAAATGACATGTCCCTTTAGGGATGACATATTGGTAGAAATAAAAAATTGAAA
>TARA_R110002051_G_scaffold4021_1_pt1 | contig 15849 bp, 14 predicted proteins | sample TARA_R110002051 | Tara Oceans TARA_R110002051 (sample SAMEA4397023) | marine metagenome | biome: Polar Biome; feature: [MES] marine water layer (ENVO:01000295) within the mesopelagic zone...; material: water (ENVO:00002006), including particulate matter (ENVO:01000060) such as......
GACGGCAAGCGTGTGGCGGATGAGGAGGATGTCGAAATCGGCGCCGTCGACGGCGTTGACGGTGAGCGAGGTGCCGTCGAGCGCGATCGAGCCCTTGGGCGCCACGAAGCGGGCGAGTGCCTGCGGGGCACGCAGGCGGATGCGCACCGCCTCGCCTTCCGGCTCGACGGAGAGGATTTCGGCGCGGCCGTCGACATGGCCCGAAACGATGTGGCCGCCGAGCTCGTCGCCGATCTTCAGCGCCCGCTCGAGGTTGACGCGGGTGCCTTCCCTCCAGCCGCCGATGGTGGTCAGCCGCAATGCCTCCTCCCAGGCCTCGACCTCGAACCAGCGCGTGTTCGACGTCTCGTCGGAGAGGGCGGTGACCGTCAGGCAGACGCCGGAATGGGCGATCGAGGCGCCGATGTCGATGGTCTTCGGATCGTAGCTCGTGGCGATGCGCAGCCTGACGCCCTCGTCCATCTGCGTGGTGGCGGCAACCGTGCCGACGTCGGTGACGATACCGGTGAACATCAGGAGGACCTTTCGTATTCGGCGAGCCGGTCGGGCCCGAAGGTGGCGGTGCGCAGCAGCCGGAAGCCGGCCGGAGTAGCAGGGGCGGCGGCGGTGCTGTTTTCGGCTCCGATATCGGGATGGCGCAGCGGCGATTCAATGCCGCCCTCGCCGACGGTGGTGGTGCCGGTGAAGAGCAGGATGCGGTCGACGAGGCCGGCCGCGAGGAAGCTTTTCGCCACCGTGGCGCCACCCTCGACCAGCAGCGAGGAGATGCCGCGGGCGGCCAGGGCCGCGAGCAGCATGGGCAGCGATTCGGGCGCGAGGATCTCGACGCCGGCGACGGTGAGGGCTTGGTGGCGGGCGGTGTGCTCTGCGGGGGTGGCCCCCTCATCCGCCCTTCGGGCACCTTCTCCCCGGGGGGGAGAAGGGAGCGCGGCGATCAGGACGGGGACGGCGGGGGCGGTGCGGACGAGCTTCGAGGTCACCGGCAGGGCGAGGTGGCGGTCGAGCACGATGCGCAGCGGCGAGCGGTGTTCAAGGCCCGGCAGGCGGCAGGTGAGGTCCGGGTCGTCGGCGAGCGCGGTGCCGATGCCGACGAGGATGGCGTCGCTCTCGGCACGCAGGACATGCGACTGCGCGCGGGCGGCGGGTCCGGTGATGGCAAGCTGGCCCTGACCCGGAGCATGGCCCGGCCTGCCGATCATGCCGTCGGCGGAGACGGCAAGCTTCAGGGTGACATGCGGGCGGCCGCGGGTCTGGCGCATCAGGTAGGCCGACAGCGCGCGGCGGCCCTCCTCCTCCATCACGCCGCTTTCGACCGTGATGCCGGCCTCGCGCAGGATGGCAAGGCCGCGGCCGGAGACGCGCGGATCGGGATCGGTCAGCGAGACGACGACGCGGGCGACGCCGGCTTCGACGATGGCGTTGGCGCAGGGCGGCGTCCGGCCGTGGTGCGAGCAGGGTTCGAGCGTGACGTAGAGGGTGGCCCCCCTCGCCCGGTCGCCGGCGATCGCAAGCGCCTGGGTTTCGGCATGCGGGCGCCCGCCGGGCGCGGTGACGGCCTGGCCGACGATGGCGCCGTCGCGCACGACGAGGGCGGCGACGGAGGGATTGGTGGCGGTGAGGCCGGTGTTCCAGCGCGACAGGCGCAGGGCAGCCGCCATATAGCGCCGGTCCTCTGGGGTGACGGCCATGGCTTTACGGCTCGAGCCCGGGATCGCGGGCAATCTTGGCGTTGATTTCCTCGATGACCTTCTCGAAATCCTCGGCGTGGGAGAAGTCGCGGTAGACGGAGGCGTAGCGGACGAAGGCGACGTCGTCCAAGCTCTTCAGGGCTTCCAGCACCTGCAGGCCGATCTGTTCCGAGGAGATCTCGGCCTCGCCGGAGCTTTCCAGGCGGCGCACGATGCCGGAGACGGCACGCTCGATGCGGTCGTTGTCGACCGGGCGCTTGCGCAGGGCGATCTGGAAGGAGCGCACCAGCTTGTTGCGGTCGAAGAGGACCTTGCGGCCGGTCTTCTTGACGACCATCAGTTCGCGCAGCTGCACCCGCTCGAAGGTGGTGAAGCGGCCGCCGCAATCGGGGCAGATGCGGCGCCGGCGGATGGAGGTGTTATCCTCCGCCGGCCGCGAATCCTTGACCTGCGTGTCTTCCGAACCGCAATAGGGGCAGCGCATTGCCTCTCCAACTTCTTGTCGTCACGCATGTCCGGGGAAACCGCGCCGCGGCCTCCCCCGGGGACTGCTCACAGATAGGGGTACATGGGGAAGCGGCCGGTGAGCGCCACGACCTTGTCGCGCACGGCGGCCTCGACCGCGGCATTGCCCTCGTCGGAATTGGCCGCCTTCAGTCCGTCCAGGACCTCGACAATCAGATTGCCGATCTCGGTGAATTCCGCTTCCTTGAAGCCGCGGGTGGTGCCGGCCGGCGTGCCGAGACGGATGCCCGAGGTGACGAAGGGCTTTTCCGGATCGAAGGGAATGCCGTTCTTGTTGCAGGTGATATAGGCGCGGCCCAAGGCTGCCTCGGCGCGCTTGCCGGTGGCGTTCTTCTTGCGCAGGTCGACCAGCATCAGGTGGTTGTCGGTGCCGCCGGAGACGATGTCGACGCCGCCCTTCACCAGCGTCTCGGAGAGCACCTTGGCGTTCTTGACGATCTGGGCGGCGTAGTCCTTGAACTCGGGCTGCAAAGCTTCACCGAAGGCGACGGCCTTGGCGGCGATGACATGCATCAGCGGGCCACCCTGGAGGCCGGGGAAGACGGCCGAGTTGAACTTCTTGGCAAGATCCTCGTCGTTCGTCAGGATCATGCCGCCGCGGGGGCCGCGCAGCGACTTGTGGGTGGTGGTGGTGGCCACATGGCAATGCGGGAACGGCGACGGATGCTGGCCGCCGGCGACCAACCCGGCGATATGGGCCATGTCGACCATCAGCCAGGCGCCCACCTCGTCGGCGATCTCGCGGAAGCGCTTCCAGTCCCAGGTGCGCGAATAGGCGGTGCCGCCGGCGATGATCAGCTTCGGCTTGTGCTTGCGGGCATCCTCGGCAACCTTGTCCATGTCGAGAAGGTGATCCTCCTCGCGCACGCCGTAGGAGACGACGTTGAACCACTTGCCGGACATGTTGACCGGGGAGCCGTGGGTCAGGTGGCCGCCGGAGTTGAGGTCGAGGCCCATGAAGGTGTCGCCGGGCTGCAGCAGCGCCAGGAAGACGGCCTGGTTCATCTGAGAACCGGAGTTCGGCTGGACGTTGGCGAAGTCGACGCCGAACAGCTTCTTGGCGCGCTCGATGGCGAGTTCCTCGGCGATGTCGACGAACTGGCAGCCGCCGTAGTAGCGCTTGCCCGGATAGCCCTCGGCATATTTGTTCGTCATGATCGAGCCCTGGGCCTCGAGCACGGCGCGCGAGACGATGTTTTCCGAGGCGATCAGTTCGATCTCGTGGCGCTGGCGACCCAGCTCCTTCTCGATGGCGCCAAAGATGTCCGGATCGGATTCGGCCAGCGGACGGGAGAAGAAAGCGTCGGTGTGCGACATGGACAAGGCTCCTCGGGAGATCGGATGCGTGTGCCACCGCGTCTTAGCGGGTGGCCCGGAATTGGGCAATACAGGGCGCGACATTTGCGCGACCCGGACCGGCCTCGCGGCAACGAAAAAGCCGCGGCACAGGGCCGCGGCTCGAGATCGGGCGAAGGCTGCCGGCTTATTGCGGTGGCAGGAAGTCCTGCTCGCTGATCGGGCCGGCCGACTGTTCGATGCCGGTCGTGGTCTGCAGCGCAAGCTCGGTCGCGCCGTCCATCTGGTAGATGTCGTCGCGGAACTGGGCGACGCCATCCTCCGCCGACCAGGCGGTGACGTAGACGATATAGACCGGCACTTCCTCGGTCAGCTTGATCGGCGTGCTGACGCGGCTGGCGATGACCTGCTCCATCTGCTGGCGATCCCAGCCGGGGGTCTCCTTGAGCAGCCAGCTGGTGAGGTCGCGGACGTTCTGGACGCGCACGCAGCCGGAGGATTCAAAGCGCATCAGCTTGTTGAACAGGCCCTGCTGCGGCGTGTCGTGCATGTATTCGTTGTGCGGGTTGTGGAAGTTGATCTTCGTCGAGGACATGGCGTTGATCTTGCCGGGGTCCTGTCGGAACATCAGGTTCGGCGCCTTGGCGGCATTCCAGTCGACCGTCTCCGGCGACACCTCGGTGCCGTTGCCGTCGAACAGGCGGATGTTGTTGCGCGTCAGATAGGTCGGATCCTTGCGCATCAAGGGCACGATGTCCTTCTCGATGATCGAGCGCGGCGCGGTCCAGTAGGGGTTGAGGATGACCTCGTAGATCTTCGAATTGATGGCATGCGTCGGGCGGTCGATCTTGCCGACGATGGCGGTGTTGCGCAGCGCGACGCGACCATTCTCGACCGCCTCGATGTAGGCGGCGGGGATGTTGACCATGACGTAGCGGCGGCCGAGATCGCCCGACATCGTCTGCAGGCGCACGAGGTTGGTTTCCAGCTGGCGCAGGCGCGTGTCGGCCGAAACGTTCATCGCCTTCAGCGTGAACTCGCCGATCGCGCCGTCGGCCGGAAGGCCGTGGCGGGACTGGAAGCGCTTGACGGCGCCATCGACGTAGGAATCGAAGGAGGGCGACATGCCAGCCGACTGCGGCATGTCACCGGAAATGATCAGCCGCTGGCGCAGCTGCTGGACGGCCGGATCGGAGACGCCGATGCGCAGCGCCTGGCTGGTATTGACCTGAGGCCAGCCGCCGTTGGCGACGATCATCTGGTGATCCATGATCGCCTGCTGGATGTTGGCCGTGGCGTTGACGCCGAGCACCGGATTGTTGGTCGCAATGGCGGCCACCGACCGCGATGCGCCCTTGGCGTCGAACTGGTCGTCCCAGGTGCCGCGACGGGGCGCGGCGATCAGGCTCTCGATTGCCGTCTGGGCGAGTGCAGGCGTGGCCAGGGCAACGGCGCCGACCGAAGCGGCCGACCGCAGGAGCATCCGGCGCGAGAGATTTTCCGATCCGATTTTCTTCGACATCATTCTACCCATCTGTTCCCGTCCGGCACTCAAAGTGCATAGCGGGATGTGGTTAACAAAGGCGCAAAGAGCGCTGCTGACAACGGCCCCAAGGGGGTTTCGTATCCCAGCGACCCAAGCTGCCGATCCCATGGCAATATGGCCAATTCGTGTCTGGGAGAGGCCCGCAACAGCGCGATCGCGGTGACAAACAGGTGATGGCTTTTTCGGCGCGAGGATGTGGCAGAACGGCAACGCGAAAACCGGACGCGCAGGGACGCATCCGGTTTTGGTCGCGGCTGGAGGACGCGGTGGTTGTGGCAAGCCTCTCGTGGATTAGAGGCGGTAGGCGATCGAGTCGTTCCAGAAGCGGTCGAGGCGCTGCAGGAGCTTGTTCATCTGGGTGAATTCGCCCTCGCCGATGCCGCCGACCTTTTCGATGGAGCCGATGTGGCGTTCGTAGAGCTTGGCGACCGTCTCGGCGATGTCCTGGCCCTGTTCGGTCAGGCTGATGCGGACCGAGCGGCGGTCGATGCGCGAGCGCTGGTGGTTGATGAAGCCGAGGTCGACGAGCTTCTTGACGTTGTAGGAGACGTTGGAGCCGAGGTAGTAGCCCCGCGAGCGCAGCTCGCCGGCCGACAGTTCGGAGTTGCCGATGTTGAAGAGCAACAGTGCCTGGACGGCATTGATGTCGTCGCGGCCCTGGCGGTCGAACTCGTCCTTGATGACATCGAGAAGGCGGCGGTGGAGACGCTCGACGAGGTGGAGCGATTCCATGTAGAGCGAACGAATGGCATCTTCACGGAGATCTGCGGCGGGAGCGGTCTGCGGCTTCAGTTTCGTGTTCATGGTTTCTGCCTCACTGTTTTGCTTGGCGGTATTTGTTTTTCCGCCTTGAAAACAAAACTATCGGAAGCCCATAAAATTCGACTTAAAACATATGTTTAACAGCAGGTTACAGCCATCCTTCCAATTGCGGCCGATCCGGGGCGGGTGCAGCACGGCGCAAAATCCGCCCATAGAAATCAGAGGCTTAGCCCTGAAATTCATTCAAATGGCAGCCGTCAAAGCTTTCGACTTACGGTAAATGGGTGGTTACCTGCCCGGCCCTGCGGCGGTCATCCAGCCAGAAGGCGATGCGAAACAGCACGTAAAGGGCGGCCACCAGCCCGTGAAACAGCAGCACGAAGGTGTTGGTGCCGAAGATCTCCGACCAGGTTTCATACATGAGGAACTGGACGATGGCCGCCAGCGCCCAGAGCACCGGCCCCCAGGAGACCGCCAGCCAGAGGCCGAGCGCGGCGACGGGGAAGACGACGGCGAGCGTCGGCGCCGCCACCTGCCACGGAACCGTCAGAAGATCGAAGCGGCCCTGACCGTCCAGCGAATAGCCGACGAGCATGCCCCAGTACTGCAGGCCGAACCACAGGCTGGTGACGGCGACGAGACGCAGGAAGACCACGTAGAGGATCTCCGTCAGCGTGCGCTTCGGGACTGTCGGGGAATCATTCTCCATGGCGGCCATCATAGCGGGGCGGCGCGAGGGCCGCTAGCTGCGGCGTGGCGATCTGACCATTCGCAATCCGACACCAAAATGGTAAGGACCCCATACCCCATTCAAGCAAGCGAGGATTTCATGAGCGATCGGACCCATCTCGTTGATGAGATCACCGGCCACCGACGGATGCGGCGCAACCGCAAGGCGGACTGGACCCGGCGTCTCGTGCAGGAAAACCGGCTGACCGTCGACGACCTGATCTGGCCGATCTTCCTCGTCCCCGGCTCCGGGATCGTCGATCCGATCGAGGCCATGCCCGGCGTCAACCGGATGAGCGTCGACAAGGCGGTCGAGGCGGTCCGCGAGGCGGCCGATCTCGGCATTCCGGCGATCGCCCCCTTCCCCGACGTGGAAATGGAAAAGCGCGACCTGACGGGGTCGGAGATCCTGCAGCGGGACAATCTGATCAACCAGTTCGTGCGCGCCGCCAAGAAGGCGGTGCCGGACATCGGCCTGATCACCGACGTCGCGCTCGACCCGTTCACCAGTCATGGCCATGACGGCATCCTGCGCGACGGCGAGATCGTCAACGACGAGACGGTCGACATGCTGATCAAGGCGGCCGTGATGCAGGCCGACGCCGGCGCCGACATCATCGCCCCTTCCGACATGATGGACGGGCGCATCGGCGCGATCCGCCGCGGACTGGACGCCGCCGGCCACCAGGACGTCGGCGTCATGTCCTATGCAACGAAGTTTTCCTCCGGGTTCTACGGCCCCTACCGGGAGGCGATCAACACCGGCAGCCTGCTGAAGGGCAACAAGAACAGCTACTACATCAGCCCGGCCAACGGCACGGAAGCGCTGCGGGACGCGGAACTGGACGTCCAGGAGGGCGCCGACATGCTGATGGTGAAGCCCGGCATCGCCTATCTCGACATCTGTTGGCGGATGAAGGAAGCCTTCGGCCTGCCGACCTTCGCCTACCAGGTTTCGGGCGAATACACGCAGATCAAGGCCGCGGCCATGAACGGCTGGATCGACGGCGACCGGATCATGATGGAGACGCTGCTCTGCTTCAAGCGGGCCGGCTGCGACGGCATCCTCAGCTATTTCTCGCTCGAGGTGGCCCGCAAGCTGGCGAAGGGCTGAGGCCGGCCGACCGCTTGCGTCGGCGGCGATTGCCCCCCATATCCAAGGGACCAACTGGAGACAAGAGACATGGCCATCGACCCGACCCCCGTACAGACCGCGCCGGACGACTGGCGCGCCTATAGCGGCGTGCTGACGCGTCGGTCCTTCGCCTTCATCCTCGACTACGCCATCGTGCTGCTTCTGTGCATCCCGGCGGCGGTCGTCGTCTTCTTCCTCGGCATCATCACGCTGGGGCTCGGCTTCTTCCTCTACCCCGCCCTTTTCGTGATCGTGGCGCTCCTCTACTTCGGGATGACGCTCGGCGGACCAAGCCAGGCGACGCCCGGCATGCGCGCGGCGGGCATCATGATGATGCGGCTCGACGGACGACGGATGGATTTCCTGACCGCCATGGTCCACACGGTGCTGTTCTGGATCATCAACTCCGTGCTGACGCCGCTCATCCTGCTCGCCGGCCTGTTCACGGAGCGCTCGCGGCTCGTCCACGACATGCTTCTGGGCACCGTCGTGGTGCGCGCCGACTGATGCTTCGATGACGGCCCGTCCGGCGCCGGTGGCAGCCTCATGCCGCCGGCGCAGTTGACCTTTTGCCAATCTGCGCCATGCTATGGTCGTTACGGCATCATCACGAAGCCAAGACAGGACCGCACGCGCCGCGATGAACACTCAGACAACGCCCTCCCCGCAGTTCTACCTGACGGCGCCTGCAACCTGTCCCTATCTGCCCGGGCAGATGGAGCGGAAAGTGTTCACCCATCTGGTGGGGCCGCGCGCGGCGGAAATGAACGACCTCCTGACCCAGGGTGGCTTCCGCCGCTCCCAGAACATCGCCTACCGGCCGGCCTGCGAGACCTGCCGCGCCTGCGTGTCCGTGCGCATCCTGGCGGAGGACTTCCAGCCGACGCGGACGATGCGGCGCATTCTCTCGACCAATAGCGACGTGATCTCGACCATCTATCCGGCGCAGCCCTCGACCGAACAGTTCTCGCTGTTCCGGCACTATCTCGACGACCGGCACCAGCAGGGCGGCATGTCCGACATGTCGGCGCTCGACTATGCGATCATGGTCGAGGATACCCATGTGAACACGCGGCTGATCGAATACCGCCTGCGCCAGCCCGGCGACGGCATCGGCGAAAGGCCGCAGGGCGAACTGCTCGCCGTGGCGCTGACCGACCTGATGAGCGACGGTCTCTCGATGGTCTACTCCTTCTTCAATACGGATCTGGCAAAGCGGTCGCTCGGCACGTTCATGATCCTCGACCACGTCCGGCGGACCCGGGCGCTCGGCCTGCCGCATGTCTACCTCGGCTATTGGGTCCACGGTTCGCCGAAGATGAACTACAAGACGCGGTTCCAGCCGCAGGAGCACCTGACGGCGCGCGGCTGGGAACGCTTCAATCCCGCCGCGGACGAGTGAACTGGCAGATGCATGAGTGATCACAGGAAGGGTCTGGTGCTGACCACGATCGGCGGACTGGCGTTGTCCTTCGACGTGCCGCTCGTCAAGCTCGGCGACGGCGAGCTTTGGTCCGTCATTGCCTTGCGCAGTCTCGTGACCTGCGCGGCGGCAATCGTTCTCTGGTTGCTGGCCGGATATTTTTCCAAGCGGCGGCCGGTGCTGGTCCCCGGCCGGGCGGGGCTGCTGGCGGGACTGTGCTACGGCCTGTCGACGATGACCTTCCTCGGCGCGGTCTTCCTGACGGCCACCGCAAACGTGGTCTTCATCGTCGCCTTCACCCCGATGTTTGCGGCACTCTTCGGCTGGCTGGTGCTGAAGGAGGTGCCCTCGCTGTCGACGGTGCTGACCATGGTCGCGATGGCGGCCGGCGTGGCGCTGATCGTCGCCGGCGGGATGGAGGCCGGCGGCCTGCTCGGCGACCTGCTGGCGGCGCTCACCTCGGCGCTGCTGGCCGGCGCCATCACCATTGCGCGCAAGACGCGCAGCGACATGGGTTTCGTGCCGCTGGTGGCAACCGCGCTGCCGGCGCTGATCGGCCTGGCGATGGTGGCGAACGAGGGCTTTGCCGTCGCCGCACCGGTCTGGATCGTCTTCGACGGCGCGGTGATGATCCCACTTGCCTTCTGGTGCCTGGCGACCGGCCCGCGCTATCTGGGCGGACCGGAAGTGGGCATGTTCTACCTGCTCGAAACCATCCTGGCGCCGATCTGGGTGTGGATGATCTTCTCCGAGGTGCCGACGGCGCAGACGGTGGCCGGCGGTGCGGTCCTGGTGTCGGCGCTGATCCTGCATTCGGCGTGGCAGATGCGCGCCAAGGGACAGTCGGCACACCGTTCGATCCACACCTAGGTGCCGAGCCCGATTGCGGCGGGTGTTCAGGCGAGCAGCACCGCCTCGACCGGGCGGCGCGCCGAGAACGGCAGCACCTGGCTGGTGCGACCGAACCGCAGGACGAGATCCGGGCGGCGCGCGCCAAGCCCCGCGATCGTCGCCAGTTGCGGGCGCAGTGCCGCCACTTCCACGGGCTGGTTGACGAAGGCGGTCCTGAGACCAAGCGCAGTCGCCATCAGGCAGAAGCGCTGGCAGGCCCGGCCGACCGCCATCCAGCCGGCAGGGCCTTCACTGGCGGCACAAAACACGGCAACGCCTGCCGAACTGTCCATCTGCCGGGCATATTTCTCGTTTTCGGCCGGCGCCTTGAACACCAGGTCGAAGGCCGGCCGACCCAGCCACTCCGGCAGGGCGGGATTGCCGCTGGCCGCGGCATAGAGTCCGTCGCCGCTCTCGCGGGCGCTGTCCGGGCTGAAGCGCAGCCAGTCCTTCAGTTCGCGCAGGAAGGCCGGATCGGCCATCTGCACCGCGTTGCCGTCGATGACGAGATCGCGCACGGCAACGCGTTGCGACCGATCGGTCAGCAGGATCAGGTCGACGCCCGGCACCTGCGACGCCGTCTCCAGACGTGCCAGATCGGACGTGGCGACGGCGGTGCCGTCATAGAGGGCGCGGCAGGATTGGCGGCGGGGGATGGCCTGAAACATCGCCGCATCGTCGGCGCCCGGCGAAGAATAGCCGGACAGCCTGACGGACGCTCCGCTCATCCCGTCCTCGACCATGACCACATCGGCGGCCTGCCCGGTTGCGCCGGCCGCCAGTACCAGGTTTTCAAGCGCGCAGCCGAGGCTGACATAGAGGTGGTGATCGTCGGGATCGACCACCGGCGTGCGGCGGGCGGTATCCGGGGAAATCGCGATCTCGTCCGGCCCGATGCGGAAGTGCCAGGGCTGGGTGTTGTGACCGCTGGCGGCCAGCGTCGCATAGCGCACCAGCGCACGAGCATCCGCGGGGCCAGACAGCGCCGCTCGTTGATCCTCCACGGAGCGCCGATAGGCGTCGGCCGAGGTGCGCCAGGACAGGACGGACGCCCCCACGCCCAGCGCCAGCGCACCGCCCGCCCCGGTCAGGACCACTCGTCTGCTGATGGATCGGGACATCGGCCGTCACTCCACTCGTCAGACGGAGCGTACCCGTTGCGACGGGCGCGACCTTGATCACGGTCAAGCGGCGCGACGGCCCATCAGGCAAAGCCCGCAGCCAGCCCTACCCCTGATCACCCCGAAAACTTGCCGCTGCGGGGAAAACCCTTGGGCACGAGGCGGCCGGCGGTGGCACGGTCGCCCAGCCATTCGACCAGTTCGTCCTTCGTCTTGGTGAAGAGGCGGCCGGCGGAATCCTCCCAGGTCAGGCCCTGGTCGATGGCGAAGCACCGGATGTCGGAAATGCCGCCATCCTTGTAGCGCTGCAGGCGCACGCCCTTGCCGCGGGTCATTTCCGGCAGTTGCGCCAGCGGGAAGACCAGGAGCTTGCGGTTCTCGCCGACGACGGCGACATGGTCGCCTGTCACCGGCACCACCAGCTTCGTCTCGTCGGGCATGGCGACGTTCATGATCTGCTTGCCCTTGCGGGTGTTGGCGATCATCTCGTTTTCCGCGACCACAAAGCCGTTGCCGGCCGTGGAAGCGAGCACCAGCTTGCGCGAGGGGTCGTGCACGAAGGCCGTCAGGATATCCTGGTCGTTCTCCATCTCGACGATGATGCGCAGCGGTTCGCCATGGCCGCGGCCGCCGGGCAGCTTATCGGCGCCGAGCGTATAGACCTTGCCGCCGGTGGTGACGAGCAGCAGCTTGTCGGTCGTCTGTGCCGGGAAGGCGAGCTTCAGCGCGTCGCCTTCCTTGAAGGTGAGCGCGGCGGTATCGGCGATATGGCCCTTCAGCGCGCGGATCCAGCCCTTGCGGGAGATGACGATGGTGACCGGCTCCTTCTCGATCATCGCCTGCTGGATGGCATCGAGATCGGCATTCGGGGCTTCGGCGAACTGGGTGCGGCGGCGGCCAAGCTCGGTCGCCTTGGCAAACTTCTTCTTCACCTCCTGAATTTCCCAGGAGACCGTCTGCCAGAGCTTGTCGTCAGAGGCGAGCAGCGCCTCGATCTCCGCCTTTTCGGCCGAGAGCGCGTCATGCTCCTTGCGGATCTCGAACTCCTCGAGCTTGCGCAGGTTGCGCAGCCGCATGTTGAGGATCGCCTCGGCCTGGATGTCGGTGAGATCCCATTTGGCGACCATCACCGGCTTCGGCTCGTCCTCCTCGCGGATGATGCGGATCACCTCGTCGAGGTTGAGATAGGCGATCAGCAGGCCGCCGAGAACCTCCAGGCGGCGGTCGATGGCGGCCAGCCGGAACCTGGAGCGGCGGACCAGCACTTCCTTGCGGTGGGCGAGCCATTCCAGCAGCACCTCGTTGATCGCCATCACCCGCGGCACCTTGCCCATGGAGAGGACGTTCATGTTGAGCGGGAAGCGGCTTTCCAGATCCGTCAGGCGGAAGAGCGATTCCATCAGCAGCGTGGCGTCGACCGTGCGGCTCTTGGGCACGAGAACGATGCGCACGTCTTCGGCGGATTCGTCGCGGATGTCCTCCAGCAGCGGCAGCTTGCGGGCAATCAGCAGTTCGGCGATCTTTTCGATCAGCCGCGACTTCTGCACCTGATAGGGGATTTCGGTGACGACGATCTGATAGCCGCCGCGGCCGAGATCCTCGATCTCCCACTTGGCGCGGACGCGGAAGCCGCCGCGGCCGGTCTTGTAGCACTCGATGATGGATTCACGGCTGTCGATGATGATGCCGCCGGTCGGCATGTCCGGGCCGGGGATGAACTCGACGAGCTTTTCCACCGTCGCATCGGGATGCTTGATGAGGTGGAGGGCCGCGTCGCAGAGCTCATGGGCGTTGTGGGGCGGAATGGAGGTCGCCATGCCGACCGCGATGCCGGAGGCGCCATTGGCAAGAAGGTTGGGGAAGGCTGCCGGCAGGACCACCGGCTCCTCGTCTTCCTCGTTGTAGGTCGGGCGGAAGTCCACCGCATCCTGGTCGATGCCGTCGAGCAGCAGGGCCGCGACATCCGTCATGCGCGCTTCGGTATATCGGTAGGCGGCGGCGCTGTCGCCGTCGATATTGCCGAAGTTGCCCTGGCCGTCGACGATCGGATAGCGCTGCGAGAAATCCTGCGCAAGCCGCACCAGCGCGTCATAGACCGACTGGTCGCCATGCGGGTGGAACTTACCGATGACGTCACCGACGATGCGGGCGCATTTCTTGAAGGCGGAGTTCGGGCGGATGCCCATCTCGCTCATGGCATGGATGATGCGGCGGTGGACCGGCTTCAGCCCGTCGCGCACATCCGGCAGCGCCCGGTGCATGATGGTCGACAGCGCATAGGCCAGATAGCGCTCCTCGAGCGCGGCCTTGAGGTCGATCGGGACGATGTGATCGCCACCCTCGCCGTCGGACGGCGGTGTCAGATTTTTACCCATGGTCCTTGACTAGCGGAAAGCCCTATTGCGGGCAAGATTCGCATGCGAGCATGCCTGTGGATGACGCGCGCAGACGTGTCACCGGACGATAACCACGCCGTGAGGAAGGGCCGCCTGCAACACAAAAGCCATAGACGTTTGTTTGCCTCCCCCTATAACTGCAGAAACGAAACATGAGGCCGGAAGGCCAAGACGGAGGAGCTTTACATGTCTCACACCAGCAAGCTGCAGGCCCTGATGGCCGGCACCGGACTGCTGCTGATGGCGGGTCCTGCCTTTTCGCTCGATGGCGCCGACCTTCTGGCTAAGATCAATGCCGCCACGGGAATGTCCGGCACGCCCGTGACGGCCCAGTCGGTTGACGTCAACGGCACGACGGTGACGTTGCGCGGCGCGACCTACAAGCCCATGCCGGCCGAGGAGGCGATGGCGATCGGGGACATCACCCTTGAGGGCGTCCAGGAAGAGGATGACGGCGGCTATTTCATCGAGACGGTGACCCTCCCCGACCTCAGCATGCGCGAGGAAGAGACCACCGTTACCGTTGCCGACATCTCCATGACCAATGTCACCGTGCCGGCCGACGTCACCGGCGGAACGCTGGATTCCGTCCTCGTCTACGAGGAGGCGACGACCGGACCGGTAAATGTGTCGGTCGACGGCAAGTCCCTCTTCTCGCTGGCGTCTGCGACATCGACCACCGAGATCGCCGACGACAATTCCTCCATCGGCTTCGATGTCGAGGTTGCAGGCATCAAGGCGGACCTCTCGACCGTGGAGGATCCGAAGGCGCGCGAGGCCATCCAGTCGCTCGGACTTACCTCGATCGACGGCAGCATGACGATGTCCGGCGACTGGCAGGCGGCGGACGGGCTCGTCAACATCGAGGACTATACGCTCGATTTCGCCAATGTCGGCACGCTGTCGACCTCGCTCAGCTTCTCGGGCTATACGCTCGACTTCATCAAGGCGGCGGAGGAAACCTCGCGGGCGATGCAGCCGGCGGCCGGCAAGCAGGCCCAGGATGCGGCGGGGCTCGCGATGCTCGGCCTGATGCAGCGGCTGACCTTCAACAGCGCCGAGATCAGCTTCCAGGATGCCGGACTCACCAACCGGGCGCTGGACTATGCCGGCAAGGAACAGGGCGTCTCGGGTAATACCATGGCGCAGATGCTGAAGGGCATGACGCCGCTCCTGCTGGCGCAATACAATGTGCCGGAACTGCAGAACATGGTGAGCCAGGCGGTCAACACCTATCTCGACAACCCGGGCAACTTCATCATCAGCGCCGCACCGGAAAACCCCGTGCCCTTCCCGATGATCATGGGCGCCGCGATGGGCGCGCCGAACACGCTGCCCGACGTGCTGGGCGTGACGGTGGAAGCCAACCGCCGCCAGTAAAAAACGGCCGTCAGCGGCACAGGATCAGGGGGCCAGCGGCATCGTCGCTGGCCGAAGCCGTAACAGAGACAGCCTTATCTTCTCAGTGAAACCACTTCTCGGCCGCGGCCAGAAGCTCCCTCTCCGACCGGATGCCATCCTGAAAGAGGCGCACGAGCAGCATCGCCAGCTCGTCCGGATGCGTGTCATGCTCCGGGATGACTTGTGCAAACACGCGTTCGAGCAGGGCCAGATCGTCTGGGCGCAGATGAACGTCGGATGGGATACGACCACGCATGTGCCGAGATTAAGGCAGGGTGCGGTTTTGGGCAAGAGGGGGTGGCGGCAAGGCCGGAGGCCGCGTGCGCTGAGGAAGCGACGGCGCCTGAAGGTCCGCTTCCGACCCATTCACGCCGTTCCCAAGCCTCCGGCGCCTCCTCCCAAGCGGTCATCGGGACGGCCCGGGCCGGAGATCACCTCCTTGGCGGCCTTGGTCTGTCATATCAGCCGCGATCGGCGGACCGGGCGATCTCCTGACGCAACTGGTCGACCTTCGCTCCGGCCCACTGCCGGGCGTCGTCGCCGAATATGAGCCGCGAGGGCGCCTCGCCCTGAGAAGCCAGCGCCACGATCCGCGCGGCGAGCAGCGTCGGATCTCCCGGCTGGTTGCCGTTGGCCCCGTCCACGAACGCGCGATACTGCGCGACCGCCTCAGCATAATCCGGGATCTCGATGCTGCCGAAGCTCGCCGACTTGCCATCCATGAAGTCCGTGCGCAGCATTCCCGGCTCGACCAGAAGCGAGCGGACGCCGAACGGCGCCAGTTCCTGCGCAAAACCCTCCATCCAGCCCTCGACCGCGAACTTCGATGCCGAGTAGACCGCGCCCCCGCCGTTGGAAACCAGCCCGCTGACCGACGAGATGGTGACGATGAGGCCTGAGCGACGCGCACGCATGTGGGGGACGACCGCGCGCGCG